>Ga0209376_1003115_pt1 | contig 15235 bp, 14 predicted proteins | sample GraSoiAngelo_134_FD_185891 | JGI IMG/M metagenome (GOLD analysis project Ga0209376, IMG submission 185891) | Grasslands soil microbial communities from the Angelo Coastal Reserve, California, USA - 14_0929_05_30cm (SPAdes) (version 2) | ecosystem: Environmental > Terrestrial > Soil > Grasslands ... | reverse complement strand
GATCAGCATGCCCCAGGGCAGATCGCTCGTGGATTCTGACCGCCATGCTTTGGCGAGCTGCGGCACAAACGCTGCCGTTGTCAGGGTCCCAGCTGTTAATCCAAGCATCATGGCTCCGTCCATCAGCTAATCCCTCTTGTCTACTGTACCTGATCGCGCTTTTCGATGTTATGGCGAGCGCATAAGAGCTGAATGTTCTCGGCTACGAGAGACGTTCCTCCTTTTGAAAATGGAACATCATGGTCAAAGTGTAATTCATCTTTGGCACCACAGATAACGCACTGCCCTCCATCTCGTCTCCATACCTCCAGCTTCACATGCGTAGGGATCACCCGTCGCCGGTCAGCATCCGTTCGAACCGGCGTGCTGAGGTCTTCCTCGCCTTCCACAGCCACAAGTTTGAACTTAAAGACCTTACGGCCGCTACTCTGCTGGAGCCAGGACTCAATAAGCTGGAATACACCGTTGTATGACCAAATGCCCTGCCGAAGTTTCTCATATACACTTACTCTTTCGGGAGGCCTGAGTTTCTTGCGAAACTCCTGAGCGGCCCGGTGAAAGAGGCCGTTCTGGGTTAGGGTTCCGGAAGATGTACGCTCAGGTTGATCGATACGTTTAGGGTCGGAGACGACCGAACTTCGTGGTTCATCGTGGCCTTCGTAGATCAGAACCGAACCTCCATCTTGTAACTCGTCCTGGTATGGAGCATTGGGTCGAATGGACATAAGAATCACGGAATGATTCCCGCCCAAGCCGAAGTTCATGCCACGCTGCAGGCTTACGCCTTCTCGGCGGCACACCTCAAGATATGAGATGATCTCATTTGCCATGCGAAATGACAGGAAGGTGTCTGGAACCTTTGTGCTTACTAGAGAGAGGCCAGTAGAGGGTTCCGGCTGCGACCGTATAAAATGAGGCTAACCAGTCTGCCGTAACTGCGCGCGTCCACCGATCACTTCTTCCTCTCTCTCCTCACTGGGTCGGTGAGATGGGGAGGAGATGACAGGGCGCCTCTTACTGCGCGCGTCGAGCGCGCTTTCTTCTCCCTTCCCTCCCTGTGGCCGATGTCTGCCATATTCTGGAGGGGCGGTCAGGCTAGCCCAACTGCGGCCGTCGAACGAGCACATTCTGATCGTGCGCGTTCCGGGAGCACAGGGTTAGCCTGACCGTCCCTCCACCTGTTCTTCAAACCGGCCACTTTTCCTCGTTCCACGCCATCTCCCAAAACATCCACTCATACCGCGAGCTGATCACAAACGCCTCCTCCATCCGCTGCTTCTCTTCACGCCCCGCCGTCTTTGCCCACAGGTCCACTTTCGCCCGCATCCATCGTTGGACTTCCGCGAACTCCGGCGAGGCATAGAGCAGCAACCAATCACGATAGGGGTGGTCGGGACGCGGAGGACCGTTCTTCAGGAGATGCTGCCCGACTACGCAGTAGATCCAGGCGCAGGGGAGCGCGACCACTGTGATTTCGGCCGCGGAGCCGGTGGCAGCGACCGCGAGCATGTGCCGCGTGTAAGCAAAGTTGGTGGGGGCCATCGGAACTGAGGTCATCTGCTTGGGCGTCATGTTCCAACGGGTGCCGTAACTCTCGTGCAGGCTTCGTTCCACGGTGATCGTTTCTTCAGCCAGCTTGTTGAATCGCAGCGCCGACTCTGAATCAGGCGCCTTCTGCGCCGCGGCGGCAAAGACGCGGGCCAAGTCTCCCAGGAACCGGGCATCCTGGAGGATGTAGTATTTGAACTTCCGTTCCGGCAGGGTCCCTTTGCCGAGCGCGACGACAAACGGGTGCCTGAGCTGCACATTCCAGATAGGCTGCGCTTTCTTCCTGAGCTGGTCGCAAAATGACACGCCCGATCTCCTCAAGAGCGTATGGCTGATAGCTAATAGCCCAAAGAGCTTACGGCGAATGGCTGATGGCCATAAAGAAGCCAGAGCATATGGCGCATGGCATATGGCAAGAGTTCAATCTCTGAAGCCATACGCTATAAGCCATAAGCTATCAGCTCTTCTCTGGAACGAAGGCGTTGGTATACAAATCCTTCAGCGGAATCTTCTTCCTGATGACACCACGTTGATGGAGCCAGTCGTGGACTGCCTTCCAGCGTCTCCCATCCTGCCGAAGAGACTTGGGAAAATACGGCAGGGTGGCCCTGAACGTCCTAGCTGAAAGATCCGGGTCCGCCATGGGATTGGCCTTCTGGTAAAGTCTCAGCGCTTCGTCCGGCTGCTCGTGGGTCAGGGCTAATCCACGGGCAAGCGCCCGGGAGAAGCCACGCACGATCTCCGGATGTTGCTTCACCATTCGCTCTGATGTCATCACCACCAGTTGGTACAGGTCTGGCACGTTGTAACGGGTGGGACTCACAAACTCCACTGACGCGCCTTTGAGTTCCGCCTCGACCTGTTCATAGTTCACGAAGGCGCCGAAGACCGCATCGGCCCTGCCGGACAACAGGGCGTCAGTCAGCGCGAAGCCGACATCCACTGGCAGGATATCGTCGTGTGTTAATCCCGCTGCCTCCAGCATGGTGCCAAGAATCGGGAGATCAATCTCCAGTCCGGGCCACCCGACCCGCTTGTGGCGCAGGTTCTCCAGCCGCTTGATCGGCCCGTCCTTCTGGTACATCAAACAAACCACAGTATGGGCGAGGAGGGGGCCGATTGAGAGGAGAGGCTGCCCCTGACTCCTAGCTTTGATGAGGTTGGTCTGTTCGCCCACGCCGAAGTCTGCCTTGCCTCGCGCGACCAAGTCCAACGATTCTTCCGGCACGGTCGGAATGAGAATGGAGAGGTCCAGACCCTCCTCGCGGAAGAAGCCCCGTTCTTTGGCCACGATGAAGGGCAGGTGATCGGGATTCAGAAACCATTCAAGTGCCAGCGTCACCAGCGTCGTGTGACGTTGGGTAGGGGCAGGTCGTTTCTGCCTGTTGGTTTGGCGCCGAGCGGTCATGCTGTGCCGGGGCCGCTGTCTGATGGCTCCGGCACCCAGGGGCGCGGCAAGCGGTTGATGCCGGCTAAGGCGGCCACCATGTAACATTCAGCAAGGGTGGGGTAATTGAAGACGTTTTCGACGAAGTAGTCGATCTTCCCTCCGAACGCCATCACAGCCTGGCCGATGTGGATCAACTCGGTCGCTCCTTCTCCGATGACATGCACAGCCAGCAGCTTACGGGTCCGACTATGGAACAGGAGTTTGAGCATCCCGAACTCGTCCCCGATCAATTTTCCACGCGCGATCTCGCGGTAGCGGGCAATCCCGACCTCATAGGAGATACCGTCTTGCTTGAGGTTGTCCTCAGTGGGCCCAACCATGGAAATCTCAGGGATTGAATAGATCCCAAAGGGTATCAAGTGAGTCTCCATCTTGGCAGGAAGGCCGAATGCATGACAGGAAGCAAGGCGCCCCTGCTGCATGGAGGTTGAGGCCAAGGCTGGGAACCCGATGATGTCGCCAGCGGCATAGATATGCGGCACGGTCGTCTGAAAGTGTTCATTCACTCGCAAACGCCCTCGGTCGTCGGGCCTGATGCCAACCGCTTCGAGATTGAGTTCGTCACTCGCTCCCATTCGGCCGGCGGAATACATGAGAATGGGAGCCGTCACTTGTCTGCCACTGTTCAAGTGAACGGTGACCTGGCTGTCTCCCGTTTTCGCGACTGAGACCACTTCCTCATTGAGAAGGAGAGTCACGCCAATCTCGCGCATCTGAGATTGAAGGGCTTGGATGATCTCCGTATCCGCAAACTCCAGTAGCCATGGCCGTTTATCCACCAGAATGACATGGATCCCCATGGTGGCCAGAATTGAGGCGTATTCAGTTCCGATCACGCCACCGCCGACAATGATCATCGAGGTAGGGAGACACTTCAAGGTCAGCAACTCGTCGGTATCAATGATCGACCGCCCATCAAATGGAATGTTCTGCGGCCGGGCCGGTTTCGTGCCCACGGCGATCACGATATACTCGGCCGTGTGTTGGATGGTCTCCTTGGCCTGTTTGATGGCCAACCGATGGGGATCGACGAAGCTGGCGGTGCCGAACAAAAGGTCCACATGGTTCCGCGCCATCTGGTTCTGAATGATCTGGACTTCTTCTTTCACGATGTGATTGCAGCGAAACGCGAGGTCCTCCATCGTGATGTCTTTTTTCACGCGATAGGTCGCCCCGTACAGACTGCGTTGGTGGAAGCCGGAGAGGAAAAGGACGGCTTCCCGCAGGGATTTGCTGGGGATCGTGCCGGTGTTGATGCAGACCCCACCCACGACCTCCTTGCACTCGATAATCCCCACCTTCTTGCTGAGCTTGGCTGCCTGGACGGCGGCCTTTTGGCCGGCGGGACCTGTGCCGATCACCAGCATGTCGTAGTGGGCCATAGGACTAACCTAACCGGAGCATATAGCTAATGGCTTATGGCAGATGGTCTATGGCTGAAGCCATGAGCTATAGGCCATTAGCTCTTCTCAATTAAGGATCGGGCAAACCGGAACGCGGCGTCCATGTCAGGCATTTGGCCCAACTCCGGGGTAACTTGCAGGTAGCGGACGACGTTGTCCTTGTCCACCACCATCACCGCGCGAGCCAAAAAATGCGGGTCCTTGACCAGCAAGCCGTAGGTCTTGCCGAAGTCTCCGCCGCGATAGTCGGAGAGGAAGGTGACGTTGCCGATCTTGGCATCCTTAGCGAAACGGCCCTGGGCGAACGGCGTGTCCACGCTCACCGTGATCAACTCGACCATCTTGTCGAGGCCGTTGTTCTTTTCGCTGAGGTAATGGGTCTGCTGCTCGCAGACTTTCGTATCGAGAGATGGCACCACGCTGATGATGCGTACCCTGCCTTTGGTCTCAGCGATGTTGATGAGAGAGAGATCTCCTTTGGTGACATTGACGTCCCGCAATGAATCACCAACTTTGATGCCGGTTCCTACAAGAGCTTTGGGGGCACTTCCCATGGTCACGGTATTCCCCTCACCAGCGGCCGCGCTTCCGCTGGCAACCGGCAGGTTCTTATACATGAAGCCAGCCGCAGTGGAGTCTCCCTTCTCCGCGCAACCAGACAGGACCAGTAGGGCGAGTGAGCCGGCTGCTGCAGAGAAAGCCTTGAATACCTGGTTCATAGCGTCCTCCATATCAGAACCCAGAACATGTGCTTCAGGATTGATGCGCTACTGTTATATTCGGGCTGTTTTTACGCAGAGTCAAGGCTGGAGGAATTTTAGCAAGATGGGGTTCACGGCCTCCGGCCGCTCCCACTGAGGAATGTGTCCGGCTCCGGCGATGAGCATGAAGGTCGAACCTTGGACGGTGGCGTGCAGTTCCTTGCCGACCTGGGGAGGGAAAATTCGATCCTCGGTCCCCCAGAGCACCAGAGTCGGATGACGGATTTGACCGAGTTGTCGGGCGAACCCTTCCTCCCACAGCGGGAGATTTCTGGCGAGCGACATCGCGGCGGGAACTAGTCCCGGGCGCTGGCGATTCCGGTTGGCCCGTTCGATGACGGCGGAAGTGAGGAGCCCAGGATCGTGCACGATTTCCTTGAGTACAGACTCGGTCATCCAGCGGCCAAAGAGCCAGTTTCCCACAGTCGCCAACCAGACTGGCGTCCGCGATTCGATTGCCCGCTTGATCAGGGGACTGGCCAACTTCTCACGCACCTGATTCGGCATCCCACCGATCAGGATCATGCGATCCACCCGATCCGGATAGGTCAGTGCCGTCCCGATCACCAACCCGGCCCCCATCGAGTTGCCGGCCAGCGCGGCGCGTTGGATGTCCAACGCGTCCATGAAGGCACGGAAGAACTCGACCATTTGACTGGGCGTATAGTCGATGTCCGGCTTGTCGGACAGTCCGGAGCCGAGCAGGTCTAGGGTAATGACGCGGTGGTCGGCTGACAGTGCGGTCTGCTGGTACTCCCATTGCCACATTGATCCGCCGAAGCCGTGTACCAGAATGACCGGTGGGCCGGTGCCTGCATCAAGGTAGGTAATGCGGTGCCCTTGGACCTGGACGGTTTTGATCGGCAGACGCTGAATCGAGTCGAACCAGTTGGGGATGTCGGAGGGAGTTGCACAGGCATTCAGAAGGATGGGTATCACAGTCAGCAGTCGTCGAATGGCCGGCCGTGGCAACGCTTACTCCAACTGCACCAGCGTCTCGTCGGTCTTCACGTCGTCCCCCTCTTTGACATACAGGGCGACCACTTTGCCGGAAATCGGTGCCGGCACCCGGCTTTCCATCTTCATGGCCTCGATGATCAGAACAGGGTCGCCAAGGTTGACCGTCTGCTCCTTGGACACCAGCACCTTGACGACTCGGCCTGGCATGGGAGACGCCACGTCGCCGGGCTTGGTGGGTTTCGGACGTTTCGGGCCGGTCGTGCTTCCAGCCTCCGGCTGTTCAGGCACTCCGGCCAGCACTTCCTGAATCGGTTCCAGATAGACTTCCTCGAGCTTCTCGTTCACCCGAATGTAGTAAGGCTTGCGGCCATCGCTCTTACGGCCGGCCCCTGAGACCCGAATGTGGTAGGACTCGCCATGCAGAGTGATGTTGAACTCGACGGGGGCGAGGTGTAGTTCGTGGGCAACCGCCGGTCCTTTTTCCGGCGGGGGTTCGAGCTGCTCCGGTTTCAATTCCCCACGTTCCCGCTCTTCGAAGAACTCGCGGGCCGCTGCAGGGAACAGTGCGCAAGATAACTGGTCTTCGATCGTCGTGATCTTCCCTTCCAGTTCCTTCCTGACTCCCTCCAATTCCGGCTCCAGCCGATCCGCCGGCCGGCCTTTGATAGGCTCGTCCTCCCCGATGGCTCGAGCCATGATTTCGGGATCCAGCAGGCCGGGCGATCTTCCGTAGAGTCCCAGGAAGTAATTCTTCGTCTCTGTGGTGATGACCTTGTAGCGTTCGCCGGTCAGGATATTGAGCGTTGCTTGGGTCCCCACGATCTGACTGCTTGGCGTGACCAGTGGGGGATAGCCCATCTCCTTCCGAACGCGGGGGACTTCCTCCAGCACCTGCTTCATCTTGTCCAGGGCGTTCTGCTCAGCCAACTGGGCTGCCAGATTCGACAGCATGCCGCCTGGGATCTGGGACATGAGGATCTCAGCATCGACCCCTGTGAAATCGCTCTCGAATTGGTGATACTTCCTCCGGACCGTTCGGAAGTGGTCGGCGATCGGTGCGAACTGCGGCAGGTCCAGACCGGTGTCGTAGGGGGTGCCTCGCAGCGCTGCCACAAGCGTCTCGGTCGGTGGGTGAGAGGTTCCGCCGGCTAAAGGTGAAATCGCGGTGTCCAGCATGTCCAGCCCGGCCAGCACCGCCATCAGGGAGGACATGGAAGCCATGCCGGACGTGTAGTGGCTGTGCAGGTGAATCGGAGTCCGGACGGCAGCCTTCAACTTCTTGACCAGCGTATAAGCATCGAGTGGCGAAAGCAGCCCCGCCATATCCTTGATGCAGAGAGTGTCGGTGCCCAGGTCTTCCAGTTGCTTGGCCAGCTCGACAAACCGATCCAGGCTGTGGACCGGACTGAGCGTATAGCAGATCGAGGCCTCCACGTGCTTCCCGCAGGCTTTCACTTGGCGCATGGCCGGTTCCATATTCCGGAGGTCGTTGAGAGCGTCGAAGATCCGAAACACGTCGATGCCGTTGAGGGCGGCCCGTTCGATGAACCGCTCCAGCACATCGTCCGCATAGTGCCGGTAGCCCACGATGTTCTGCCCGCGCAAGAGCATTTGCAGCCTGGTGTTCGGCATGGCTGCGCGCAGGCCGCGGAGCCGTTCCCAGGGATCTTCCTTCAGGAAGCGCAGGCATGTGTCGAAAGTTGCGCCGCCCCAGACTTCGAGGGACCAATAGCCGACCGAGTCCAGTTTCTGCGCGATGGGCAACATATCCTCAGTGCGCATACGGGTCGCGAGCAAGGACTGATGACCGTCCCGCAGGACCACATCGGTGATCAAGAGCCGTTTAGGCGGGGCCGGCTCCAAGTCGAGCGCACGTGAGCTGCTGCGTGGGCGTCCGAATGGTCGCCCAGGCCGACGCCCGGCTGCTTTGCGCTTCATCGTCCTTGTTCGTCTCAGATTCGCCATACCGGTGCGAGTGTTTAGTTTTGAGTTGTCAGCCGTAGGTTTCTAATTCGGCACTCATCACTCCACAACTCATCACTTTAATTACAACCCTTCATAGGCGGCGATAGCCGCTGAGATGGCAACCACGAGATCCTCGGGCTCGATGTGGTCGTCGTAGGTAAAGAGTTCCGGATGCGTGTCGAGGTACGAGGTGTCAAACAGGCCGGCACGGAAGTCCGGTTCCTCCATGATCTTCTCCAGGAAGGGAATCGTCGTTTTAACGCCTCGCAGCACATATTCTTCCAGGGAACGATGCATTCGGCTGACGGTCTCCTCCCAAGTCCGTCCCCGGACGGTGAGTTTTGCCAGCAGTCCATCGTAGTAGGGTGGGACGACGTAGTCCTTGTACACCGCGCCGTCGATCCGGACGCCGATGCCGCCTGGAGAGAGATACGCCGTGATGGTGCCGGTTGAGGGTGCGAAGTTGTTCCGGGGATCCTCGGCGTTGATGCGGCATTGGATGGCATGGCCTTGCAGCGTCACGTCCTCTTGCTTGATTTCGAGGGGTTCTCCCGCAGCGATCGAGATCTGCGATCGCACGATATCTATGGCGGTGATCTGCTCAGTGACTGTGTGTTCCACCTGGATGCGCGGGTTCATCTCGATGAAGTAGTAGCGCCCCTCCTGGTCGAGCAGGAATTCCATCGTGCCCGCGTTGTCATAATCCACGGCTCGGGCGATAGCGAGGGCGGCTTTGCCCATCTCTGCGCGCAGACGTGGCGTCAGGATCAGAGAGGGCGCAATCTCGATCAGCTTCTGGTGGCGTCGCTGGATAGAGCAGTCGCGTTCGCCCAGGTGGATCACGTTTCCATGACGGTCGGCCAGGATCTGGAACTCAATATGGTGTGGCCGTTCAATGTATTTTTCGATGAACAGGGTGCCGTCGCCGAAGGCTGCCAGCGCTTCCCGCGAGGCGGTGTCCATATTGGCCCGCAACTCCATGTCGGATCGGACGACCCGGAGCCCACGGCCTCCGCCTCCAGCGCTCGCCTTGATCATCACCGGGTAGCCGGCTATTCGGCAGAACACCAACGCCTCGTCGAACCCGCTGACCGGGCCGTCGGTTCCCGGCACGATAGGGACCCCGACCTTCTGCGCGAGCTCCCTTGCCTTGACTTTATTACCCATCAGATGAATGACCTGCGGGGATGGCCCGATGAAGGTGACGCCTGAGGCTTGACAGAGATGTGCGAACTGCGCGTTCTCTGCGAGGAATCCGTAGCCGGGATGTATCGCGTCGGCTCTGATCCGTTTGGCCAGATCCACAATCTGCTGCCCGTCCAGGAATCCCTGGACAGGTCCGGGCCCGACGAGGTAGGCCTCGTCCGCTTTTTTCACATAGATGCCGGTCGAGTCGGCCTCGGAGTAGATGGCGGCGGTCGCGATGTTTAACTCGCGGCAGGCGCGAATGACCCGCATCGCAATTTCCCCGCGGTTGGCGACTAAAATTTTCCGAAACATCGCGCTCGCCTGCCTGTGAACCGTCCCAGGTCCACTCTGGAAGAGCCTATCCAGAATCAGGAATTTGCGTAAGGTAACACACCGTCCTAATTGTTGTCGAGCCGAAGCGTGGGCCTGTAATGCGTGGAAGCTCCGCTAGTTAGGCGGCCGAGAGCAGGCCTCAGCGCGTCGCCGAACCAGTGGCCAATGGAACGCCATTGGCGGCTTGTCTTGTCGGGAAATCGCGAGATGGCGATTGGTTGAAGCGAGCGTGGTGGGATGGGAAGACCGGCCTGAGGGGGCGGGGTGTTCTCAAGCCCCCTTGGCCAGTCGCAGGTCAGGGCTATTTCCGCTTGATGAGCACAGGTTTCGATTGGGCGCTGCCACCACCGGCGACGATGATCACGAATGTCATGCCCGGCTTGGCATCGGGAACTTTTGCCTCAATGGTGGTCTCGTTTACGTACTTGTATTCGATTTTGCTTCCTGAAGCAGCGCTGAACGTCACGCTATGGAAGCATTCCTTGGTTCCGAAGTTCTCCCCCTTGATGACCACCCGATCACCGGGTTTTGCTTCGTCGGGTTCGACTTTTGTGATCATCGGGCGTTTGCTGCGGTCGCAGATCGGGTCCTTGGCAACCTTATTCTCGTCGAATCCCTTGATGGACTCTGTGTCGAATAAACTGAACCCTGACCCCTCGACCACGGAACCCTGCGCGGCCCACAGAGTGCTGAATGGCGTTCCTGTTAGCCCCACCGAGAGTAGAGCGATCAAGACGGCAGAACATGTCGTGCCCATAGGAGCCTCCTTACTGTGATTTCTTTTGGTCCAGCGGGGTATAGGTGTCATCAATAATCTTCTGTCCTTCGCTGGAGAGAGCAAAGGCCTGAAAGGCTTCAACCGTTGGGTTGGTCTCCTTTTTGGAGAGAAGCAGGACCGGTCGGCGGAGGTAATACCGCCCATCCTTGACTGTCGGTTCTTCCGGCTCGACCTGATCAACCGGAAGCAATCGGACGGCCACCCCTGATTTGACGGCGTCGAGGGCCGATCCGAGAGAGATATACGTGACGGCAGAGAGCGGAGGAAGGGTCCCTGCCACTGTCTTGGTGGCCTTGTCGTCAGGGCCGATGACCTTCGCTGACTCAGGGATCTTGCCGACAATGCCCAGGTGCTGCTCAAAGGCGTCGCGGATGTTGCGGTTCCGGGGTCGGTCAATGAGCAGAACCCGTGTTTCTGGTCCTCCGAGATCGGACCACGTGCGCACCTTGCCTGTAAAGATATCGGCGACCTGCTGCTTTGTGACCTCTTTCGTGTGATTGGAAAGATTCACCATGACTCCAATGCCATCCCAGGCGATCTGCGTCGCGCGTAGTTCAGGGTCTTCATACCCGGTCACCGCGATTTGCGCTTGGCCCTGTTTGACCATGTCGAGTGTCTTAGAATTCTCGTCCCACAGAATATCGATGTAGATGCGCGGGTTGGCCCTTTCGAAAGCCCGCGCCAGCATCTCGATCGTCGGCAATTCAGGGCCGTGCCCAGCAATGACGAGCGGACCGGATGGGCTGGAGCCCGCGTCCTGTATGGCAACCGTAAGACTGGCCAGCAGCAGACCTGCCGCAAGAAGTGCTCTGACGTTCATGAGACCACCTTCTCAGTCGTCAGACAATAGAGTTGCTCTGCCCTGCAATGAACATAAAGAGGAAAACCGGGTGAATCTTGAAGAATTGGACAAGCGGCGGTCAAGGATGAACCAGTATCGAAGCTCAAGCGATCGAATCCGAATCAGGATGTGCCTGTGCCTTCACTCCCTTTCGGATCGGGGGTGCTCGAGGGCCCAAAGTTTTCTGGGCTGGGTGTGAGCCGCTTACCCCAAGCCGGCGGTAGTTTTTTGAATTTATCCATCCGTTCGTTCAGCATGTCGTAGGCCTTCATCTCTGTAAAGCCGGGCTTATGGTCGCCGACGATCTTAGAGGCAAAGGTGGACATGAGGCGCGTGGCCTTTTGGGCGCGACAATGAGGGCAGGTCGTATCTTCCACCCGGGCACTGACTCGTTGGACGACCTCGAACTGTTCTCCGCAGCCTTCACAACGATATTCATATAACGGCATGGCTCCCCTCTCCATTCAATCCCAGGGTTGGAGGAGTGCATTATAGCGGAACAGGGCCATTGGATGCACCAGGAACGTCTCGTCTGCTCTTGACCATGCGGTCGCGTTTTGATTATTGTAGCACAGATTCAAGGACATCGGTCCAGAGGTGAGCGAGAGGAGGAGGGGAAGCATACATGCCGTTGTTGATTCGCAAGTATAAACTGACCAGTGGGTTGGTGCAGGAAGAACGGATCGATGACCCGGATCGGATCAAGCGATACATGCGCATTTTTGAAAAAGATGACGTGAAGAAGCTTGAAACCGGCGCGAAGGTCTTCATCGAAAAGGATGAATGGCAACTCCTGCCTTGAACGAGTGCGGGGGTGAAGCCGCGTCCACCGCGAGCCGCGGGGCATCCATTGCATCCTGGAGCAATGGGTCCCGGTGTATCGCGAAAGAACGCAACGACGCGAAAGTCGCAACGACACCCCTTACGCCTCACGCCTAACTGGTCCTCATGATCTACTGGGTCCACATTGCACGATCCATCGACCGAGCGGTGCTTCACCGGGAGCGTTGCTCAGAGGTGCCGTCCAACTTCACGAGATCGGATTTCTGGGAGGGCGGGTGGTTTGATTATCCTGACAAGGAACGGGCTTTAACGGCGCTTGAGCAGTCAGGCACCACTCTCCAGATGAAATGCACGCTCTGCAAACCGTGACGCAGTAGGAATAGCTGATGGGTGATGGCTAATGGTTGATGAGGCAAGAGAGCTCAAGCCTACATTAGCCATTAGCCATTAACCATTGCTGTCGCCTATGCCCCAACTGGCCTTGGTGCTGACGACACTTGTCTGGGGCGCCACGTTTCCTGCCACCAAGGCGGCCCTGGAACAGCTCCCGCCATTTTCATTTCTCTTTCTTCGATTCCTACTGGGAACGGTTTTGGTGCTGGGAATTCTTCTGGCGCTGGGCCGTCGGCTGCAAATCGATCGGGCCATGCTCCGGATCAGCGTGATCGCGTCAGTATTTCTCTTCCTTGGCTATACGACACAGACCGTCGGGTTACGCTACACGACCGCCTCGAACTCCGCCTTTATCACCGCGCTATACGTAATCTTTGTGCCACTGTTCCTGAGGCGGTTCGGCCTGCGGATTTGGGGCTCCGCCGCTCTGGCACTTGCGGGCTTGTGGTTCCTTGTCAATCCGACCGTGTCTTTGAATCAAGGCGATCTCCTGAGTCTGGCCTGCGCAGCGGCGTTCGGGGCGCACATTGCCTGCCTGGAACGGTACACGCGACAGGGAGACGCAGTCTCGCTTTTGGTGTGGCAGCTGGTCCTCGTCACCGCTGTAATGATCCCTGCCATGGTCATTGAGTCGCCCCAAGCGGCCAGTTTCGCGCCTACGGTGGTGCTGGTGGTCACGTTGATGATCACGGGTGTCCTGGCCACAGGAGCCTTCGCGGTTCAGGTCTGGGCGCAGCAAGTGGTGCCGGCGCAACGGGTTGCGTTGATCTTTTCGCTAGAGCCCCTGTTCGCCGCCTGGCTGTCCTGGTATTTTCTGGGTGAGCATCTTGACCCAAGAGGGTGGCTCGGCAGCGGGCTCATTCTGATCGCCGTGGTGCTTGGAACCACGGGACAGGCTGTGGACAAGGTTACTGAGCCGGTCGGATCACCTCAGGCCGGGTAGGTCACAACCCGGATTATTTATGGATTTCGTCGCGAGGCGGTCGAGACCGAAGCCCGCCGGGGCTTCTCACAAGTGAGGACGGCGCAGGCGTACCGGGGAGCCGGTGCTCTTGCAAATGCAACGGGTGATCAGTACGTTGACGAGAAAAGCCCAAAACCCATTGCAACCTGGGAGCAATGGGCACCCCGCGAGAGTATCAGACGCCGCAGTAGAGATTCATGAATAGTCCGGGTTGAAACATGGCGCAAAAGTTTGGTAATTCCCGCTGGGTCAAGGAAGGTTGGCTCGACAACCGATCGATAGGAAGCGTGGTCGGGCGGATCACGTTTGCCGTGCTGGGGCCGGTGGACATCTTTCTCAAGGGCGATTGCAAAGGAGAGATCGCCGGCAAGGCGCTCCGATTCAGGAATAGCCAGTTTGCGGACGAGGATCTCGCCGGACAGGTGTTAGGGGACTTCGAAATCCCGCAGGTCGGCGAGGTGAGCCTCATTTCCTTCGACCCTCACCCTATGTTGTCTCCCCACCCGTACATTGAATGGTTCTCGACAATGAAGAACCATTACCGGATCGAACTAGCGCCTGGTGATGCATGGATTCTGACGGACAATGAAGCCGCCGAGCTAGATAGTGCAGGTCACGCGATTCGAGAGGCGTTGGATTCGCAAGCACGCTCCACTCGCAGCCGCTCGGAGGCCGATTGGGTCTAGAGGTTCCGCAACATCAGCTCTTGGGGGTTGGGGTTGAGGTAGGTTTGATTCTGAAGATGACGGATGTCGAAGACGCGCACATGGTGTTTGAGAAGGGTGAGTGGAACAAGGAGGGGTGTGCGCCCCCTACGATAGGCCTCGATCGTTCTGAGGAGCTCCTGTTTTTCGAGAGAGGTTAAGCGATTCTCGAAGTGTGCCCGGATGCGATGGAGCACGGTAATATGCTGGGAGCCGGTAGCCGGTACCTCGAGCGCCTTCATAAAATGGGTGCCATAGCGACGGAGCAGGTCCGCAGGGGTGTGCCGCATCGCGTTTCGGACCAGCCGGTCGAGCGACTCATAGTGCGTTGGGCTGTGTGCGAGCAAGAGGTAGGTATGCTGAGCATGGAAGTCTCTCACCGCCTTGCGGGTTCCGTTGTTGGTTACTAGATCTTGCCACCGGCGATAGCTAAACACCCGCTCGAAAAAGTGCTCCCGTGTGGCGGGATCGTGTAGCCGGCCTTCTTCCTGCACCGGCATCAGGGGAAAATGTTTCATGAAGACTCGTGCGAACAGGCCGATGCCCGTATGGGTTGACCTTCCATGCCGCGGATAGACGTGCACACCATTCACCCCACAGCTGGGCGAGCCATCTTTGAACACGTACCCAGACAGGTCCAGCGCTTCGAGCTCACTGACGCGGCGCTCCGAAAAGCGAATCATCGCGCTCGTATGATCGACTCTTGTGATGATCGTCACAAGACGGGGGGACTCGGCAAACCCCCAGAGCCGAATTGGCTCGCGCGGTGTCCCCAAGCCGACCTCGACTTCTGGGCACACCGGCACCCATTCGACATGCTGGCTCAGAACGTCTGCAAGGTAGGGATCCCGCTTGTGCCCACCATCGTAGCGGACCTGATCACCCAGCAGACACCGGCTGATCCCGATGCGGAGCGGCCTTGCCTTGGTCATAGTCGGCAGACTGCCGAAGCAGGAGACCCGTGTCAAGCAATGATCCGCCATCGGTTCTGCGGCTCCCAACCCGTCGTTAATTGGAGAAGAATGGACACCGGCGCAGTGCGCGACGTCATTTGACACCCCTCTCACACAGCCACTAGAATGCCCGAACTGTCGGGAAGCGGCGGGCACCCATTGCTCCGGGAATGCAATGGGTTCCGGGCGCGCCTGGGGCGGGTGAGTGGAA
>Ga0209376_1003108_pt1 | contig 15270 bp, 15 predicted proteins | sample GraSoiAngelo_134_FD_185891 | JGI IMG/M metagenome (GOLD analysis project Ga0209376, IMG submission 185891) | Grasslands soil microbial communities from the Angelo Coastal Reserve, California, USA - 14_0929_05_30cm (SPAdes) (version 2) | ecosystem: Environmental > Terrestrial > Soil > Grasslands ... | reverse complement strand
CATTAAACCCTTGATTCTCGATCTCCCATCGGCTCTTGGCTCGGTGATAGAGCACTCGACTGCTGACTTTTGCGATCGGGGAATCGGTGAGCCAGAATGCTTCGATGACCTCGCCGTCCGGTTTCTGCTGTCGGTAGAACAGCACGCGTACGGTTTCCCCATGCAAGTTTTCCCAAGGATCGAAGTCTTCGGCATCCCAAAGCTCGACACGATCGGAGCCGTGAGGAAAGGTGAGTTTGGGAGGCTGGGAACGAAATCGCTTTTGTGCCGCTGCCAGCAACTCGGGCAAGTTGGCTTTCAGGCGAGCCACGATGGGCAAGCCTAGATCGCCAGCCGTATGGAGAAAGGGAGCCGTGGCAAATTCCCCATCCACGACGACGTAGGCCGCGAAACGGACGCCCAGCCGTTCGATAGCCCGACGCAGCAGACGTTACCCGGCGGCATATTCGCTGTCGCCTGTTCCATAGGGCTCGACATCAAAAGGGAGCGACAGCCCCGTCCCCACCACACTGGCCAGGACCACATGGTGCCGATAACCGGCAATCTCCTGGTCCGCATTCCGGTAAGGACGGCAGAGCGAACAACCCGAGCTCGCGCACCATCCCACGGTAGTTCCATCCACGGCCAGGCCGATGCCGCCGCTGCTTTCGAAAGCCTTGTCGCGCTTGGCCTGGTGCAGCACGTGCGCCAGGGCCGCCCGCGTGAAAGGGGGATCTAAACGTTCGGTGAAGTAGTCGAGAGCATCGTCGCTGAAGGGCCGGCTCACAGCCAGTGCGCGACGTGCCGAGGAGCGCACCAACCTTTCCACGGCAAGGAAAGAGCAGGCGCGAAGCACTTGGCCGATCAGCAAAGACCAGAGCAAAGCTTTGGCGGGAATTTGGGGCTGCCGCCGACCGTCTCCCGGATCCCGCAGATAGCGCTGGAGTCGAAGACGCCTCGTCACAAAGTCCAGCAGACGACGTGGCGTCGAACGGTTCATTTCTTCTTTTTCTTGGGCTTCTTACGATGTTGGCGCTCCAGCACCAGAAGTTGTGCATTGGCCGCCAACACTTCACGGACAGCATCTTGAAACTCCCGTCCCTGCTCGACCCGGCGCCGCACCTCTTCGACCAACTCCTTGGGGATGTGCTGGACGCGTTTTTCCCCCTGCACCATATAGGTCAGCGACCAGACAGGATGGCCTCGGTCATCGGCACAATGACAGGTGGGCTTCCCGCAGCGTAGATGCGACAGAGAGAGTGAGCCAGGGAGGGCATCTGCAGGGATAGCGAAGCGGCGCAGCAGCTGGAACTTACGTTGGCGCAATCGGGAAGCGATTGGTCCATTATTTCGATGAATCATCTTAATGTATAACTACCATAAGAAACAAAATAAAGCAAGCAATGTCTACGAATGCGAAAATAGGAGTCTACTGCGGAAGGCTGTCAAGGTGATAAAAGCGCGCTCCGGCGGGCATCGAACAGGCTAGCCACCTCAATCTTCCGAAACGGCTGGGGGTCGGAATGAACGCTCTGACGAAGGACGCGGGGCGTAAAACAGATGAAACGTTTAATAAACGATACCTGACAGTTGCACGCGAAGATGGATACGGCGGGCGTTTTGGAACGATGGGCGGAAGATGGAGTCGATTCTAATGTCGGGAGACTCCCCCATGATTGCAAAAGAAAAAATTGTTGCCCGGGTTGGTGCTGGTGCTGCATCGTGAGGCCCACAGCCAATGGCAAAAGATGTGGAGCGCGGCGCCAAAACCCTGAGGGTCGCGCAAGGAAACCGGACGGATTAGAAGTGCCAGCGGGTGACAGCGTCGGTGAAGTTCTCGGCGTGTTCATCCTGACCGAAGGCGAGTTGCGGAGTGACGCGGAAGACGCAGCCATCGGAGGCCATGAGAAGAGGCTCGACGTCGCCACCGTATTTGCTGTTGTAGACTTGAGCGAGTTGCTTCCAGACGGAACGATCCTTGATTTCTTCGGCGGTACCTTCGAGGATGATGGCTTCGTCCGCTTTTTCGGTGCCGATAGCAACGTGCGGATCGCGGACGATATTTCTGGCTTTGCGAGTGCGCGGGCCCGTGCTGAACCAAAAGGCGTCCCGCCACCAGACTCCCCAAACAAGCATGAGATGAGGGCGGCCATCGGGACGAGTGGTGGAAATCCAGTAGTTGTGCGATTTTTCCAGGCGCTCAAGAGCCCAGTGCCAAGGTTTGAGAGCACTCAAGTCTTTCGAGGGATCTTGAACGGCATCGGGCCAATGGGGGCGGCTGGCCTTGGGTTCGATCATGGCGCGTCCTTTCGGAATTGCCGCCGAATTGTATCAGGCCGGGAGGGAAGGCAAGAGATGTTCTAGGTTCTTAGTTGAGGACTGGCAGGCCGAAGCAGTTAGCAGAATTGCGGTGATGCTCAGGAAACGAAGGCGCATCCGACGCGGAAACCGCCATGACCGGTCTGTTGCCTCCACACGGGCTTCAGATTCACGCGAACGGGCGGAAGGATAGGCACGTGTAAGACCGCCAGAAGATTTTCCGGAAGATCCTCGAGCGAGTCCAGCTCCATTGCGACACCGCCAAAGCCAAGATCCAGGACGCGAGCGCGCCGGGCGCCGAGGTCGCCAAGAACAGCATAGGCATTCGTACCGGTCATGGACACGCGTTCGGCCTTGCGTTGGACGGCGAAGACCCGAGGTGCTGGGGCGAGGTCCCCGGAAATCGCGGCGGAGGTTGCAGAGGCAGCTGCCTCGATGGTTGCTTCGGTTTTTTCAGGTGCACGCCGGGTTTCGATCGAAATCGGTTGTGGTGCGGGGGCAACGCGCTCAGGAACAGGAGCAGCCGGACCCTCGGGAACAGACGGAGTCTTGGTCCAATCCGAGCCGTTGGTGGTCTTGCTGTGGTTTGCGTGTTTCAGAAGATAGAGACGCTCATCCGCGACGCGAATCAATTGATCGGCTTGCTCAGCATCCTGGGGGAAAATCGCGACGCCGTGATCCATCCCTACGGTGACCTCAAGCTGCAGCGGTTGGAGCATCTCGGCAAATACCGTTGGGACGCGACGGCTCAACGCGAGCGCCTGCGCAGAATCCGTGTGCGGAAGCAATAAAGCGAACTCATCGCCGCCGATACGGAAAGCCGAATCAGAAGTGCGCAAGGCTTTCTTCAAGGTAGCCGCGGCAGCGCGCAATACGTCATCCCCGCGCGGGTGGCCGTGCTTGTCATTTACTTCCTTGAAGCGGTGCAGGTCGAGGGTAACCAATCCCAGAGGCTGGCCATAGCGCCGCGCACGATTGAGTTCCTTTTCGAATATTTCAGCAAAGAGTCGGCGGTTGTGGAGCCCCGTCAAGGGATCGGTCACGGCATCGAGTTCCAGCCTCTTCAGCTCGTCATACTCGATAAGGATGGGAACCCGAAGAAAACCGGAGGATGAAAGGACATCCGTGAGCGCGGTTTTCAAAGAAACCCGGCGACCCAAGAGATCGCTGAGCTCGCGGCGCCGCACCAGCATTTCATCCCAAACTTCAACACTCTGAGATTCGCGCAGATCGAGGTGCGCGATCGCACGGAAATATCGCTGGAGAAACTGGCCGCGCGCGGGCAGATCAAGGCTCTCGAGCGTGTCGGCTAACAGCTCGAAATAAGAGTCCTCAATCGGCAAGCGCGGGGGCGCAGGGATGGCGGGGCTGGGCATATCCGGTATAGACCTAACTTCTGCCTATCCCCGCGGGGTTTGGGGAAAGCGAATCAAGCTTTCTTCAATGATGTGGAGCAAGCATGAGTCCATTCCCGCTGGATCCCAGCAAGTCCACCTGGGAATCTTACCTCCCCAATTGCCCGCGTATCCTATTACAAAATCGTTACATTAGGGTACAAAAAATGTAGCGCACTGAGGCGGGCGAATGCTAGGTAACAAAACTAACCCGGGAGAAGAAAAGGCGAGGCAAGAAATTGCCGGTATTTACTCAAGTGGACGGAGGAACTCCAACCCAAATAGTCTCATCTCACCCGCCGACTCCTGCCGCAAAACCCTGGCTACGATCGGTGGAGTTTCGCTCGGAACAAGGCTGGAGGCCGGCGCTGGAGCGGGGATAGTCAAATGGACAGTCTGATCAGGCCGAAGAATATACGAGGAGGTAATGCAGGCGCCAGTGGAGCTGATATTGAGGGTCTTGGTGAGCTCAATGAACTCGGCGCCGGACACATCCCTCCCCCTCAGGAAGACGGGCACCTGTAAGCGGATCCGCTGCGAGCGTCGGGCTGAGGAAGTTTCCACGAGCTGCTTCTTTTTGAGTACGTCGATGTACAAGTGCGCTCTCTATCTTAGTACGAAAGAACTAGTACGGATACTTGCACCTGGAATGCCAGAGAACACAATTGAGAGACTCCAATAAGTTGCTTGTTATAAGCTGGTTGTAAGCACAGACCGACGGCAACAATTCCTCAGGACCAGGACTTTGCTCGCGATATCTACTTCCTTTCCTCAAATGTGCAAATGGAACGCTTTTACCATTGACTCTTCGAGGTCCCTCTGTAACGATGCCACCACGGGAAAACTTTTACCACTCTATCTGTGAAGGGCGGGATCAACTGATGGCGGGTCGGATTACGGTGCCTCCCATGTCGGAAGAGGGGAATCGGACAGTTCTCCCTCTTGGCTATGTCACCGCCCTGCTCGACGCGATGGAAAAACCGCTGATCGTGGTGGAGCGTAGCGGAAATATACTGATGGTAAATTCGCGCGCGAGACAATTTCTGGAATCCCGGGGATACCCGGCAATCCAGGGTATGAATCTGTTCAGCGATCTTCTGCATGCCGAACCGCGGAAGATCTTCGACGAGATCGAAAAGGGGGAACACGAAGTGCACCTGCAGATACAGCGCGGGGAAGCGAAATCCAGTGTGCGGGTCCAGTGGATGCCCCAACCCGACTGGCTGGTGCTGGAGATCGAAAACAAATCGGAAGCACAGCCGTTGGCAGATCCTGCCACGCAACTCACCGTACAAGATCTTCTGCAGGAACGCGAGATTACATACCGGAATCTCCTGGCCGCCTATCTGAAATTACAAGAAGTAAACCGCCAGAAGACGGTGTTCCTGGCGTCAGCGGCCCACGAGTTGAAAACGCCACTCGCGGTGATCAAGGGATACTACGATCTTCTTCTGGCCGGTTCGCTGGGTCGTTTGACGGACAAGCAGCGGGACATTCTTGAAGAGTCAAAAGATAGTTGCGAGCGTCTGGTGCGGCTAGTGTCCATGTTCCTGAACTACTCGGCACTAGAGAGCGGGAAACTGGTGTTGCAACTTCGCGAGAACGATCTGCGGGATTGTCTCGATGAGCTCTCCAAACGCTGGTCGGAAGCGTTTCAGCGCAAAGGCGTCAAACTGGATGCGAGCTTCGACCCTTCCATTCCCACATTCCGATTCGATTACCAGAAGGTACAGCAGGTAGCCGCAAATTTGCTCGATAACGCTTTGAAGCACACGCCGAACGGAGGCAGCGTTACGCTGCGTGCCGTGCCGCATTTCTGGGAACGGCGCGTGGCGGCCATGGCTCCGGTAGATGAACGGCGCAGGTTTCGGTTGCCGCGCCCCAACAGCGTAGAAGTAAGCGTAACAGACTCGGGGCCGGGCATCGCAGCGGAGCATCATCAGGAGATTTTTGAGGATTTTGTACGCGTGGACAGAAACACTTCTGGAATGGGGTTGGGGCTGGCCATCGCCAAGCGGCTCATCCAGGCGCATCGCGGAAAGGTGTGGGTGGAGAGCGAGTCGCGGACGGGAAGCAGATTTTCATTTCTATTGCCGATGGATCAGGGTTGAAGCATTCGAATTTTTGCGATTGAAAGGGAAAAATCAATGGCCGTGAAAGAGAAAGTCCTCGTTGTGGATGACGAGCCCAGCATCCGAAAGTACCTGCAGACACTGCTGGAAGTCGACGGATTCGACGTGGAAACCGTCAGTTCAGGGAAAGATGCGCTCGAGAGAGTGCACAAGGGTGAGCGCCCTGATTTCATCATCTTGGATGTGTTGATGCCGGAGAAGAACGGCCTCGAAACATTGAAGGAATTGATGCAGGTGGACCGCAGCCTCAACGTCATCATGCTTTCGTGCTCGAACGAAGTAGGCACGGTCGTCGAAGCCATCCGAATCGGGGCACACGATTATCTGACCAAACCTTTCGAGAAAACGGAGCTGGACGCGGCAATGCTGAAGTCGCGGCAGAAGAAGCAGCTGGCGACCGAGAATCAGGCTCTGCGCGATTACTGCGACCAAGTGACCGAGGACCTGAGCTTCCTCGCAGCCAGTCCTCAGATGGTGCGGATACGCCAGCAGATCCTGCAGATCGCGCCCGTGGATGTGCCCGTTTTTATTTGTGGGGAGAGCGGCGTGGGCAAAGAAGTTGTTTCGCGAATGATTCATCTGCGCTCGAAGCGGCGCAACCAGCCGTTTGTGAAGGTGAATTGCGCTGCCTTGCCGGGCGAACTTCTGGAATCGGAGCTTTTCGGATTCGAGCAGGGCGCGTTCACGGGTGCGGTGCGCAGCAAACCAGGAAAGTTTGAACTGGCCAACAAGGGCACAATCTTCCTGGATGAAATCGCGGAAATGAGCACGCACCTGCAGGCAAAACTGCTTCACGTGTTGCAGGATCACCAGTATTCGCGTCTGGGCGGGCGGCACCTGGTCGAGACCGACGTGCGCGTGCTGGCCGCAACAAACGTTGATGTTCAAGAAGCGATGAAGACAGGGCGCTTCCGCGAAGATCTCTATTACCGATTGAACGTTTTGTCCATCAACGTGCCACCGCTTCGGGAGCGGACAGCGGAGATACCACTTCTTTTCCGTCATTTCCTGCAGAAGTACAGCGAGAAATTCGGCAAGACGCCACTGGGACCTTCCAAGTATCTTCTGGATGCAGCGGTGAATTATCCATGGCCGGGTAACCTGCGAGAGCTGGAGAACTTCGTCAAGCGGTATGTCATTCTCGAAGACGATGAAGGCAGCTTGCGCGAATTGGTAGAGATGTCCTCGACGCGTCAGCGGACTTCGCCGCGGGAGGAACCCGCGCCGCCCAAGGAGCAGGGGTTGAAGGCGCTGGTGCGCGGCTTAAAAGACGAGGCCGAGATGGAGGCCATCGCCGACGCGCTGGAAAAGACGCGCTGGTGCCGCAAAGATGCCGCGAAGATGTTGGGGATCAGTTACAAAGCCCTGCTCTATAAGATGCGACAATTTAACCTGGATACGCCACGGACGCGGAAAGCAGCGCCAACCACAGCGGTAGAGGAACCAGCCTCGGCACTAGCCACGCGGCGTGGCTAGTGCTGCCAGGGGCTGCCAGGGTTTGCCGTTTTCGCCCTGGCCTGTCGCCGGAGAGGCATTTTGAGAAGCGTTTTGGGCCGTCCTGGCCGGGCGAAAGAAGTAAAGGCCTCGGTTCTCGATCACTAGACCGATTCTTGCGTTGTAACAAATTTTGCATGAAGGACCGTGGCAGTTGCATGGACCATCGATCAAGCCGAGTCCAGGCCGAGGCAGCCCGGCAGAATTTTCGTCAGCGCCATTCTCATTATGGGACGTATGACTGTCTAGGAATATTGGTCCGATCCAAGAAATAGCGCGCATATCGGTTCTTGTTGTTGGATGGAGGGTGTCAGGGTTGGGTAAATCCAGTCAAAAGAACTCTTCGACGGAAGTGCGGGTAAGCCCAGATACCTGCTGCCGGAATGGGAGGATGAGGGAATGACGGAGCGCCGCGTAGCACGAAGATATGACTTATCCTTGCCGATCATTGTTCGCGTCCCCGCCGAACGGGCCCTAGATTCACAGCAGGGCAAGACCCGCGATATCTCCACGCGGGGCCTTTATTTTGTGGTGGATCAGAACCTGGAATCGGGCTCACAACTGGACATCACCCTGACACTTCCCGCGGAGGTCACGCATGGTTCGGAGGTGTTTGTCCGAGCCCTGGGCAAAGTGGTGCGTGTCGAGCGCCGAATGGAAAACGGCAGCGCGAGGATGGGCGTGGCCGCGGTGATTGAACGATACGATATTATCCGCGGGGAAGCCGCGCGAGCCTGATCGCGTTTCCTGGGCTGGCGCATATCCAATCCAGCCGGACAGTCTGGCAGAGTCTTCTGGAATTCATCTTGCAATCGACGCTGGGTTGGGCCTACTATCCGGCCAGAGTTTCCCGCGGAGGGTCCTGTGAAAGTGTCGGATCTCATCGGGTCCCGGAAGGAAGTTTTCTCCATCACCGAAGAGACGAGTGTGCACCAAGCCGCGCAATATTTGCGCGAGAAACAAGTGCGCTCGGTAGGGGTGATGAACGCGAGCGGAAAGCTTACCGGGGTGATCTCGCAGAGCGACGTGTCCGACAAGGTCGCCGCAGAGAACAAGTGTCCCGCCTGGATGAAAACCTCGGATATCATGACGCGCGAACTCGTTGCCGTGACCACAGACAAGCCGCTTGACGACTGCTTGCGGCTGATGGAGCAGAACAGCATTTTTCACCTAGTCGTTCTGGATGAACTGGGAGAGTTCCGGGGGATGCTCTCGATTAGCGACATCTTGCGAGTTGTAGCCTCAGACGAGAAGGCGCGCGCGGATCTGTTAGAAGCGTTCATATTCCCGCCCAGGTAGGTGTGCCGCAACAATTTGTTGACGGGAGAGCATCTGCCCTTCTGTTTCATTCCTAATAAGAGCGTAACGCGGAATAGTTTGTCTTCTTTGCGCAATCCTTTTTCGCACCCCGCCAGCATCGTGACGCGGAAATGGTGACCCTCCTCGCCGATCAACCCAGCATACGCCCCCTTCATTAAGATATGTATATTCAAGCACTTACAATGAAAAACGGCAAGGTCGCTCGTCCTTGTCCCCCGGAGGATAGAGATTCCAAGTTTGGTTCTATGTGTGCAACGAGGAAAGCAGGGGAGTCCCTACCTGCATGCAACACGAGGGGATCAACATGGCCGTTTCCGATCACACAAACGGTGGATTGGCTTCGAGAGCGGGTGGGTTGCCTCCTGAGGAAATTCTCTTTGGCCGTTCCCCGGCCATGACTTCTATTCGGCAAAAAGTGCAGAAGGTACTGGCAACCGATGTGCCGATCCTGATTCAAGGCGAGAACGGAACAGGAAAGGGGCTACTCGCGCAATACATTCACTTCCATTCGGCAATGTCCTCGGGCGCGTTTGTAAAAGTGAACTGTGCCGCAATCCCGGGAGCTCTTCTCGAGAGTGAATTGTTCGGTTACCAAAAGGGATCATTTACGGATGCCCATACGTCCAAGCCGGGTTATGTGGAGATGGCGCACCGAGGAACTCTGTTTCTCGATGAGATCGCGGATCTGGATTTGAGCCTGCAAGCCAAAGTCTTGCAGTTACTCCAAGATGGACATTTCAGCCGAATCGGGGATAAGCAAGAAAGACAGGCCGAAACGCGCATCATTTGCGCCACCAATCGAGATTTGCAGACCGAGATCGAGGCCGGGCGCTTCCGGCGGGATTTGTTCTACCGGATTAACGTAATCAGCATCAATTTGCCGGGCCTGCGCGAACGGCGCGAAGACATCGCGTTGCTTGCGAACTACTTCCTAGAACACCTGAACAAGCGTTTCGAGCGCGATATGCCGACCTTTTCCGAGGAAAACATAGAAAGCTTGTCGTCCCGGGAATGGCGAGGAAACATTCGCGAACTCGAGAATGTGGTTGCGCGATATGCGATTCTGGGTTCACTCGATACCTTGGAGCCAGAGGCGCCGAGACGTTCCTCCGCAGCTCCGTTCCGCGTGGCTCTTGACGGGACCATCCCGCTGAAGCGAATTGCCAAGCAAGCGATCCGCGAGATGGAAGGGAACCTGATCCTCAACGCGTTGCGTGAAAACAAATGGAACCGCCGAAAGGCGGCGCTCGCGCTGAACATCAGCTACCGGGCGTTGATATACAAGATTCGGGAAGCGGGGCTTTCACCGAAAAACAGTCGTAAAGCGCCCCAAGCAAAAGTCCCACGCGACAAGGCAGAAGGTCTGGAGTAGGAAAATGGCTGGAAGGCCGGATGCTCTGAAGGTGAGTTGGTCGGAGATCGCCGCCGCCTGTAGTCACCACTGACACTTGATCCGATGATTAGGGCAGTCCTCTTTGCCACTCGCAGTTACTTGCCCAAGAATGTGGCGGGGAACGGGCCCGCTGCATAGGAATTCAGGACCCCTTAACTTCCGAGATCCTTAGGCAACCGCGCAGGGTGCCGCGCTGAACTCAGCCCTCAAGTCTGCCGACCACGACCGCAAGTGAGATCTCGCCTGTACCTGTACCTTGTACCTTGCTTCTGGTAAATCAGCCGTCAAGGGGAAATTGCGATAGTCGGAGGGACATTTTGGATACGACTTTGCCCAGCCCCACCTAGGTCTGGCCACAGAAGGGCGCGAAGTGCCGTTCGACAATCAATAACACGTCAAGAATGAACAAGATACTCGGTCCTTCCAGTTCGGTGTCGTTCGCAGCAGTGGAATAATGCTTGCTTCATACACGTTGTCTGAAATTTGTTGACCGGGCCCGGGAAGTACTTGGAGGAAGGTTTTGAACGAGCAACCGGTCTTGAGCCATTCTGCCGATGCAGCGCTTAACGTACAGATTCGAGAGTACTTAGATCTTGTGCGGCGCCGCAAGTCCTGGATCCTCCTCATTTGTCTGGGGATTTCCGTTTGCATCGCGGTGGTGGCCATGCGTCTGCCGAACGTCTATCGAGCGGAAGCCACCATTCTCGTCAATCCGCCAAAGGTCAACGAAAACTTTGTGACAACCATGGGCGAAAACAGCGGCGCCCGCCTCTCCACGGTCCGTCGGGAGGTGATGTCGCCAACCCGACTCGGTCAGCTTGTCGACGAGCTGAAAATGTATTCCGAGCTGCGCGGCAAAGTTTCTGCTCAAGGACTCGTTGCGCGCATGCAAAGCGCCACGGCCATCGAATTTCAGGACTCCGGCCGTCAGCGTTTGAGCTCAATTCACATTGCGTTTACCGATGCCGATCCAGACCAGGCGGCGCGAGCCGCCAATCGAATCGCAGCCTTGTTTATCGAGAGGAACCTCCAGGCCAGAGTACAGGAGATCTACGGAGCATCCCAGTTCTTGGAGAGCGAACTCGGGGAGACAAAACAACAACTCGAAGCGAAAGAGCACACTCTCCAAGACCTTAAAAGCCGCAACATCATGGATCTTCCCGAGTCGAAGCAATATTACCTCAAGGCCGTGAATGCCTTGCGAAATCAACTACGGATCAGCCAAGAAAGGGTTGACGGCGATCGCCGGACCAAGGTCGACCTACAGCAATCCATGGCCGGCAAAGTTGCACGCGCCACTGGTCTCGACGCGCAGCCTGCGGATCCCAATTCGCCCTCCCAGGCGCGCCTGAAGAAGCTTGAAGCGCAGATGAAAGACATGTTGGTTCACTACGGTCCAGATTATGTGGACGTCCGGAAGCTGCGCAATGAAATCAACCAACTTAAGGTCAAAGTCGAGAGCGAGAAACCTGTGGGAGATGCGTCAGAGCCTCAAGCGGGCAAGCCAGCACCGCAGAAGCGCAATCCGGTCGTGGAGGCAGAAGTAAATCAACTGGACCAGGATATCGAGGATCAGACCAAGGCTCAGGCCAAGCTTCAGAATCAAATTCAATATCATGTTGGCAAGTTGCAGCAGGTGGCCGTTTTCGAGGAGCAAATTGCTGAACTCACGCGCGACTGCGATGCGCTCCGCAATCGCTACAGTCAGTTGCAAGAAAAGAAGGGTTCTGCCCGGGTGGCGGGCGAACTGGAGATAAAGAGCGCCGGCGAACGACTTGAGATTCTGGACGCAGCGGTTCCAGGCGGGAGTCCCTATGGCCCCAAGAGAACCATCCTCATTATTGGAGGCGTTCTCATCGGACTGCTCTGCGGCATTGGCGGTGCCGTGCTCGTTGAGATCAGCGATGAATCCGTCAGACACGAACGCGAAGTAGCGCAAATTTTTGGAAAGGCCGTCCTTGCGGGAATTCCCAAGATCACCAGCTCGCGGGAACGGGCCTGGGCGCGCTGCCGCATGGCCGGCTTGACGGGCGGAACCGCTGCTGTGGCGTCGGCTTTTGGCTTCCTAATCTCGAAGCTGGTGGTCTAACTTCGAAATGTACACTATTACAATCTTCGCGAAGAGCCCTTCCGGCTAACGTCGGACCCCAGGTTCTTTCATCTTGCGGAACCCCACGCAGCTGCGTTGGCCACACTCGTCGAGGCGGTCATGCGCCGTAAGGGATTCCTCCTAATGACGGGTCCGATCGGAACCGGAAAGACGACGGTTGTCCATACGGCCCTGCAGATCCTCACCGAAAGAGCTGCGACCGGGCATCCAATTTCTTCGGCATTCATTCTCAATCCAACTCTCAGCCGCGAAGAATTCCTGGAGATGATCCTCACGGAATTTGAAATTCCCTGCACAGCGACGAGTAAGCCAGCGCGTCTCTCGGCACTCCAACGCATGCTTCTGGAAACCCAGAGAAAGGGCGGCACATCGCTCCTCCTCGTGGACGAAGCTCATCTCCTGACTCCCGAACTTCTGGAAGAGATTCGCCTGCTGAGTAATGCGGATACCTACCAAGAGAAGCTTCTCCAAATCGTTTTGTGCGGCCAGCCGGAACTCTTGAGCATCTTGCATAAGCCAGAACTGCGCGCGCTCCGGCAGCGAGTGGCCGGCACTTGCTCGCTCCGGCCACTCAGCTTTCCGGAAGTTCGCGCCTACATTGCCGAACGGCTGCATTCTGCAGGATTCCGCGGAGCAAATTCCCCGTTTCCGATTCCGGTGCTCGAAGAGATTTTCCGCCTTACCGAAGGTGTTCCCCGGCTGATCAACCTGCTTTGCGATGCTTGTCTGGCACTTGGCTGCAGGGCCCGTCGCCCGATTCTCGATGTGAACATATTGGAAGATGCGGCCATCGAGCTGGGTCTGAACGAAAAGCACGTCGAGACGGTCGTAAGGCAAACAAGTGTGGTGGCTCGAAACGGTGCCGGAGAGAGAGAGATCGCTGGAGACACGGTCATCGGTTCGGCACTGGATCTACTGGTCCAAGCCATGAAGAGGCGCCGTGCTCTTGTCCCCGAGGCAAATCAGATTCGTCCCGAAATGAGCGTCAAAGAACAGGTCGCCGTGGCGGCGAATGCCATCCACGGGAAAGATCCTGACGGCGATCAGGTCATACAATCCGCCGTCAGCGATTTGATTCAAGCGATGAAGCTGCGCCGCAGTTACTCCATGGAGTTATAAGTGAGCAAGTTTTTCAATGAAACGCAGAAAGCCCATCAGTGGGCACAGCAAAAGCTGGTGAACCAGGATCTGGACGTCAGACAGATATTGGCGTCGCTCAAGCAAGGGCCGGCCAACGATGCGCCCCCCGCCGGAGCGCGTCTCGCCCACTGCCGCCACGTGGCCCTGGGAAATGGAAATGCCGCGCGTCTGCTTCTCCGCCAGGACGACTTTTTGATCGCTGCTTTAGAGGCCTACCGCGGATTGCGCACCAGGTTGATGCACGCGCAGGCGAAATCCGGTTTGCGCTCGATCGTAATCACCAGCTCTTTACCCGGCGAAGGCAAAACCCTCACCACCATGAACCTTGGATTGTGCTATGCGCAGCTTCCGCAGCAGCGCGTCCTGGTGATTGATGGTGATATGCGGACCCGGGGGCTCACTGCTATGCTCGACCATCCGAACTCTCCGGGGCTTGCAGAAATTCTTTCCGGCGACGTGGGCCCCGACGAAGCCATTGTGGCGACCAATCAGAAAAATCTGTTCATTCTTCCGGCCGGCACCATTTCTTCGCCTTCGCCGGAACTCTTCACGGGGACGCGCTGGCAGGAATTTCTGGGTCAATGCGGCGAAATGTTCAAAGTCATTCTCATCGATGCGCCGCCCATTCGGCCGCTGGCAGATTTCGAGCTGATCAGCGCGGCCTGCGACGGGATTGTCATGGTTGTGCGAGCGCATCACGGTCAGCGGGAAACGCTCCGCAAAACGGCGAGCACAGTCGATAAGAAGAAGCTTGTTGGCGTAGTATTCAACGCCACGGATGTCAACGTGAAGGACTACGACGGTCACGAGTAAGGCTCTTGATAGGGCCAAACCCGAGTTTTAAAAGGGTTTCCGTTTGTTTAGAAGGCCCTACATGCACCCTGCGGCATCCACCGCAAGGGGCAGTTTGAGGTAAAGCGATGTATCCGAATCTAAAATTACAGCTTTTCAGAAGCTCTGTGCGCCAGAACTTTCTAGCTCGCGAAGTGGGCATCGACGAGAGCATCTTGAGCAAGATCATTCACGGCTATCGTGAGCCTTCTAAAGAACAGCGGCAGTTGCTGGCAAACTATCTGGCAGTGGAAGAAACCTGGCTCTTTGAAAAATTCGAGATCGCCTCGCCGACGCGCTGGGCCGCCAATCACGGCGCTCCCCAGAAAATGAAAGAAGACATCACCTAGGCTGCAGTCCGCGCTTCCCTCGATTCTTGGTGGCCTCGCCCGGTATCGCCCGCAATTGTGCGCGCGTTCGGAGAATGAGCACACGGATCTCAGGCTCTGCAGACGAGCTATGGTGTGCTTCTCTAGCAGCTTCGCGAAGTGGCTCCGTTGCCGGAGTCGGGTAGAGATGAGAAGGGATAAGATTTTGCCACTTAGTGGAAGGAAGTGGAGACTATTCCAACAACTTAGCTGTGAAATTCGCCGGCCACAGGCGGATATAAGCATAGTATTGTGAATAGGATACGTTGTAAGACATCTTGTTAAGATCTTACACGCTCCTGGTAGCGTAATTGCACCTTCAAATTCAGAGGTTTCGCGGTTCCGATTCAAGGGAGATGTGGGTATCGGTAGAGCAATTGTCCATTCATGAGCCCCGAAATCAATCATACGCTGGGTTTAGCCGCCAAGACCGGTTTTGTCTTTGGCCAAGGTCCCGCCATCCAAGCCTTGAACACGATGGTGGCCGACATCGCGCGTACGGACATCGCCGTTCTCTTGATTGGAGAGAGTGGCAGCGGTAAAGAAGTCTACGCGAGACTCATACATCGTCTCTCTGGCCTAAAAGAAGCGCAGTTGAAGAAAATTAGCTGCGCAACACTCGATCCCGGCCGCCTTCTTGGGCAGGTTCAGGATTGCCTGCGAACTGGAGCAGAGGACCACGGGTCGAGCTCCTTATTTCTAGATGGAGTGGAGGAGCTCGACCTAGCCTGTCAGCGCGTGCTGCTCTCCTTGCTCCCGGACGGCGAGCGGAACGGGGAATCCCGTCAGC
>Ga0209376_1003106_pt1 | contig 15278 bp, 14 predicted proteins | sample GraSoiAngelo_134_FD_185891 | JGI IMG/M metagenome (GOLD analysis project Ga0209376, IMG submission 185891) | Grasslands soil microbial communities from the Angelo Coastal Reserve, California, USA - 14_0929_05_30cm (SPAdes) (version 2) | ecosystem: Environmental > Terrestrial > Soil > Grasslands ... | reverse complement strand
CGTTGCGTTGAAGACTTGCCGCGGGATAATCTTCGGTAAGCACAGTCTCGACTGTACGGTCAGAATCTCCCATACAGACGGCGCAGATTCCTCGCTCAGTGGCTCCCACAAGCAAACGTCCGACTGGCGAGTCAACGATAGTGTACTGAATCCGCAACCCTCGCCCCCCTTGGCGAATCGCTCCAGGATTTGCGCCGAGTCCGCTTGAAATTTTCTCGTACACTCGACTTCTGGAAGAGAATCCCGCATTGTAAAGTGAGTTGTTTACTGTCTCCCCATTTCTCAGAAAACGTTTCATCTTCGCGAGCCGGCGAGCCTCCACATACTGGCGAGGCGAAACTCCCAGGATTTTCTTGAAGGTCCGCTGGAAATAGAACGGACTGAGCCCCGCTTCGGCAGCGAGGATTGAAAGAGTTAGTCTCTTACCAAGATTCGCGTCCACGAAAGCGCAGATTTCGTACACCCATGCCACCCCAGACGAAGCCCCGACATCTCTGGGAGAGCAGCGGCGACAGGGTCGAAAACCTGACCGCTCCGCCTCATCGGGCCCTGCAAAGAACACGGCATTATCTCTGTTTGACCGCTTGGCAGGACATGATGGTCTGCAATAGATTCCAGTCGAGCGAAGCGCAAACACAAACGCTCCATCATAACTATGGTCTCTGGACAAAACTGCCTTCCATTTCGCTTCATCAGTCAGGCCATTTTCTAGGCTTCCCTTTGGATCCTGCAAATCTGGACGACTCTGGGCAAGCTTTAGCATGAGCATGTAATTGACGTCAGAAAATAAGTAGTTTGACTCCGTTTCTTGCTGTCAAAGCATCATAGCGAGGACATGAGTGTTTCCTTGGAAAGGAACCGTGTCTTCCGACCCATCCCAAAAACTACAGTACAAATGGCGACGCGTCCTTCACCATACTCCAAAGAGCCACATCGCATCAAGTCTCGATCTACACCGGGATAGCCAACAATCAAGCCTCCACCACCATCCTTCGCTATTATCCCAGACTGCAAGATTTCGCCTTACAGCTTCCAAGAGAAGCGGGCGACCAACAATCCGACTGCACCGTGCACCTGAGAAAACGTATATGTCGGAAGATAGCTCCATTGTGAGGATTCATGACTCGCCCGGATTGGCAGAAGAAAAAGAAGAAAATGGCAGGCAGAGAAGGCCCGAAAAAGGGCAAGAATCGCTAGAAACCTAGGACCTCTGCGGAAGGTTCCTAACTGGAAGTCTGAGATTCAACAACGCTGGAAATGACCCTCAACCGGGATCATTTTTTCTAAAGAAATGCTTTGACTGCTGAATACCGCAAGTGTTGAGCCCAACCCGCTAGCCTAGCGGGAAGGGACGATAGGGATCTTGTTTCTTACATTCCGCCCATCATGCCGGGAGGCATACCGCCACCCATGCCAGGAGGCATTCCTCCAGGGCCGCCAGGGCTGGGGCCAGGGGAGCTTCCACCTTTGGATGCGAAGACATCGTCGACTCTCAGGATCATTGTTACTGCTTCTACTGCGGACTTGATTACTTGCGTCTTCACTCGAAGCGGTTCGACCACGTCCATCTTCAGCATGTCAGCAGCCTTTCCTGTCTTCGTGTTGACTCCGAACCAGATGTTTTGAACGGTGTTGTGTTTGGATTTGAGATCGACAAGTATGTCTATCGGGTTGATGCCTGCGTTCTGTGCAATCGCGACAGGTATCGACTCAAGCGCTTCCGCGAAAGCTGTGACAGCGAGCTGCTCCCTGCCTCCAACTTTTATCGCGTATTCTCGCAAACGCTTGGACAACTCTATTTCCGGAGCGCCACCGCCCGCGACTATCTTCCCGTCTTCAACCGCATTTCTGACAACAGACAGCGCATCATGAAGAGACCGTTCAGCTTCGTCGACCACGTGCTCAGACCCTCCTCGTATCATGATGGTTACGGCCTTCGGGTTCTTGGCTTCGCGCACGTAGACGAGCTTGTCATCTCCGATCTTTACCTCTTCAACCGTCTTTGCATAGCCTAGGGCCTCCTTCGAGAGATCCCTTGTAGTTCCAACCACACTGCCGCCGGTCGCCTTCGCTAGTTTCTCCATGTCACTACTACTGATGTTTTTGATAGTGAGAATTCCTTTCTTTGCGAGAAGAGATAGAACCTCATCGTCAACACTTTTCTCGGTGAACAGAACATTTGCTCCAGTTTTGGCTACTTGATCAGCCATATCTCGTAGGAGCTTTTCCTCTTCCTGTATGAACTGGTACATTTCTTCAGGCTTGTTGATGTTGATCTTGGCATCTGTCTCGGTCTTCTCGATCTCCAGCTTCGCATTCAACAACGCTATCTTGGCGCCAGTCACGCTCTTAGGCATCTGTGAATGAGAGACTTCCTTGTCGATAATTATTCCATTAACCAGCTCGCTCTCCTCTAGACTCTTTCCATGTTTCTTCATCACCTTGACAAGATCAATGTCGGCCTTCACCTTACCATTATTCTTCTCAGTCACCTGCATGACCGCCTCGACGGCAAGCTCGGCGAAACGATTCTGAGAACCGAAGATACCTTTGGTGTTTAGAGAGGTCATCGCGACCTGCTTCAAACGCACCTCATCATCGGGTTTGATAGCAATAGCTATCTTCTCCAGAATCTCTTGCGCCTTTCCCGCAGCATCCCTGTAACCGTCTATGATCGCGTTGGGATGAACGTCCTTGTCTAGAAGGGTCTCTGCACCTGCGAGTAATTCTCCTGCAAGAACAACTGCGGTTGTTGTTCCATCCCCTACCTCGCTATCCTGGGTCTTTGCGATCTCGACAATCATTTTAGCAGCTGGATTCTGAACATCCATTTCCTTCATGATTGTAGCACCGTCGTTTGTGATTACAATATCCCCCATGCCCGCGACAAGCATCTTGTCCATCCCTCTCGGGCCGATGGTCGACCGGACAATCTCCGCAACTATCTTAGCGGCCATTATGTTACTTCTCTGGGCGTCCCTTCCTCTAGATCGGGAGGTTCCCTCTCTCAGAATCAAAACGGGTGTTTCGGACATTTCTAATCAGATTCTGAGTAGGGCTGATTGTGCTTCCCAAGATAAACATATGCAGGAGGATCCTTCAGAATACCAAAGAACGGTCTCAGAACTTGAGAGGACGACTCGAAAAGGGACACGCCGAGCTTTCGGAGGAGAAAATTGTCGCTAGGAACCCGTTAGACCTTCCGAAAGCGTGGACGAAGTATTATGATCGACTGGCTGCGCACTTTGTCGAACAAGTCGGTCAGCGACGGCCTAAAGTGATCCTTGAAGCCGGATGCGGGAAAGGACAGCTCACAATACCCCTACTTGGAAGGCTTCCGAGACACGTCAAGATGATCGCCATAGACTCGTCCAAGGGACCTTACACGGGATGGTTGAAAGAACTAAATCAAAAGCTCCAAACGGCCCGATTAGAGAAACGAGTCCAGCTGATCATATCCGACGCGAGACGAATCAGAGCCATCGAAGATGAAAGCGTTGACATCGTGGTTTCGAATGAGTTGCTATGCGACCTACCATATGATTCGCAGCTCGAAAAGGCTCTGAGAGAGTTTTATCGGATCCTCCGACCAGGAGGCGCCATGATCCATGGCGAGTGGTCATCTTCCCCGGCGGCAGAGCCTCAAGCGTTTCTCGTCAAACATTGGCCATCCTGGACTCCGGACCAGCTCTTTTCAATAATGAGGAAAAATGGCTTCCACGATTTTCATGTCACCTACTTCGAAACAACAATCCATTTCGGGTACGAGAACGCACTGGAGGAGCTTCAAACTTGGGGCGCAACTGAAAAATTTCTCAAACGCAATGATGAGATGCTGAAACGAGAAGGAATTGAACTCCCATACGAGCACATAGTGCAATGCGAAAAATAGAAGATAGATCCTCGAAACCGAAGTTTCCTCTGAGGAAGGTCTCCCACGAAGAACGAGTTGAGTTGGGACGAAAGATTGCGTCCCAAATCATTAATTCGTACAAAGATGCAGTGTTAGCAATCTGCATCTACGGGTCCGTTGCGAAGAAACTGGACCGTCCCTACTCGGACCTCGAAATATTCTGTGTGGCAACGGATGGTCTAGAGGTCAAAAACAAGCGGTATGTCTATGACGGTCTAATAGTCGAAATAGATTATTTCCAAGCATCAAATTATCTCAAGGAAGCCACCCGGGTCGGCTGGGACTGGCCGATGGGGGCAGACCAGTACCGGAACCGAATTGTATTATTCGAACGTGACGACTGGCTGAAAAAACTGGAGAGGGCCGTCGCGGAAAACGAGAGGGCAGATTTCGCCGAAGAATTGCGGTGGGCTACCTTGACTATGACGGAGTCCCTCGCTGCAGTCCGCAACGCGCACTTCAAACGTGAAATTCGAGACCTCAGGACCCGAGCCTTCTACTTGGCATGGGACACTGCAAGAGTCGTGTTCCTCCACAACCGAAGATATGTTCTCACGACAGGCTGGTTCTGGAAACAACTATTCGAGTGCCAAGAACAGCCTAAAGGGTTCCGAAAACTGGTTGACATCGTTGCGGGATTCGAGAAGTCAACGAGCTCAGAACTCATCGAAGCTGGCGAACAATTATGGCGCGAGACGATGTTGATGGTTCAGCCACGCGGAATCTCCATAGAGTCAACTGACACAACGGTATAGTCGTCCACTCGAAGGCCCTCGAGATGAGAGATTACAAATTCGACCCGCTCAAAGGGTGCGACTGGACAAAGTACGGGCCTGGGAAGCCAAACCAATTTCGACGAAAAAATGACGGAGGGACCCGAAAAAACATGGGTATTAGATTTGATAGAGAGTAAGAAGCCTAATTCTACTTCTTGCTCTTCTTCTTTGGCTTACTAGGCGTCCGAATTCACCTATTAGCTTGATAATTCGTTGTCAAGATATAAAACTATTGTATTCCGAGCTTATCGGGCGAAACAACCTCTATTTTGAGCTAAAATCACCATAAATCACCCTTTTCTGTACTATTTCATAACGTTCAGGCAGAAGATTCCGTTTCTCGCCAAAGATCGTATTCCAAAAACGGTTTCGTGATAGGTCAGATGAACTCTGCCCCGTGGAAGATGATTATACAGATCTCGTGTTTCCTAGGTTAAGTCCTTCTCAACGGGCTGAGCTATCATACTTTGCTCAAGGACAGATCCGCAAAGAATGCATCGTTTCCCCTTCTCCATGTCTGCCATCAGTTCTTCCCGGGAAATGCCTAGCGAGGATTCGAGCTCAACAATATCCTTCGGAAACGCCTGAGACTCCTCACACTCGTTGCAGATCAATGCGTCACGCATCTGCCACTCTAATACGGGACAAAGGGCCTAGTTATACTCCTCTCCGACAACTCATGAGTAAGCTTCATTCTCCACCACCCGAAAAAGAAAGAACTACTTCGAAGCCTAAGAAGAGACGCGAAGATTCGGAGAACCCGACGAAAGGTTCAGTTGAATATGGAAACGCGAAGTCTTGGGAAGAGCGACCTTAGAATCACTAGGGTGGGAGTTGGGACCGCACCCATTGGCTCGACGCCTGAGTGGAAAGTCTACTGGGGACCCCAAGACGAGAAGACGGCAATCAAAACCATACAGACAGCAATCTACCTCGGCGTTAACTGGATAGACACCGCCCCATTCTATGGATGGGGAAGAGCAGAGAGGATCGTCGGAAAGGCGATCAAGGGAAGACGAGACGCAGTTCACATCTTCACAAAATGCGGCACTCTCCCCGACGGCAGGGGAGGATGGTCGGAAAATCTCAAGCCCGAGAGCATTAGAAGGGAATTGAAAGAAAGCCTCCAACGTCTGCAAACGGATTACGTGGATCTATACCAGTTCCACGACCCCGACCCTCGAACGCCGATCGAGGAATCCTGGAAGGAAATGCAGCGCCTCATCGACCAAGGCCTAGTTCGATGCGGGGGACTGTCAAACCATCCCACGACTCTGATAGAGAGAACTCTCAGAGCAGGACCCGTGACCTCCACCCAAAACCAATACAACCCTCTACGAAGAAGAACGGAACGAGAGATACTCCCCTTCTGCCTGGAACACGAGATAGGAGTTCTCGGATGGGGATCCCTCTCCGAAGGAGTCCTGGCCGACAATTTCGACATTGACAAGCTAGATCCGAAGGATTTTCGCAGACGACAAGCTTACTCCCAACCAGAGAATCACTCTAAGATCCAGATGATCCGCCGAGCCTTCCGACAAATCGCAGACGCCCATCACGGGACAATGGCGAATGCCGTCATCGCATGGGAACTAATGCACCCCGCACTAACCGCGGCAATAATCGGAGTCCGAAGCGAGAATGAGGCTCGTGAAATGATTGGAGGAACCAACTGGAAACTAACACCCGACGAGATGAGTGCAATTGAGGATTCACTAACTGTTTGGGAAGGATAGAAGGTCTCAGCGGGCTAGGTTTGCTCTACGACAAGGATTCTTGACAGAATCCTAGAAGCTTTTCCTAGACATCTAATCTCGTCTGCATCAAGCTTGGAGAGAAACTTGATCAGTCGTCTCTCTCGTCGATTTCGCCCTTCGTGCAAGATTCTCGTTCCCTTGTCCGTTGGTGAGATTATGACCGAACGCCTATCATCTGCGTTAGTCTCCCTTCGGACCAGACCTTCTTTTACGAGTGCTTCAACAATACGACTCATAGTCGGCGGCCTAACCTGCTCTGCCTTCGCCAACTCGTTCAGTGTAAGCGGACCACCGAAAACAACAACCGACAAGGCTGAAGCTTGCGCGGGTCCGATTCCCATAGCAGAATCTTCCGTTCTCACATGACGCAATAGATGGATTGCGTTACTGTGGAGACTCCTCCCTACCTCTTCGAGGCTTAGTTTCTCTGTCATGCACGCATCCTAGTTGTGAGCATTACTAATGTATATATATTAGCTTAGCTAACGATTAGCTATGCTAAGCATACAAACGGATGAGTTCCTAGAAGCCATCCAGAAAGGCAATCTATCGAAAGTCAACCAACTTCTAGAAACAAACCCAGACCTCGCAAACAGCAAAGCAAAGGATGGCACTTCAGTCATACTTCTTGCTCTCTACCATGGCCAGAGAAGTATCGCGGAGGCAATAAGCATCAAGAAAACAGAACTCGATATCTTTGAAGCCTCGACCCTGGGAAAGCTCGACCGCGCCAAATCTCTCATAGATCAGAACCCTCCACTCGTGAGCGCCTACTCTCCAGACGGCTTCGCGCTTGTCGCTCTTACAGCATTTTTGGGCCAGAAGGAAACAACAGAGTATCTTATTGGGAAAGGCGCGGACGTTAACGCGGTAGCAAGGAATACGACAGGTTTCACAGCTCTGACTGGGGCAGTGGCTAACAATCACACTGAGATAGCAAAGTTACTCGTGAAACGAGGCGCGCAGATTAACTACAGGTACGAAGGCGGGTTCTCACCTCTAATGGGAGCATCTGAGCACGGGAACGTCGAACTTGTGAACTTCCTTCTTGTAAACGGAGCTGACCCCAATGCAAAGACCGGGGACGGAAAGAGCCCCATGTCGTTTGCTAAAGAAGGGAATCATGTCGAGGTCGTGAAGGCACTGAAAAAGCATGGTGCCCTCTAGAAGGCGTCTGTCGAGCCCCAACTAAAAACGCGATTTCTGCCCGTTGCTCGCCTTCCGAAGGTCTATAACCTAGTCAAGGGACTGAAAGGGTATCGCGTATTATAGGAGGTGTACTAGGCCGAATGAGTCGTGGTTCGTACGGTGGTCCCAGAACAATGCACAAAGTCGTCTGTTCTGACTGTGGTAAGGAGACTGAGGTTCCTTTCCAGCCAACAGAAGGTAGACCAGTTTACTGCAGGGACTGTTACCAAAAGCATCGAAGGTACTAGGAGCCCCCTCTAGGGAGGTCTAGATATCCTTCCCTTATTTTTTATTCCGAACGAATTATGAGCGACGCGAGTTCTTGGATGGTTTCTTAGTCTCGGCAGAAATCGCCTTCTTGTTCTTAGGCTCCTTATTGCCATGAGAGGAAGGTCGAATGTTTTCGGTCGAGACCTCTTTTCTGGTCGCGTAAAGCCGGAAGAGACGGTTTAGCTGGGTTGGCATCTTCATCCATGTGCTCTATCTGAGCTTCATTGTAAGGCGGCTGTTACTGACCTCAAGGCCTTGCTTGAACTACGAGTGCTGGTTCGCGGCCTGGACCCGCATCATTTCGTGTCGATGACGGAAGCTCATGATCCCTGGCCAGGAACAGAACCATGTACCCAGTTTAAATCTCAACTCGATCCCAGACTGCGGTCAGGGTGACGAGACAATGGCTCTTCCTCTCGAAGTTGTGCTCGCGAATAATCTCTGGGTGATTATTTGTGGACTTCTCGTCTTCATAATGACTATCTCTGTCGGATTCCTCGAAATAGGAGAGCTTGGCGCCGACATGGACATCAGCCTCCTAAAGACGATGTTGATTACCGGCTCGGCCATATTCTTCATGGCATTTGTCGGCTTCAACACCGCTTTCGCCCCCACGATCAACGGGATAATCGGGAACCCATTCTACAACGGGTTCTTCCTTGGCGGCTTCTCTTCTGATGCGAACCAGCTACTCACAGGTGCTTGGTGGGCTACAACCGGACAGGGTCTGACAACCGGGACCTACTTCCTTTTCGAGACAGCCTTTGCTTCAGTAACCCTTGCCCTCGTCGGGGTCATTGTTTTACGTAAGATGAAATTGCAAGCCTTCCTCGCTTACTCAATCGTCTATTTCGTTCTAATCTGGAATCTCCCGGCGGCTTGGATCTGGAATCCTCAAGGCTGGCTAGCTCGCATCGGCATGGCCGATTTCGCGGGAGGACTCGTGGTGCATGGAGCGGCAGGTGCGGCGGGGCTTGGAATCGTTCTCCAGATCTGGCGAGAGGAGCAGAAGAGGGGGAGGATCGAGAGCGTTCAGGTGCCGTACAAGCTGAACAGTGGATGGCTCACCTTGTCGATCTTGCTCCTTTGGATTGGATGGTTCGGCTTCAACCCCGGCAGCGTTCTCGCCTTCAACAACTCAGCCATGACCGTTGTTCTTACTACGTTCCTTGCCGCGGCTTCTTCATTTCTCTCGATAATGTACTTCCGTTATCGGATGATCAAGAAGATGCCGGACTTGATCTATGCTACCAACGGCGTACTCATGGGACTCATAATCATAACCCCGCTCGCAGGCTTCGTTAGTCCCGGAAGCGCAGTGATTCTTGGGCTGATCGGCGGACCCCTTTTTCTCGCAGGGGAGAAGTGGTTCTCAAGATTCAAGTGGTTCTCCGACCCTGTTGGCCTGTTTCCAGGACATTTACTCGGCGGGCTATTCGGGGTCGCGATGATTGCCTTCTTTTCTCAGAGACCCTTTGCAATCGCCTCCGGAAACCCGGTTACCCCAGGGAACTCTCCGATCCCTGACGGACTCTTGTTCGGCGGGGGAACCGCGGCCATACAACAGCTGGGAATAGAGGCCTTGGGCATAGCCGTGGTCATAGCTACAGTCTTCGTCCTATCCTTCGTGACTGTCCAAATCATCAGCAAGGCAATGCACGGAATCCTAAACAGAGAAGACCTCTAGCCACCTCATATCCAAGACACAACACTCCGCCCATTTCGAGGTTACAGGTCCGTTTTCTGGGACCTTCCTTGGGCTTGTCTCTTTTCTGCAACAATTTTCCCACAGCCCTTTCTTTTTCAGTAACTATTCTTTCCCGCTAAACTAGTCCATGACCCCCGGGGGGTCGATTTTCGCCGCGCCCGGCCCTTCATGTCGCGAGATTCGCCCAGACACGAAATCGCCCATTATCAGCCCTGATCTCGAATCTGGCGCCCTGTCGCTTAATTGCATAGCAAACCCTTCTTGACGCCGCATAAAACCGCTAGGGCATCCAAGCCCAGACCGCGCCCAGAATCGCGAGACTCGCCCAGAAACCCTGCCGGTCAGCGAGAAACCTCTCTGGAAAGGGGGGGTCTTGCACAGAACACCTCGCGACGCAAGAGAGGCGAGTCTGAACAGGATGCCAAAAAACCAAACCCGCTCGGTGGGACCTCCTATCGAGCCATCTCTCGTTGTCTCTTTCCCCCACGAAATCATCCAAAATTGGACCTCTACCAAACACAGGCTGATCTTACTGAAGGAAGTCCTTCAAAACAGAGAATCTATCCGCCTCGAAGACAATCAGGCCTCCTAGGAGGAAACTCTTCAATACGCAAGGCCCGAACGACAATTCGATCAGATCCGATATCCTCCTGTTGGTCTGCAGCCTCTTCCAGGTTGGAATAATCATCCTGAACGGATTGCCCGATGTCCTTCCCCGAATCGAGAAGCGGGCCAGAACAGGCATAACATGTGAAATGTAAAAATCGATCAAGGATCTCCAAGTTCCACTGTCAGGCTTACCAATATCAACAACGGCGAGAGCACCCCCGCGCCTCGTGGCACGCGCGAACTCGTCTAGACTACGACTCAGGCTCACCACATCTCTTAGCGAAAAACAAGTGATCACTGCTCCCAGAGAACCTGATCTAAAGGGAAGGTTCTCCGCAACTGCGACCATCGGAGAGAACCGGCGCCCAAGGCGAGACTTTGCAAATCTGAGCAGCTGGATAGAGGGGTCCAGGCCTACAATATTCTCGAAGCCATCCTCCAACAACATTCGGCTAGAGACTCCTGGACCTGCACCGGAATCCAGAACCCATTCTCGCCGGTGGGATCGAAGAAACGCGACGGCTCGTCGCCTCAAAGGGCCAGCGAGCCCCAGGGATATCCACTCGCTAGTTGACTCGTAGACCGGGGATGCAGCCTCAATCGCGTGGACTACGCTGTTCCACTCATCTCTACTATTGCCCAGGAAACGTCTCCCGATTGGATGATGCAAAATCCAGTCCTTATATAGCGCAGAGCCCAAAATCAACATAGGGCACGTATCAACGTGCGTGGAAGAATTCTAGAATGGAACCGTCTCAGAACAACTTGGATGTCTCGGAGAGCCTCGATCGTAGCTTCAACTTTTCAGAAGTCTTCCAGCTCGTTAAGAGATCCGTCAAGACCAGTATCGGCCGACGACGCACAGGACTCATGCTCGGTTTAGCAGATCTTCCCGACTATATCGGGGCATTCCATCAGATGGGATCGAACTTCATCGTCATGAACAGAAGCCTCTTGGACCAGATAACTCATCTTGCAAAGGACAGACGCTACATCAACGCATACGTCTTCTACACCCTACTCCACGAATACCTCCACACCTTGGGTTATGCGGATGAGGGAGACGTCCGACGGCTGACCCGTCAGATCTGCGCAAGAATACTAGGACCGGACCACCCTGCCACTAGGCTGGCCGTTGACGGTCCCGCGGTCATGTTCCCTGAGATAACCTTCCAGCATCACGGGGAATCAAGGTCGAGAAGATTGCCGAAATTCGAGATCGTCAGGGAATTCGAGAAGGAATACAAGAGTTACGTAGCTTAGAGTTCTCCCGAATCGGCCTCAAGCGTCGTTTTCTCTCCCAAGAATTTCAGGAAGCCGGCAAGTTTCCAATACGCTTCGAGAAACTCCAGCCCCCGATGAGTTATCGAGTACGACGTATCCTCACTCGTTAGAATTCTGACCAGTCCGAAAGATGACAAGTCAGTAAGAAACCTCTTGATCCGATCCACTGGAAGCCCGACAGCATATGAGACCCGCGTAATCTTCGTAGGTCCTCTCCGCTTAAGAGCTTCAAGTATTTCGGAATAGATGTCTACGCGAGACCGTTTCGCCACGCCCAGCCATCTCAGAGAGGGGGCTTAGGCAGATCGCTGGTCTTCAGAGGAGGCTTCGCGAACTCTACGTCAGGTTCCGACTCGATCCGATCGAGGTACTTTACCTCTCCACTTATCCGGCAACGAGATTCGAAACGGGCGTCCTTTGCGTAGACGTTTCGAGCTCGGACTTTCTCACCCATATCCAGAGTGTCCGCGTACACGTCTTCGACCCTGGCGTTGTCCCCGATCTTTACATGCTCGCCGACGAGGACCCCCAATACTTCTGACCGTTGACCGAGCTGGATTGTCTTTGCCTTCGTTCCTCTTGTTGTCCTCAAACGCCCTCCAATCTCTACCTCGTCTTCAGCGATTATCAGATCCGCTTCTATCATGCCACCGACCTCTAACGAGGCAAGCCTCAAGCTTCCACCAATCCGGGCCGTCCCGCCCAACTCCAGATCCCGTTTCAGATGGAGGTTGCCGGAAACTTGCAACATACCTCCGATATCCACTTCCTCTCCTTCTCCGTTCCCAGCGATGTCGACCATTCCTCCAACATCAATCGATTCGAAGGTCAGGTCCCCTTTGCTCTCGAATCTTCCGCCCACGTCGATAGTTCTCCCCTCTCCTCCCTGGTCTAGGGCCGCGGTTCCTCCGACGTCAATCTTGTCGAACTTCAAAGGTTTGGAGGATCGGAATGAACCTCCAACGTCTATTATTCGAGAGATTTCACCACCTCCAACCTCAGCACTTCCGCCCGCGTCTAGTCTCTCGCACTGGATCTTGCCGTTGACCTGGATCCGGCCTCCAACGTCGATATCCTCAACATTCGCGTCGCCTTCGACTTTGAAGGACCCTCCGACATCGACCTTGGTCGCGTTGATTGAGCCTCCAATGTCCAGCGTTCCTCCGACTTCGAAGTCGTGAGCTGTCGCGGACTTTCCAACGGACAAGCGAGAATCGACTTCTACTGAGCCAGCTTCTAGAGAACCATGGACCCACAGCTCGCCGTGTTCCACTTCGATGTCACTGCTCGTCTCTAGGTCGCCTGAGATCTCTACTCTTCCATGTTCAATGTTTAGTCTTGAGCAGTTGAGGCTGCCTTCGAACTCAGCGTCTCCCTCACAGATTACTTCGCCTGAGACTTCGATGGGCGATTCTCCCTCCGATTGTACTCTAGCTCTGTCTAAAAGGTGAAGCTGACCATCAACCTTTGCAAGCTTGACGGTAGCGTTTCGGGGGACAGTGACATCGCCCATTTCTCAACCCTCCTAACGGAGTGCTAGTCTCAGCGGGTTCCTGTTAATCCAGGTGACAGCTGTCTCGATCTTCTCAGGGTTTTGGCGTGGGTAACATTTCATGAATTTTTCGCCTCAGGAATGGAACAGTGCCGTCGCCGCTTATAATGTCGGTTCACTTCTCGTAGTCACATATTGTGATTATCGCGGACCATCGCCTCCTTCGTGTCAGGGACCCGAAACTATTCTGAGAGCGCCTAACGTTCTGAAGAGTTGCCGTCAGCAAGACTTAATCCTGGATTTCACGGTTTGAGGGCGAATATCGCATGAGTGCTATCGACATTGCGTTGTATGGAATAATCGCTGTATTCGTTGGAGTCCTCGTCTTATGGTTCTTGTTCTACGCGTTTTCGGGTCAAGATAAACCGCCATCGAATTTGACTGAGGAAACTCTCAAGCGATTGATTGGATCTACTGGTCGTGCGACATCTGACATTACAGAATCCAGTGGCACGGTAGTTGTCACCAGCGAAGAGTTCTCTGCCAAGACGTCAGAAGGGTTGATACAGAAAGGGACCCTTGTGAAGATTAGAGAGACTGAAGGGTTAGTGCTACTGGTCGAGAAGGCGTAAGCTCGGTTCCTAACCGCAACCGCTCGTGTTCCCGCAGTTATTGCACTTGTAGCACGACCCTGCTCGAACCATGATCATGCCGCAGTTCTCACATGCGGGTGCGTCGGATTGGTTGTCGAAGCTTGTCAGAGGAGTCGCAAGCTCAGGAGCATCTCGAGTATTGACCTCCTCAGCTATCGGCGCTGCGGCCCTTGAACCAACTGGCTCAACTAGTTTTACCTGAGTCCCGTTCTCCAGGGTTGTCCTTGCGAGCCCGAGCGCATCCTGTTCCTCTTTTGGAAGGAACTTCAGTCCAAGCCATCTGAAGATGTAATCGACAACGGACTTGGCGAATCGTATGTCCTGGTTGGTGGTTATGCCTGCTGGCTCGAATCGTGTGTGGGTGAACTTGTTCACGAGCACCTTCAATGGAACGCCGTATTGTAGGGCTAGGGAGATGGAGGTTGAGAACGCGTCCATCAATCCCGAAATAGTGCTTCCCTCTTTCGACATTACCACGAATATCTCACCGGGAGTATTGTCATCGTAGAGGCCTACCATGAGGTAGCCTTCGTTTTGGGCGATCGAGAACTTGTGGATTATCGCCTCTCTCTCTTCTGGGAGTCGGCGTCGGAAGGGCTTGAAGACCACCTGCTCCTTAGTCTTCTCAACAGCTTTGCCCTTGTCCTGGATAGTTGTGGTTAGAGGCTGGGTTCTCTTGGAGCCGTCACGGTAGATCGCGATGGCTTTCAATCCCATCTTCCAAGCAGTAATGTAAGTCTCGACGATTTCGTCCACCGAGACGTTGCCAGGCATGTTCACTGTTTTGGATATGGCTCCGGAGATGAAGGGCTGAACGGCGGCCATCATCTTCACATGACCCATGTAGTGTATGCTTCTAGTACCCTTTGCAGGTTTGAACGCGCAATCAAAGACCGGCAGATGGTCTTGTTTGAGGTGAGGCGCGCCCTCTATTGTGTCGTGGTCTTCTAGGTACTTGAGAATCTCGTTGGCTTCAATCTTGGAATAGCCGAGCTTTGTTAGCGCTTCGGGAACGGTATTGTTGACGATCTTGATCACGCCGCCTCCGACGAGCCACTTGTACTTGACCAGGGCAATGTCGGGTTCGATGCCGGTCGTGTCGCAGTCCATCATGAACGCAATCGTTCCGGTTGGCGCGATGACGGATATCTGCGCGTTCTTGAATCCGAATCTCTCGCCTAACGAGAGAGCGTCATCCCAAGACTTGAGAGCGGCTTTCAAGAGCTCCTCAGAGACTCCTTCAACGGGGATCTTGTACGCGTGTGCCCTGTGCATGTCGATAACGTTGAGGAAAGGCTTCTCGTTCACATCGTATCCCTTGAACGGTCCCAGCCTCTTGGCGATGCGGGCGGATGCGGCGTACGCTCGACCGGACATGAGGGCGGATATGGCAGCGGCGTAGTTGCGGCCCTGGTCGCTGTCGTACGGGAGGCCGCGCGCCATCAGTAGGGCGCCTAGGTTTGCGTAGCCGAGTCCGAGCGGGCGAAAGTCGTGGCTGTTTTTCTCGATGGCTGGAGTGGGATAGCCGGCGTTGCTGACGAGAATCTCTTGGGCGCTGATCACGATCTCGACTGCGTGTTCAAAGGAATCAACGTCGAACTCGCCGTCTACTGTTCTGAACTTCATGA
>Ga0209376_1003102_pt1 | contig 15289 bp, 13 predicted proteins | sample GraSoiAngelo_134_FD_185891 | JGI IMG/M metagenome (GOLD analysis project Ga0209376, IMG submission 185891) | Grasslands soil microbial communities from the Angelo Coastal Reserve, California, USA - 14_0929_05_30cm (SPAdes) (version 2) | ecosystem: Environmental > Terrestrial > Soil > Grasslands ... | reverse complement strand
CGCCATGGAGTGGTTGTGTTGCGATTCTGGAATCATCAGGTTCGCCGGGAGCTCGACAGCGTGTTGCGAGCAACCTGGTTCGCACTCGAGGAGCGACAGAAAAACAATCCCTCACCTTCATCCTCTCCCTTTGGGAAAGGGAGAGGCGTTTAATGCACATTCTGGTTGTAGAGTAATCCGTGTGTATTGCGCGCCACGTTTGGGATCGAGAACCATCCGCCGGTTTGAAACGCGCTTTCAGCGCTTGGTTTAATCGATGATCGAGCTCCTGGGGCGTTGCCCCGGGCTCGAATTGAGGCAGCGCCTTTGGCGCTAACGATGCACGCTTTCGAGATTACGTCTGAGAGCCATGCTTGTCTCTGGCGAGCTTCGCTGCATCGTTCCTTCGTGCGACTTTCGCGCAAACTCGAAAAACTGTTTTCCATCGACGCTGTGCAGAGCCTCTGGGAGCACATCTGCCGCTGGACTCATCCCGTCAGCGCGCGGCGGATCCTCGCTACGATTGATCAGGCTGAATTAGAAAGGATGCGGCGCCATTATCCTTACCGGCCCAACGCGCGAAGAATCAACGCCTACGAAGACGCTGCCTACTGGATCGGCGTCAACATCAAGCACGTCCAGGACCTCTGGCTTGATCGCGCGCCGCCGCTTCAAATTCTCGATCTTGGCTGCGGCGCCGGTTATTTTCTTTACCTCTGCCGGCTCTTTGGCCACGAAGGACTCGGGCTGGACACGGACGAGGAGCTGTTTTTCCGCGGTACAACGCAGCTTCTCGGCGTTCGCCGGGTCGTCGGGCGAATCCATCCGCAAACGCCACTGCCCGATCTGGGAAAAAAATTCGACCTCGTCACCGGCCATCGTGTCTGTTTCCATCGGATCGAACGGGACGAAAATGGCGTGTGGAAAGAATGGACTCCTGCCGATTGGGAGTTTTTCATCCACGATATTCGGACGCGGTTTCTCAAGCCGAATGGTCGACTCCTGTTGGAACTTAACCCACGTCCGGACGGTTCCTCATTCTTTACCGAGGAATTGCGCGCTTTTTTTGAGTCGCAAGGCGCGCGCATTTTTCGTCGTAAAGCCCTGCTCGCAGCGGACCGAAATGAACGCCCACGATTTAGAAAGATTTAAAATCCACCACGAAGAGCACAGAGAACACGAAGAAGGACTGAGACTGACTTCTCAGATGTCTGATTAACCTTCTCGCCAAATCTTCGTGCCCTTCGTGTCCTTCGTGGTTAAATCTAGGACCTACAACTTCCAATCTGAGCAATCCCAGCCTAACATCTGCTCGACGTTTGCAATGTCTTCGGCGAACAGGTTGTAGAGAAAGACCCTCTCCTCCCAGTTCATCGCGCGCTGATACGGCACGATATTTCTGTCTTTGCTGCGCACGGAATGCAGTGGTTTGCAGCCCAGAAACGAAAAGATGGAGCCAAGCGTTTCGCGCTGGTGCTCTTTGAACTCTTCGAATTTCACAACCTTCATTTGCTCGCGCGGAAACAATTTGAAGAGACGCGCCAGTTGGCGTCCGTAAAATCCCCGATCGACATAAGCGAAACGGCGCGCTTCAACCGGAGGCGCGCCGGCGATGCGCGCTTGTTCTTCCCGCACCGCGTCGAAGAAATCCAACGGCTCGCGGCCTTTGAATCGTTGCATATTCCAATGGGCAAAAGCGCGATCCACTGGATTTCGCAGAAGGATCAGTAATTTGATTTGTGGATTGTATTTCCAGATCCGTTCCGCCACTGGCGCGTGATAGAGATAACTGGGCGTGCAATCACCGGCGATCTTTGAGGGAGCCAGCAGCGGATAATGTTTGTGCAATTGCTCATAGTCCACGTCCGCAACGAACATGGCGTCGTTATCAAAGAAATGCATTTCCTGCTGGTCGCCCATGGTGATGTCCGGGTGCTTGCTCAGAAAATAATGCAACGCGGTCGTGCCGGATTTCTGCGCACCGGCCAGAATGAAATCGAGCCGTTCGATTTTGCGCCGTCTGGTTCGAAACATCCAGGGAAGTTATAATCAAAATGGGTCCGTGTGCGAGCGGTGCCGGCATCTGTCCGCCAGCATTGCTTGAACCGCCTCTCCCCTAGTGAACGGGAGAGGCGAACTACTCGGAAACGCTTGGTTTGAAGCAGGGACATCGTGCTCGCGCTCGATGTCGATAAACGATTGCGATCACGAGCACGAGGGCACTTGTCGCCTTTACGCGTGCACTCTATCGTGCGCGCATGCCAAACCGATCTTGCGTGCTCGTTCTCGGGTTACTTTTGGTTTTCGCCGTTGCATTTAATTCATCCGCTCTCGCCGACGAAGGGATGTGGCTTTTCAATGCCCCGCCGCTGAAACAGCTTAGGAAAAAATACCAATTCGAGCCGACACCGCAGTGGCTCGACCATCTGCAAAAGGCCAGCGTCCGTTTCAACTCCGGCGGCAGCGGCTCGTTCGTTTCGGCGAACGGGCTCGTGATCACGAACCACCATGTAGGGGCCGATTCTCTTCAGAAATTCGGCGACGAGCAGCACAACTATCTCCGCGACGGCTTCTACGCGAAAACTCAAGCCGAAGAGAAGAAATGCGTCGATCTGGAGCTCAACGTCCTGATGTCGATCGAGGATGTGACCGCGCGCGTCAACGGCGCCGTGAAAGCAGGGACGACCAGCGAGCAAGCGGCCAACGCGCGCAAAGCAGTCATCGCTGCCATTGAAAAAGAGAGCAAAGAGAAAACCGGACTCCGCTCCGACGTGGTTACGTTATATCAAGGCGGCGCGTACCATCTCTATCGCTACAAACGCTACGACGATGTGCGGCTCGTGTTTGCGCCTGAGCAGCAGATCGCGTTCTACGGCGGCGACCCGGATAATTTCGAATATCCGCGTTACGATCTCGATGTCTGTATCTTTCGCGTTTACGAAAACGGTGAGCCCGCGAAGATCGACAATTTCCTGAAATTTAATGCGAACGGACCGAGCGATGGCGAACTGACGTTCGTGAGCGGTAGCCCGGGTAAAACGGATCGACAACTCACTTTGGATGAACTGCCCGACACCCGCGATCGATATTTGCCTTATGTCCTGCGCATGTTCAACCGGCGCGAAGTGCTCGAGACAGCTTACAGCGCCCGCTCATTCGAAAACGCAAGAAAAGCGCGCGAAGATCTTTTCGGCACCCAAAACAACCGAAAACGGTATGACGGTTATCTCGCCGGACTGCTCGATCCGGAGATTTGGTCGCAGCTCAAAGCGCGCGAACAAAAGTTGCGCGATTCCATAGCGCGCGACGCCAAATTTAAATCGGCGATCTCTGCTTACGACCGGGTCAAACGCGCCCAGGCTGAGATCGCCAAAAACGCGCCGGTTTACAACTATCTCGAACAGGAGCGGCCGGTTACGATCGGTTACCGCGGACCGCGAGCGTTATCGGGGGATCTTTTCAAATACGCCCGGCTGCTGGCGCGCGCGATCGACGAGCGCGCCAAGCCAAATGGCGAACGGATCCCGCAATTTCGCGACAGTGCGCGCGAATCGCTCGAGCTAGAGCTTTTCTCGACTGAGCCGATTTATGACGATTACGAAATATTGCGCCTAACCGATTCGTTAACCGATTTCGCTTCTCAATTTGGCGCAAACGATCCGATGGTTCAGAAGGTGCTCGCCGGAAAATCGCCGCACGCGCGCGCGGTCGAGCTCGTCTCCGGGACAAAGTTGAAAGATGTAGCAGTGCGCAAAGACCTCTATGGGAAAGACGCTGCTGCATTGCAGGCGGCGCATGATCCAATGCTCGATCTCGCACGTCTCACGGAGGGACCTGCGCGAGACGCTCGCAAGATTCACGATGCGCAGGAGGAAATTAAGAAACAGGCGTATGCGGAAATTGCCAAGGCGCGCTTTGCCATCGAAGGCACCGGCACTTTTCCAGATGCGACATTCACACTTCGGCTTTCTTACGGAACGGTGCGCGGCTACGAACAGGACGGAAAACAAATTCCGGCGTTCACCGATTTCGCCGGCTTGTATCAACGTTCTGCCGAGCACAACAACAAACCGCCATTCGATCTGCCGCAGCGTTGGATCGACAAGAAAGCGAACTTGAATCTTTCGACGCACTTCGATTTTGTTTCCGACGCGGACATCATTGGCGGAAACAGCGGCAGCCCAGTCGTAAATAAGGACAACGAATTCGTCGGCATCATTTTCGACGGCAACATTCAGTCGCTGGTGCTCGATTGCATTTTCACCGACAAACAAGCGCGCGCTGTTTCAGTCGATTCCGCCGCCATTATCGAGGTGCTCCGCAAAGTTTATGATGCGGGCGCGCTCGCAGACGAACTGGAAGGCGCCAGGAAATAGTTTTGTTGATGGCTCCGATCAATATCGGGCGTCGCGCAGTTATCGTTGCGCTGCTAGTGGGGCTTGCCGCGCCGATGTCGACTAAGGCCGACCAAATCGCTGGCTACATCGCGACGCAGATGCAGCGATTGCACATTCCAGGCGTCTCACTTGCTATTGTGCGCGACGGTCGCGTCATCAAGGCGCAAGGCTACGGATTCGCGAATCTCGAACTAAAGGCGCCGGCGACAAAAGACACTGTTTACGAAATCGGCTCCAATACAAAGCAGTTCACCGCCGCCGCGATCATGATGCTGGTGGAGGAAGGGAAGATTCATCTCGACGACTCAATCACAAAATATTTTCCTGAAGCACCTGAAGCCTGGCGTGGTATGACAATCCGGCATCTGCTTACCCACACGTCCGGCATTCAAAATCATGTCGCCGTGCCGCACTGGCTTGATGTTTTCAAAACCAACCTCGCGTATGAGACGGCTCCGGCGCGAGATGAATTGCTCAAGATGTTTTTCAAGCTGCCTCTTGAGTTTCAGCCGGGCGAGACTTGGGCGTACGATAACACCGGTTATTATTTGCTCGGCATCGTCATAGAAAAGGCGAGCGGAAAATCTTACTGGCAATTTTTGGACGAGCGCATTTTCAAGCCACTCCGCATGAACGCGACGCGCAATACCGATCCGCAACCAATCGTTCCGAACCGCGCCTCAGGTTACGAATGGAAGAACGATCACTTTGAAAACCGGCCCGTTCTTCTTCCGGTAATCGCATTTTCAGCGGGAAGCCTGCTTTCAACCGCCGAAGACATGGCGAAATGGGATGCCGCGCTTTACGCCGAAAAGCTGCTGAAAAAATCCAGTCTCGATCAGATTTGGACCGCTGCTGCAACCAATGACAAAGCGCCCATGCCATTCAATTATGGCTTCGGCTGGTTCGTTGACAGCTATCACGGTCACCGCCTTGTTCAACACAGTGGCGGAACACCGGGGTTTTCGTCACTTATCTACCGGTTTATCGATGATAAACTGACGATCATCATTCTCACTAATCACAGTGACAGAATCGTTGATCAATTAGCAATTGATCTTGCAGGAATCTGTTCGCCACCATTGAAACGGCCTGCGGCGAGTTCTGATCCCGATCCAAAAACGACGACGATGCTGAAGGATGTTGCGTCCGGTCTGCTAAACGGAAATTACGAAGCCGAATCGTTCACGCCCGCGATGCGCATCTTTTTAGGCACGGCAACAGGCAAAGCATTTTGGAAATGGTTCGCGGAGCACGGCGCATTGGGCTCGTTTGTTTTCTCTGACCGCGAGGACAAAGAAAGCGGCCAGGTGCTACGCTACAAAGTCAGCCTCGGAGGAAACGCGTACTGGTTTTCTGTCAGAATGACGAAAGACCGCAAGATCGCCCAGATCTATTGGTGGTGACGGCCGTCATTTTCCCCTGCTTGTTGTCATGTCAGGCGAAGTTGAGACATCTCTGGACATTAACGACCGTGGCGCCGCAGAAATAGTCAGAGATTCCTCGGCTCCGCTCGGAATGACAGAGAATTCTATGGCAGCTCCGCGAGCAGTTTCTTCCACCGCGCCCAGGCTTCGTCGCGCGCTTTCTTGTCACCTTCGCGCATGTTCGGGTTAGCTGGTTCGCCTGAGCGCATGAAGCCGTGACCTGCGCCTTTATAAATAACCGGCTCGTATTTTCTTCCGGCGGCTTTCATTAGTTGTTCTGCTTTGGGGATACTGGCGTTTACCCGCTCGTCATTCTCGCCGTAAAAACCGTAAACCGGACACCGAATGTTCACTACTTGCTCCGGCGACTCTGGCGGCGCGCCGTAAAAAGAGTATGCCGCTTTCAGTTTTGGATTTTCATTTGCGTACGTGAACGCCCATCCCCCGCCCCGACAAAATCCACAGACAGCAAGCGTGCCGTTGCAAGCCGGAATTTTGAGTGCGTAATCGGCGGTGGCGTTGAGAACCACTTTGACCTGATCTTGCGTCACCGCCGAGATCGCTTTGCTCGCTCCATCGGCATCTTCAAACTTTTGACCATTGAGAAAATCGGGCGCAATCGCGATGACGCCATTCTCGGCCAGCTCATCACACATGCTGCGGAGCCAATCAGTCAGGCCAAAAATTTCCTGAATCACCAGCACGGCTGCCGTTTTCTCTTTGCGCTCCGGATAAACAACGAATGCTTTGAATGTGCGTTCGCCTGATTTGATATCGACCCATTCGGCGTGCCGCGGCGAGTTATTCAGACGTTCCTTACCAAAATCCTTGTATTCCTCCGCACGAATTGACCCGGCGACGCAAGCAAGAGCGATCGCGAACAGAAGATGTTTCATGACGGAGATGTCGATCTTAGCTAAGTTGTTGCCGTGGCAGCGGCGGTTTTTCCCTTCCTAATCCACGCGTCGATACTCCAGCGTCCGGCGCCATAAAAGACGACGAACAAGAAAAACCAGCAATAGAAGACAGCCAGTTCGCCTTTGTTCGATACTTGCGGTCCGGCGCTCGAAATCGGAAAAAACTTCGCCATCGGAGTTGGGGCGTTGGCCACGTGAATCATGAAATAAGCCACTGCCATTTCGCCACTGCAGATGAATGCAGCCAACCGCGTGAGAAATCCAAATGCAATAAGCAAGCCGCCGACAAGCTGAATCCAACCGCCGATCTGCATCATCATATTGTCTGAACCGGGCATCCCGCCGAACATGCCCAGCACCAATTGCCCGCCATGAGAGGCAAACATCAAACCGACAATCAGCCGCGTAACGCAGTAAAACGGATCCGCAAATCGATTCAGAGAGTTCATGGCCGTTCAGGCTGAACGATGTCGCGCGGGCGTGTCAAGCTTGTAGCCGCGTCGAAGGTGGAATGCGTTGTCCTCAACGCGTTGCTAATTTGCAGCGGCATAGCCGCACTCACTTTTGAACATCGTCTTCGGAGAAGCCGATCCACCTCACGCCGCTCTCCTGGCAGGATGCGCTTTTTTCGCGCGAGATTTGCCTGCCGTCTTTTTCTTCGCGCCGGTTTCCTCCAGACTCTTTTGCAAAACGGAAACCAGATCGATCACCTTCGTTGGTTTGGGCGTTTTCTTCGGTGTCTCTTCGATTTCTTTTCCGCCGGCTTCAACTTTTTCCTCGATCACTTCCATGAGCGCTTCGCGATAGTCGTCCTTGTACTTCTCCGGGTTCCACTTTGAACTCATGCTATCGATCAGCGACTTTGCCATATCCATTTCGCGTTTGCCCACTCCTGTCTTTTTCGGGACATGGAGTTTTCCTGGGTCCGCCAGTTCATCGGCGAAATGCATCAGCTCAAGAACGAGCGCGCCGTTCTCCGGCTTCACGCCCGCGAGGTATTGGCGCGTCTTGATCACGACCTTGGCGATGCCAACCTTGTTGCTGTCCTTGAGCGCATCGCGCAAAAGCGCGTAGGCTTTATCGCCGCCTTTTTGCGGCTCAAGATAGTACGGCTTGTAGAAAAATATTGGATCGATGTCTTCCTGATCGACGAAGTCTTGAATATCCACCGTCTGCGTGGCCTCGAGATCGACATGCTGGAAATCTTCATCCTTGAGCACGACGTATTTCCCCTTCTCGTACTCGTAGCCCTTCACGATCTGGTCCCAGGGAACTTCCCTGCCATCCTTCTCGGCAACACGCTTGTAGTTAACCGGACTCAAATCGTTCTTGCGCAGCAGACGAAACTTGAGTTCCTCCCGTCGCGTAGCGGGATAAAGGGCGATGGGAATATTAACCAGACCGAAGCTGATGCTGCCTTTCCAAATTGCGCGCGCCATACAAAATTATTTCGCATCTGGTGATTGTAGCGGCGGTCTGCCCGGGACGCCGTAGCCATGCGAAGGCGGATGACCGCCGAGGACTGGGGAACGCACGCGCCTCGCGTGCTCGTTTCGGCGCCTTCGCCGAAACGCCTAGGACGTGATTGCGCCGCTTTACCTGTGCAAGAATAAAAGTTCGCGATCGCGAGGGCGCGATCGCCAGCACGCGAGGCGCGTGCGCTCCCCTACGCGGCCACTTCGAGTTCCCGCCGGGAGATACCGCGCAATTCGAAGAGCCGGATCAGCGTCTCTTCGATCAAATTGTTCGGACACGATGCGCCAGCGGTGATTCCGATGACAGCCGGGCCATTCGGTAGCCAGAAATACGAAACGATCTCGCGTTTCTCGTGCAGGTTGTAATGCTTGATCTCGGTGCTGGACACCAGTCGAGAGGCGTTGAGGACAAAGTAGCTCGGCAATTTTTCTTCGCCCATCTCGGCCAGATGCGACGTGTTCGAGCTGTTGTAACCGCCCACCACCAGCAGGAGATCCATTGGCACATCGAGCAATTCACGCAATGCATCCTGCCGCTCCTGCGTTGCGCCGCAGATGGTGTCGAAGAACCGAAAATTCTTCTCCGCTAGTTCCGGCCCATCCCGACCGACAATCGCCTGTCGAACGCGCCGCTGCACCTCTTCTGTCTCGCCGCGCAGCATCGTAGTCTGATTTGCCACTCCGACGGTTTGCAGATGCACGTCCGGATCGAACCCGGGCGAATGCGCGCCTTTGAATCTCTCGAGGAACGCTTCTTTGTCGCCGCCGTGGCGGATGTAGTCACAAACGTAATCGGTATCTTCGAGCGTCAGGACGACGACGTAATGTCCGCTGCCGTCGCCAAGCGCGCGCGAACTGGTTGCCTTGGTCTCTTCGTGCTCGGCCTTGCCGTGAATGATGGAAGTAACCGATTCGCTGGCGTATTTGCGCACTCGTTTCCAAACGCTCATCACGTCGCCGCAAGTGGTATCGACAATCTGGCAGCCGCGGTCTTTGATCTGTTGCTGGATCGACAACTCGGTTCCGAACGCTGGGACGATCACGACGTCTTCCGGTCCAAGATCTGAAATGTCCGCCTGTTTATTTTTGCCGGTGAGATTCTTAATGCCTAACGAGGCGATTTGATGATTGACCTCCGGGTTATGAATGATTTCGCCGACAATAAAAAGCTGGCGATCTTTGAAAACCTTGCGCGCTGCATAAGCAAGATCGATCGCGCGCTCGACCCCGTAGCAAAAGCCGAACTCTTTTGCCAGACGCACCGTGGTATCGCCCACGGAAATGATTCCACCCGCCCGGCGCACTTTATCGACAATGTCGCTGCGGTAATGCGATTCGACTTGTTGCTGCACCGCCGCCATCACATCCGGCGTGCGGAGGTTCACTTTCTCCCGCGCGGTTGTTCCGCTGGAAATAAGGTTCGTACTCATGAAATCTGAGACATATGTTCTCCCATCGCCTCTCCCTTGGCAAGGGAGAGGGTAGGGTGAGGGTTGATTTAGGTAGAGTGTGAGAGGCGCAAACCCCTCACCTTAATCCTCTCCCCTTCACGAAGGGGAGAGGCGACTTCACCTGCCACTAATTATATCACTATTCCAGCAGCGGTCCGCTAGGTTTTTCAAACGCCGCTTCCGAAACCATAATGTGAGGATCGGGATCAGGCGTTTTGGAATCATCCACCCGCTGCACTCCCGATGCAAGAGTCGCATCCTCCGGTTGCGTAGTGGCAATGTTCACGGGGGTCCCGATTCTCACTAGCGCAAAAAACTTCGGCGCGGCTTCGCCATGCAATCGGATGCACCCGTGGGTGCGCGGAGAGGGATGAACAAAGCCCTGATGAAAACCGTACCCCGGCGAAAACTCGCACCAGTAACCCATCGGATAACCAACGTAATGACCTCCGGCGTGGCCTGCTGTGGTCGCTACGACGGTATTTCCCTGCACGCTAAAGCCGTACTCGCCGGAGCGTTTTTGTTCCTGTTTGGAGTAAATGGTGAAATTGCCGCGCGGCGTCGGCTTGTTAGGCAAACCAACCGAGGAGGCCACCGCCATCAGGCAGCGGTCGCCTTCCATCACATAGATGTTTTGTTTCGCGAGCGAAACTTTGACGCGCACAGCCGAAGGATCATGCGGGCGGTAGGCAGTCACGTGGTATGCCTTGGCACCTGCCACGCGGGTCGTCCCGCAACCAGCAAGCAATGAAACGATACCTGCACCGGCCACTATTAAAATGAATCGAGAAATATGTCGCATACGTGGGTACTGGATAAGATTGGACGGCCTTTTGTCAACTTTGCGGCCGGATTGCTATTTGGTGGTGAACATTGTCAGAAACGCCACTTCGATGGCGAGGGCTTCGTGAATGTTGCGACCGAGATGATCGCGCAATTCTTCGAGGCGACGGACGCGTTTCAGGATTTCAGCGGTGCTGAAGCGCGCTGCGAGTGCGGCAGTTTCTTTTTTTGCATGTGCCAGATCACGCTGCGTCACGCCATTGCTCGCCCGAAGAACATCAGTCCACCAAGTGAATAATGTCTCGATCAGTCCGGCGCGTCGTTGCAGGTAAAGACTCTCAGTGAGCGCCTTGTAGTATTCCTCTCGTTCTTCCAGCCACGTGCCATCAGTTGCATCCTTGTAGCGCGTTTCTTCCTTTTTCAATGCATTATCTGTTTCGCGCTTTACTTCCTCACGCACGTCGCGGAGCAGACGTTGAAATTCCTGAGCAAGCCGGTACGCAAACTGAATCGTCCAGCGTTCTTCGCCGGACGTTTGTTGCAGCAATTTCACCAGCTTCTCTTCTTCGTCCTTGCTTTGGCGCTGCCCATTCGGCGCAAGCGGGATCGCAATGCATCTTGAAAGGATTGTCTCCGGCAAAGCTTCAGGCAAAGCACTTAGCAGAAGCAGCAACGAATCCTTTGGCGGTTCTTCCAATGTCTTGAGAAACGCGTTCGCCGCCTCGGTTTGAAGCCGGTCGGCATCGGGAATGATGGCCACCTTCCGCCGGCCGTTTGATGCGCGCATTTGGAGCGCATGCTCAAGCTCTCGGATTTGCGCAATCACGATGCGTCGCGATTTCGACTCGGGTCGGGCAACGAAAATCTGCTGCGCCTTGGCTGTGAAAACATCTTTAGCTGGTGTGCCATTAACCAGACTGGCCAAGTTCGCCGCCAACAGTTGCTTGCCGCTGCCTGGCGGTCCCGTGATCAAATAAGCGTGCGCAAGCCGATTCTGTTCGTGTGCGCGGCGCAAATACTCAACCGCGGCTGTACGCGAGAAGGCCATTCAAGATTGCGGATTTGTGGTTAACGCAGAAAAACGCGAGCAAAGCATTTTCCAAATTTCGCTCTCGATCTCATCTGAATTGCGCGACCCGTCGATCAACACAATGCGGTTGGGTTCGCCCTTAGCCAGCTCATGATACGCCTCACGAACACGTTCATAAAACTCAGCGGGCTGTTGTTCCATCCGATCGGCTTTTCGCGGCTTTTGCTGCATTCGCACCTTCGCTGTCACAGTATCGACGTCGAGCACAAAAGTGATGTCCGGAACGCAATCGCCGACCGCAAACGCATTTAAGCGCTCGACCATCTTCCGATTCAATTTTCGCGCCGCGCCTTGATAAACAGTCGTGGAATCAAGGAACCGATCTGCGATCACGCACAAGCCGCGCTCGAGGGCGGGCTTGATGATCTCGCGCACGAGTTGGCTGCGGCTTGCCTCAAAGAGAAGCAGCTCGGTTTCGGGCGTCATCGTGGAGTTGTGCGGAGCAAATTGCAAAAGTTCGCGAATCGTTTCGCCAATCGGCGTGCCACCCGGTTCGCGAGTTACCAGATATGGAACGCCAGAGCGCTGCAGTCGCGCGGCCAGTCTCTGGACTTGCGTCGATTTTCCGCATCCTTCCGATCCTTCAAATGTGATGAATGGCAGCCGCGACATGATTCCGATTGTGAAATAAAGCAGCGCAGTTGTCGAATATCGTCGCGCTTTGCGCTGTGTGCGCTGTCCTCAGCGCGTCGTTCTCCGCATGCGGACACCGCTCCGGATGGGGATCCGCTGAGTACAGTATAAAGCGCCAGAGGCGCGACATGTTTATAGAACCAAGTCAAAACGACATACAAGCTCCATTAGGAGCGGCATGATTTGTCCGACATGTCGCTCCTGACGGAGCTTTATTTTGAGAGAGGCGCACGCATACTACAAACATAGCGCGCCTACGGCGCTGTGAATCACTGGGAACGACACATGAAACATTTTTGGCTGGTGAAACAGGAACCATCGTCTTACTCATGGTCGGACTTCGTCGCAGAAGGCCAGACGAGTTGGACCGGCGTGCGCAATTACGCTGCGCGAAATAATCTGCGCAGAATGCGCAAGGGCGATGAAGTCCTTTTCTATCATAGCGGCGAGGACAAGGCCGTTGTCGGAATCGCTAAAGTGATGCGAACGGCGTATCGAGATCCGACCGCAAAGGACGGCGATTGGTCCACCGTCGATCTTGCCCCGCTAAAACCGCTGCGACATCCGGTGACGCTTCGCGAGATTAAGGACAATTCGCGGCTCAAGGGGATTCCGTTGGTTCGGCTGTCGCGTTTATCTGCGATGCCTTTGGCGGAATCGGCGTTTCGCGAAATTGTGAAGATGGCATGCGATAGGTAGATCGACTTCTCCCGAAGACGATGCTAAGAGAATCGCCGTAGGCGCGAATATCAGGCGGCAAAGCCGCGGTTTGTTTGGCCAACGCGTTGAGGACAACGCGTTCCACCTTTTGCCTTGTTCAAAGCTGCTCCGGAGCCGAAAATTCCCAAGTGACCACAATTGCGGCAACCGAGTTCCTTCCACTGGTCGCAACGGCCGGGGCCGCGCGGGATTTTATCGTCGTCTCCTTGCACGACGTCGCTCCTGCCAGCCAGCAAATTGCAAACACAATCATTTCAGAACTAGCCCGTCACGATGTGCGCGTCTGTTCCCTGCTTGTCGTGCCGGATTACCATCATCAGGGGCTGATCACAACAGACGGCCAATTTATGTCGTGGCTCCGGGGCTTGGAATCGGACGGTCATGAAATCGTCATTCATGGTTATTTCCACGAACGTCCTCGCCGTGCGAAAGAAAATTTGCGCGACAAATTCCTGACAAGATTTTACACGCAGCACGAAGGCGAGTTTTACGACCTGGGCTATGACGAAGCTCTACGTCGCATTGCAGACGCGCGCGATGAGTTCCGTGCGCACGGTCTTAAGCCGCGAGGTTTTGTGGCGCCTGCGTGGTTGCTTGGCGATGAAGCGGAGCGCGCCGCGCGCGATGCGCAAATGGAATACACCACGCGCTTGCGTACCGTGTGTGATCTCCGCTCGGGCGACGTATTTCCTGCAAGAACGTTGGTTTATAGCGTTGAAAACAACTGGCGCCGCGCCGTCAGCCGCACCTGGAACGCAGCGATGTTCCAATTCCTGAAGGGCAAGCCGCTCTTGCGCATAAGCATTCATCCGCCTGATTATTTCCATCCAGCGATTTGGAGGCAGATTCTCGCTTTGATCACGGCAACAAACAGTGTGCGAACTGCTACGACCTACCAGGACTGGATCGCGGAGCAAAGATTGAGACGCGGGCTCTAGTGTTGTGTAACCGGTATGACTTGCCAATCGTTGAGTTCAATATGGCCCGCCGCCAAGGCGCGACGAGGGAGCATGTCCTTTGCGAGCTGTGACCGAGACGCAACGCAGGCGCCGGGCCATTTTCAACTCAACCCTCCGGGCCGCAGTTCTTTGGTCGAATTTCGGCGTCGCTCGCTCGGCCAGTATCGCAATGAATACAGGCGCTTCGCTGGCTTCTTGAAATTCGCCCAAACTCCTTGCGGCGATTGGCAAGCCATACCGGTTACACAACACTAGATGTGAGCAGGTGCGATTTACATATTCACTCGCGTTACAGCGCGCGCTCGGAAGAATGGCTCTTCCGCCGTCTGGATTTTCCCGACAGTTATTCGGACCCAAAGCAACTGCATGAGCAATTGCTCATGCACGGGATGGATTACGTCACCATTACCGATCACGATACGATCGCGGGCTGCCTCCAGATTGCGCACCTGCCTCGCACTTTTATCAGCGAACAGGTCACGACGTATTTTCCTAATGATCCCTGCAAGCTGCACATCCTTGTTTGGGGAATTTCAGAGCAGCAACATCGCGAGATCGAAGGCGTCCGGGATAATGTCTTCGAGCTGCAACGCTATCTGCAAACGGCGCAGATCGCGCACGCGGTCGCGCATCCTCTTTACAGCGTGAACGGCAAGCTTGAGGCAAGCCATCTCGAACAGCTCATCCTTCTCTTCAAACATTTCGAGGGGATCAACGGCTTGCGCGACGCGCTTCTAAGCGATCTGGCCCAGACTCTTTTCAAACAGTTGACGCCGGACAAGATCGACGAATTCGCAAACCGTCACAATCTTGCGGCCACGCACTCGGAACCGTGGAAAAAGGTTTTCGTCGGCGGCTCCGACGATCACGGCGGACAATTTGCCGCTTCGGCTTTTACAGAAACGCCGGCTGCGGGTTCTGCGGAAGAATTTCTGGAATTCATTCGCAGCGGCGATTGCACCCCGCGAGGCTACGGAGGGACCCCGCTAATCCTGTCGCACGGCTTTTACAACACGGTCGCCTGTTTCATCCAGGACCGCTTCCACGAAAAACTCGGGCCCGGCGCCGCGCTATTGGAGAAAATGTTTTCGCGCTTTATGGAGGGTCGGGCGCCCACTGAGTTCACCCTCAGAGAGAAAATGGAATTTATCGTGCAGGGCGTTTTGTCAGGGAAAATTTTTGAATTCGTCAAGCCTGCGAATGTGTCACTCTGGAAAGAGCTCTCAGGTTATTTTGCACGGCCGGAGGTAAAGGCGAAACTCGCCGCGCAATTGGACGGAGTCAGCGAGCCGGAGCGCCGCACGTTTCTCATGGCGAACATGGTCGCCGAGCAGCTCGCGTTTCGTTTCTTCAAAAAATTCGTTCAGCAAATCAGTGGCGGCAATATGGTCGAGAGCATGCAGGCCCTTAGCGCGATTGTGCCAATCCTCGTAATTCTCACGCCGTACATATACGGTT
>Ga0209376_1003101_pt1 | contig 15289 bp, 17 predicted proteins | sample GraSoiAngelo_134_FD_185891 | JGI IMG/M metagenome (GOLD analysis project Ga0209376, IMG submission 185891) | Grasslands soil microbial communities from the Angelo Coastal Reserve, California, USA - 14_0929_05_30cm (SPAdes) (version 2) | ecosystem: Environmental > Terrestrial > Soil > Grasslands ... | reverse complement strand
AACACGAATACGCTCAGGAGAAGCACGATGATTCGAAAGTAAACCAGTACGCGCAGCGTGTACTCAGCACGCCAGGAAAACATGACGGCCTCGCATGGCAGAACGCAGACGGCACCTGGGGAGGCCCGGTCGGGGAAGAAGTCGCGAAAGCGCTGGAGGAAGGTTACAAGGCACAGCGAGGCACACCTTATCACGGTTACTACTTCAAGGTGCTAAAGGGGCAGGGACCTGACGCGCCCATGGGAGGGATGGACTTCGTGGTGGGCGGGGCGATGATCGGCGGATTCGCCTTGGCCGCTGCGCCCGCTGAGTATCGCGTCACCGGCGTGCAAACGTTCATCGTGGGTCCGGATGGAGTTGTTTACGAGAAGGATCTTGGACCCGATACGCTGAAAACATTCCAGAGCATGGACAAGTACAATCCCGACAAGACCTGGAAAGTAACTGAGGATGATGTGGAAGACGACTCACAAGAGTCACAAGAATAGGAGCCGAGTTTAGTAACAGGAGCAGGCGAATAATTAACCGTTGAACTTAGCCGATCTGCAGTAGGTCATTCTTTGTGCAATTGATGTTGGCTTCTAACCGTCGTCCGAGTTTCGGTTAATCGCGGTGGCCAGTTGCGTCCTTTCTGAATGGCGCATCCTATCGTCACCTTTCGTTTCGTCGACCCATTTACGCTCTGCGTTTCTCCAGACTCGATCGTAATGACGCAGGTGTGCTGCAGTTAGCATTCACTGAGGTTTGTCAAGCTGCTCAACGACTCAAGTGGTTCTGCACGTTTCTGAAATGTTTGGGCGACGGTTTGCCGATCTCCTCCTGTTCTGCATCACGTCAGCAGAATTGGTCATCCTCTTCTTACTGACGCCCACCTTCACGATCACAGACTGGATTTACGTCCTGCAACATTTCATCGTTCTTGGGATAGCGCTCACGCGACCACACCCTAAGGTGCGGGATTACTCCATTGCGTCCAGCGTGGCGGTCGGGATCGCCTATGTTTATCCCTATGCCCAAGTCATCTATCTACGCTGGTCGCCCGGGTATGTGGTATCGCCTGCAGGCGGGCTGGCCCTGGTGACGCTCGCGGCTGGTCTTAGTCTTATTAGCCTTCTCGCTATGGGCAGGCTCTTCGGGATCCGCCCGGCTTTGAGAGGTCTGGTGACGAGTGGGCCCTACAGATTGGTCCGCCACCCGATGTATCTCTCATACGTGCTTGCAGACATCGGGTACAACCTACAGGAATGGAATTCCGTCACGCTCCTCCTAGTGCTGGTCGGTTGGGCGTCTCTGGTGTACCGCATCCAAGCCGAGGAGCGAGTACTCTCTCAACATCCAGAATGGTCAGCCTACGTCGCTTTGGTCCGCTACCGCCTTTTTCCCTGTCTTTGGTGAAAGTGCGGCCGTTTACGAGAAGGATCTCACGGCCGGCCGGCACATTGAAGGCACCCAAAGCATGGAGCCCGTAGAGGTGGCTACCCCGCTTGGATTCGAACCAAGAATAACGCCTCCAAAGGGCGCTGTGTTACCGTTACACCACGGGGTATGCGCATTTGGGATTTTAGATCGGCGATTTTCGATTCAAGTGCAATGTCCAAAATTCAAGGGTGATCGGGCTCGCATTTAGCAACTCGCTGCCACAATCGAGGTTGAATCCAATGGCAGAGCGACGAGTATGAATCGTTTCGTCGTGGCCACAAGGTTCGTTTATGGAACGCACAAGATTCCTTCAACATTACCGGGTCCGAGTCAGGTCTGACGGCAGTCCGTACGAAGTCGACCGAAATGGTGCAGCGGTCACGTACGAAGCTGTAGACGAAAGAACCGCTGAGCCAGTTTCTCTAAAGTTGATCCCGGTGCAGAGCATCGATGCCGCCGTGCGCGAGCAGTTCGAGGAACAGATATCCACCGCGCAAAAGCTGCGGCACGTCAACATTGCAAAAGTTTTCGATTTTGGACGCGAAGGCAGCGATTTTGTTTATGTCTCGGAGCACCTGCCGGGTGAAACACTTGCGGCGTGGGTGCGCGGCCACGGACCGATGCGAGCTGATGCAGCGTTGCGTGTGGCGGAGCAAATCGTGAGCGTGCTGTCGTCGGCGAGTTTTCACAAGCTCCCGTATCCCTGCATTCAGCCCTCCGACGTCATGATTGTCCCAGGGCAGACGCCTGAGGGCACTTGGCCGCTAATAAAATTGACGAACTTCGGCTTGCCTGCTGTCAGATCCGATCGCGAAAGTATTCCGATCGAGGCCGCAGCTGCGGGCGCCGAAGATTCCGGCAGCGCGGAACAATTAGCGACTGCACCCAGCGACATCCGTTCAGAGATTTTTTCGCTCGGTGCGACGCTTTACTTTCTTTTGACGGGTGTTGCGCTTTCGGCTGACGCGACCCAGGGGACTCCGAAGCTTTCGAGGTTCCCAAAACCATTGCGAACCTTGCTTGCCCGGATGCTACATCGCGATCCCGATCAACGCCCAAGGGACTTGGTCGTGTTGGCGGAGATGATTCGGCAATCCCTGCTGAAAATCGAACGTCGACGCGCGTTCGCCGACAAGTACGGCATTCCGTACAGGACAACACTTGTGCGGCGACCCGAGGCTCGGTCTACGCGATTGTGGCGAATAGGATTGCCGGTTGCCGCGCTGCTGCTCGCCGCAGCAGTGATCGTAGGCGTATTGCTAGCGGAGCCGATTAGCAGAATCATGCACCGGGATCGCGAGGCGAAGGACATCGGGGTTCTCATTGGCGTGCCGGAATCTTCGCCACCGCAGGCGGCGTCCCGAAATGTGGCGACTGCGAACACTCCCGCGACTGTGGCATCTCAAGGAGCAAACGCGGCTGTGCCGGTCCCAAGCCAATCGACCATGAATGCGGCGACCGCTTCGAACTCGCCCCAGGTTGCATCGTCCGATGTTCAGCAGCCTCAAACAACGAATGTTGAACCGCAAGCAACTGCTCCAATGGCTTCCGAAACAGCTTCACCAGCAGCGGTCGCCGAAAGTTCTTCCTCGGCTGCGGGCGAAACGGAGTCACCCTCGAAATCTGACGAAGCAACGCAGCCAGCCACTGCCAGCCAATCGAGTTCGCATAGCAAAAAGAAATCTGTTGCCTCAACATCACGCCGCGCCGGGTCGGTGCGTGGTCGGGTCGTTGGCATCACCTCGGATGGGAGATTGATTTTTCGATTGCCCTCCGGTCGCACTGCGATTGTCGCACCCGATTCTGACGCAGAAGAATTCGTTCCGCGCCGGCACCGCCGCGCCATGATCGACCGAGACGAGATGTTTGCTCCTCCGCCTCAGTTTGAGCGGGATTATTTTCCTAACGATTAGGAACGGGGCTGGCATTCGTATCAGCTGACGGAGCTGGCATTGAAGCGCTGCTTTCGCGCCCGAAATTTTTTCAAAAAAAAAGCTTGCCTAATGTCGTGATTCCCGGCATACCTCGCGTCCATGTGGCGATTGGTCTGCGTCGCATTTGTAACTATTTCGCTTGTCGTTGGTTTTGGCGCAATTGCGTACGCGCAGGCGCTGGCCCCTTCCGCACTTAATCTTGCGAGCCACGATCAGAAGAGTGCTGACGACATGGTTCAAGTGATCACGGAGAAGTCGGCACGGGAAACCACGGGTAAACCGGTGCAGGCGACCACGAAAAAGCGGCCCGCGGTAGTGACGAAAAAACCGGCACAACCGATCGTGAAAGAACCGGCGCCGGCAATCGCCAAAGATTCGGCGCGAACGTTTGCGATGGAGCCAGTGCGCCCGATGAATCAACCAACCGTAAGCAAGAAGGAGCAGCCTGTTAGCCGTTTCACGTTCAAGACGGCAGGAGGCAAAAAGGAATCGGCGCCTGTCATCACGCAGTACTATCCGAAGCAGATGGTTTATCCCTTCGGCAGAGTTGATCGACACATCGATAGCAGGCTGATGCAAGCAGCGAGCATCGCGCAGGAACGCGCGCACGCGCACTCGCGCTCTCGGTGCTGGCATTACGTCAAGGAAGCCTTGCTCGCTTCTGGTGCGGTTGATTCCCGCCCGAAGACTGAACTCGCAAGAGACGCTGCTCAAGAGCTCGTCAGCAATTACGGATTTAAAAGACTCTCAGTGACGGATCCATTCTCCGCGCCGATCGGTTCGGTGCTCGTGTACGGCACCTCGCGCAGCGTCGGGCACGTCGAGCTGCGTACTCGTGATGGTTTTGTTAGCGACTTTCGGTCGCCGACGCCATCGCGCCGCCCGCTACTTGGCGTTTTCGCCAAGCTGTAGGTTCCGATCTCCGTCGGGGAAAACGCCAGCGAACGCAGTCGTCACGTTCTGACTGCAGTCACGCTTTTGGCTGGCAAAGACAGGAACTAGTAATCATGAGATCGGCTTTGGCCGAAACTTTTTCAAACTTCGCCTGTATCCGGGCAACTTCGTCTGGGTTTTTCTTTTGCTTACGCAAACTTTCCGCCAGCCCCACCAGCGACCAACCGTTTCCCGGCAAACGCGCGAGATCATCGCGATAGACCTGTTCGGCTTCGGCAAAACGCTGTTGCTTCATTAACACCGCGCCGAGGGAGTGGCGCACGGGAATCAACCAGCCCGGCGGCTCGTCGTATTTGAGCGCATCTTCCATTCTTATCGCGGTGCGCAATTGCTCAATGCCGCTCGCGACCTTGCCTTCTGCGACCAGGATTTCCCCTTCGGTCATTGGAATCACGACGCCCAGAATCATCTCGCAACTGTTATTGCCTAACGAATCTTCTTTGGGCACGAGTTTGGCGCGATCAAGGAAAACGCTTTGTGCTTTGCGAGCATTGGCCGTGTCGCCCTTTGCCGCATATGCAATCGCGCGCGCGGCATGATGAAAAGCGCGCGTAAACGGCATGTAGTCGGCGTATTGATCCGGCTCGGCCAGGATTTCGTCCCAGAGCCCAAAGCGCACCATCACTTCCAGCGGCATCGCGACGAAGCCTTCCCCTTGCAGAGCGTTCTCTTTGAGGAAATCGGCCGGCAACTCCGCGACCATGGCGCGGATGTGTTTCATCGCCAGTTCGCGCTGGCCCGACATCATTGCGCAATAGGCGAGCATGTGCCGATTATGCGCGACGTAGACATTCAGAAAACCCTTGGCCGGTCCGAAGACTTTCCGGTAACGCTGGTCTGCCGCAACGGCTTTAAGATTGGTCTCGACTGCTTCCAGCCAACGTCCGGTGCGAATGTCGATGTGCGATGGCATATGAGTGTTATGCGCGAGGCCGGGCTGCAAATTGCGAAGGCGGTTCGCCCCGGCGATCGCGCGTTCCGGATGCGGCGATGCTTCCACCGCATGAATATAAAGATGATTCGCGAACGGATGGTTCGGGTTCAACTTCAGCGCCGCGTCCAGCGTCGCCAAAATTTCATCTGTGCCGGGTTGCGCCTCGCCTTTCGGCGTCCATTGGTCCCACGGTCGCAAGTCCATCAGAGCCTCCGCGAAAAACGCGCCGACATCGACATCGCTCGGAAATCTCTTCCAAACCTCGCGCATGGCATCGGCATATGCGCGATCGAGCGGTGTGCGATCTTCCGGCTGCGGATTTGCGTAACGTTTTGCGAGCGCATCGATCAGTGCGCGTTCAACCGGCGATGAGCCGCGCGAATATTTCTGCGCGAGACTAATTTCTTTCCAAGCCAGCTCGGCGGCGGACCGCGGCACGACGGTTGAATTGATGTGTGGGCCGCAGGCGAGCGCAATACCCCAGTGCGCCATTGCACATTGGGGATCGAGTTCTGCTGCTTGCTGAAAGGCACGCATCGCCGCGCTGTGATTGAATCCGTGAATGAAAGCCAGACCCTGATCGAAATAGCGCTGCGCTTCGACCGACTCAGTGGTGATCTTGCGAGAATAGGAGCCGAGCCCATCATAGAGCGGTTCCTTCGCTGCACGCAGATTGAAGCCAGCCAGTGTCAGCGTCGACCAGATAATGATCTGAAAGATTTTGACCGTCGTTCTCACAAATGGTCACGTTAAACTATTTGCCGCATTGTCAGCGGCAACCGCTAACCTCCCTGACTAATCCAGTCCGTTAGTAATTCCTGATCAGACGAATCACTGCGATGAGCATGGACACCACCGGCCAGGCGGCGACGCCAGTGATCAAAACGAAAAACAAAAGCTCGGCGACATAATCTCGGCTTGTTTCTGCACCGAAGAATTCACTGCTTAATTTGTGGAAGGCGGGCGACTTAGTGGCCGGCCAGCCGGCGGAGGAATTCACTTGGGTTTCGCCTGTTGGACGATAGTTGTAATCCGTCAGCAGAAGCCTTCGCTTACTGCGTCTTGTGCCGTTGTCGCGACGTGAGCCGCGCTGTCTGTGATTAATTTGAAGTATTGGTTTCATAGATTCTAAGTTGTTAAGTGTGATTGCCGAAGTCGGTTCGGGATACCGGCGGAAAAAAACCCGCGCGTGGTTGAGATTCGACCACTGGGGTGCCCCGAAAGCGTTCGGGGGCTCCAACTTGGCGAAAATCTAACGAGCCTTTATGCCGCCCGCCCGCCCCAGCGGGCAGCGCGAATCGGCGCGTTGATCAATTTCATCCCGCTTCATGTACAGCCTTTTCTGTCTCTGTCCAGTCTCGCCCACCGATTTCGGCTGTAAGTCCCTCTCCGACTGCGGAAAGCCACTTATAATTTATTTTCCAAACCGATGGATGCCACCGTGATCAACGCAAGAAAAGCGAACCCCGGGCGACTGGAACGATTGGCGCAGACCAGACGCCGCAATTTCGTAGCCTCCGAAACTCTTCCATGTTAAAAAACATCCAGACATCATGAAGAGCTCAAACAATAAGGAACGAGTCGCGGCTGCCGAACTGGCGCTGAAGGCTCACATATTGGCATCAAACCCTGAGATCTTGGCTGGGATGACGCAAGGAGACAGCACGATGCGGGAAATAGCAGACATGGTCGACCTGACCGAGGCGCCGGAAGATGCAGTCTGCAGTCTTATTACAGACCTGTTGCAGTATTGCGAGCGGGAGAAAATCGACTGGACTCAAGACGTGATGTCGCGGGCATGGCAGCACTTCCGCGGTGAGCGGCCCTACGAAGTTCAAAAGCGATGAGCTTCCCGAAGCAGAGCGAAGTCGAATTGCCGCTACTCAAGACATTGCTGGAGCTTGGCGGGAAAGCCGAGCCAAGAGAAGTCTATTGGAGATTAGCGACCATCTTCCCTCAGCTCACCCAAGAAGACTTAACTGCGCGCATGCCAAGCAATCCTTCGATCTTTCGCTGGCATAATCTCGTCCAGTGGAGTCGTCAAAAGCTTGTCGAAAAGGGTGACCTCGATGGTTCGACGCGTGGCATATGGAAGCTAACAGCCAGAGGTCGAGCGCGTGCGACAGGTGCGACCGCGAATTCTGTCGAGGAGCTGCTGCTGGCGCATCAAGCGACGCTAAAGGATTTGGTATACGAAAACGAATCTGAGGTGAAGCGCCGCATCATTTCAGAACTTCAAAATCTCGGAGCCACAGATTTCGAGCAGTTTTGTATGTCCTTTCTTGGGCCTTTGGGTTACGAGCAGCTTCACGTAACTAAACGGGGTGCGGACCGCGGCATTGACGGTCACGGATTGTTTCGCCAAGGAGTAGTGTCAATACGTTCAGCGTTCCAAGCCAAACGGTGGAGGCAGAACGCAGTCACCCGGCCAGAGATAGATAAGTTTCGCGGCGCTATCCAGGGCGATTATGATCACGGGGTATTCTTGACCACAGGACGATTCACTGCCGACGCCGAAGCTGCCTCAATAAAGAAAGGCGCGATCTCACTGCTGCTGCTCGACGGCGACGCGATCGCGGAAAGCATGATCCGCAATGGTATAGGCGTAGTTCGTCGGCCGGTCCAGCTATTCGACTTAGATCCAGAGTTCTTTCGCTTTCCGGCTGCAGATGGCTTTCTTTAGTCAGTCGCGTCCAAGAGATGGTCGACGAAACACATTTCGTTGCCAGCGATGAATCCGAGCCGTTCGTAAAGTGAGCGGCCGTCGTCCGACGCGTGAAGTAAGAGCCGGTCGATCTGCGCCCTCTTCGACCAAGTGATGATCTCTTTAACGAGCCGGCACGCGATTCCGCGCCGTCGCTATTGCGGTTCGGTAAACACGTTCACAATCGTCCCTTTGCCAGCCTTCGGCAATTGTCGATGCATCGAGCGGGCGCGGCAGGATCGGTTGCAACTGAACGCCGGCGCCGCCAACGACCGTTCCCGGTTTATCGGCAGGAGTTGCGAGCCAGCCGATGTAGTCGCCGCTCTCGAGCCATTCCTTCAGCCGCAAACGCGCTTTCGCGCGCAGAATTTCAAAGGCGTCATCGGAAACGTCGCCCATGTCTTGAAACATCCGCGCACGATGCGAGGAGATAATGTCGACATGTTGCACTGTAGCGCGACGGATTCGAAAGATGTCGTGCATGGAAGCAAAGGTTCAATATCCATCCCGCCTTCGCAAGGTTACGGCGCGGCAGCCGTTCAACGTCCAGCGCTCAATAAAGACGCGTTAGTCGAACGAGCGGGCGAGACGGTTGCCACGTCCGTTGGGACTGATACCATGCCGTAAATGGAAGCGGCCGATTGGCCATCGCTCAGCGACGAGGAACTTCTGGAGCGTCGCATTTCAAAGCTCGGCTTGCGGCTTGAGGGCACAGCGCTCGAACCGCTTATTCGGCAGCTTTACGATGAGCTTTCAGCGCGTGGACTTGGGTTTCATCCGCCGTGTCACATCGGCGATGAATGGTTCGTGCCGATTGGCATTCCAGCGATCTTCGTGCCGTTTTTTCTCGTGCATGACCGGCTACGGGCGCTAGAGCGCACTATGATGCTCGAAGTCGAGGGCGGAACGAAAGAGTGGTTTATGAAACTGATGCGGCACGAGGCGGGACACGCTTACACCTACGCCTACCAGCTTACCCGTAAGAAAAAGTGGCGGCAGATTTTCGGGCCGACATCGCGCGAGGAGACGCCGGATACTTACCGGCCGCGCCCGTTCAGCCGCAGTTACGTGATGCATCTCGAGGATTGGTACGCTCAGAGTCATCCAGATGAAGACTTCGCCGAAACCTTCGCGGTCTGGCTCACGCCGGGACTTGACTGGCACAAACGTTACGCGGGATGGCGGGCGCTCCAAAAACTCGAATACGTCGATGAATTGATGAAATCCCTGGCGGGAAAATCACCGTCGCATACGCCGGAGTATGGCATCGCCGATTACGATTTCCTCAACGTCAAACTCAAAACTTATTACGCGCGCAAACGAAAGCTCTACGCGGACACGTATCCGGATTTCTACGATGCCGATCTGCGGCAGCTTTTCGCCGCACCCGCCGGGATTAAAGCCAGTTCGTATCTGCGCCAACGGCGGCGGCGGCTGATGAATTCGGTGTGTCAGTGGACCAACGAGAAAAAGTTCAGTGTGAACAGATTGCTCGCGCGACTGATCGAACGCTCCGACCAGCTGGGGCTCCATGTGCACAACGACGATCCGCAGCAGGATTTTCGCGTCTCCGCTTTCGTCACTACACTCGTGATGAATTATCTTTTCACCGGCAAATTCAAGCGCACGAAATAACCAGTCCTCTTGCCATGTCGAGCGGAGTCGAGACATCTCTGGATTTGCGAGGCTAACGACGATGAGAGATTTGATTCGCTCACTTCCCGTTCGCTCAGCCTTCAGCCTTCCCGTCGATGTCGCGGCTTCCCCAGCCGCTCCATTCTCGACTACGCTCGGAATGACAAATAAGACAAAAATAGCGTGAAAAAGAAGCTCAAAGTCCTCGTGCTTTTCGACGGCACAAGTCCCACCAGTCTCGATCAGGACTTCAGCAAGGAGATGAAAACGAAGGATTGGAAGACCGAGGCGGACGTCATGGCTGCGCTCGGGGCGCTCGGCCATACGGCGGAGCACCTCGCCATCTTTGATGACGTCGATCTTCTGCGACAAAAACTGGAGACATTCGCGCCGGATGTTCTTTTCAACCTCGTCGAACAGTTCAGGAACAACCCCGGGTTCGATCAGAACATCGTTTCATTTTTCGAGATGCAAGGCCGGCCCTTTACCGGCTGCGGTTCGACCGGCCTTACGCTTTGCAAGCACAAAGGCATTTCGAAAAAGATTCTGCACTATCACGGAATCCATGTCCCCCATTTCGTCGTCGTTCCGCGTGGCCAGCGCATCGGCCGACCGAAGCAGCTCAAGTTTCCAATCCTGATCAAACCGGTGAAAGAAGAAGCGTCCTACGGCATTTCGCAGGCGTCTTTCGTCGAGACCGACGACGATTTCCGTGAGCGGGTCGGTTTTATTCACGAGAAATACAACAGCGACGCCATCGCGGAAGAATATATCGAGGGCCGTGAACTGTATGTGAGTCTGATGGGCAACGTGAAGTTGACCGTCTTCCCGATTCGCGAGCTTGTGTTCCGCGAAGTGCCGCCAAACGAACCGAAGATTGCCACCTACAAGGCGAAATGGGATGAGGAATATCGCAAGCGCTGGGGCCTGGAGAATCAGTTTATCGAGGGGCTCGACCCGTCGCTCGTCGCCGATATCGAACAGACGTGCAAACGCATCTATCGCCTGCTCACAATCGACGGCTACGCGCGCATCGATCTTCGATTGACGCCCGACAACAAACTCTTTTTTATCGAGGCGAACCCGAATCCGATCCTCGCTGACGACGAAGACTTTGCGCTTTCAGCAGGAAAAGCTGGCTTTCCTTATCCGCAACTGATTGACCGGATCGCGCGGCAAGGGATCAAAACGCTTCGCGATTGATCCCGAAAGCATTCGGGGCTTACAACCACTTTTTTACACGCGGCCAAAATTCTTGCACGCTTGTCTTCAAATCGCGGCAGAGAAAAATGTGCATTCGCCGCTCGAACGGCATCGCCCACGGGCTGCTCACGATTTGTCCCAAATCTTGGACCGAGGCAAATAGCTCGCGCTCGTCCTCGTCGTTTGTGTCGAGCACCAAAACAACTTCACCGGTCCAATCGCGCGGTCCCCAAAGAAAATAATTCTGATGTCCGGAAATCGCCGGTGGTAGCCCAACCTTTGGGCCAAAAAAATCGATCGCTCCAGCCTCGCCGTAGTTTTGGCAGAATATGGCGGCGCGTTTCTCATCGTCGGGCCGCAGGTGATGATAAACGTGCGCAACCGAGCCAGCCATTTGTTCCCAGCCAAACTGGTCGGCGAAAACCTGCGGCAGCGCCGCGGTATGTGATGTCTCCGTGCGTGGCGGTTGGAGGCCGATAGCTTGCATGTACGCGATAAGTTTGGCAGGTGGCAAAATTGGCAGGGCGAATGGGGCAAATAACGCTCCCGTGACAATGATCACGCCGAGCAACACCGGTTCGAGCCATTTAAAGCGAGCTACGAAAACACGCTCGGCAGCCACGCCACCCGCGGCAAAGAGCATAACGCAGGCGCAAGGTAATAGCTTTTGCCATGTAAAACAATGAACTCGGCGAGTGTGACGAGATATATGATTCCGATCGCCCGGTAACGCCGGCCCTCGCGCGAACCAAACACCCACAACAGACCGGCGAGCCATAGCGGGAATGTTCCTGGATTCATGAAAACAACTTGCTGCGCGATAAATTGCGTGGGACTGAGCCCGACGTTTTTGTTGCTGTGAGCGATGTTGCTCAGCAACTCGTACGTGGGCCAGTGATGGCGGGCTTCCCATAGAATGTTGGGCAACGCGATAGCAAACGCGATTAGTCCGCCGAGCCAGATCCATTTTTTGCTGAAATGAGCGCGCTCAGGCGTGAGCAGAAGAGCAACGAAAATACCAGCAGCGAAAAACACCGTGGAATGTTTATTTTCGAGACTGAGTCCCAGTAGCGCGCCAAGCCAAAGCCAAAGCGTCGGTGAACCCGCCGTTAACAACACGAACCAAAATATAAATGCACGCCGTCCAGAACAGCGGCTCAAACGCATTCATGGAAAAGAAATTGCCAACTGCCAAATTGAACAGCGCGCAGACGACGCTGCGCACGCGAGAGCGATTGCCCATGTGCGGCCGCCGAGTTCGCGTGCGATGACGCCTGTGAGGGAAACGGTCACCGCGCCCGCCGCGGCGGGGAGCAAGCGAACCGCAAACAACGAGTCGCCTAGGAATGCTTCGCTCAATCGTAGAAGCAAGATCGAGAGCGGCGGCTGATCGATATAGCCAAAATCGAGATGTCGAGCGCAGGCTATGTAATAGAGCTCATCGCGAAAGTAACCGTAGCGCCCGTTTGTCAGGAGATGGACCAGCAACGCTACCGCACTGAACGAAACGATTAAGACTGACTCGAAGGAGTAATTTTTATTCACTGCTCGGCTTTCCTCATTCATAGATCAGAAAATCGCGCGTGGTTTCGTTTTCGGCTAAGTTGGCACATGAGCGTGCAAGTTTATGGATGCAATCATGTCGCGATCGAAGTCGATGACATCGAGAAGGCGGTGGCGTTTTACAAAGACGTTTTCAATCTCGAACAGATGAGGGGCGGCGAGGGCGATGCCTTCTTCAAGTTGGGTGAGCACCAGTTCTTGGCCATTTTCGAAGTGGAAAAGGCGCAACGGGCGAACGTGCGCCATTTCGGGATCATGGTTCGCGATGAAGAGCAGCTTGCCGAAGTTCGAAAGAAACTCACAGAAAAATATAAGCTGAAACTGGAGCCACCGTTTCGGTGTGATTTTCGGGATCCATGGGGTAATCGCATTCAGGTCGTTGATCTCCACGACGAATCGCTTGTCTGGTTTTTGCCTTACCGTGAGGTGCAGAAAACCGGGATTAAATTCGACGCAAAATAATCAATGCAGCTCGTCCTGGAGCGATGCGCGATTCGTCCGTGGCGATTAGATGATGCGGAGTCGCTCACGAAGCACGCAAACAACCGAAAAGTTTGGCTCGGCCTGCGCGACCTCTTTCCGCATCCGTACACAATCGGTGACGCGCATGAATTCTTGCAAAAGAAGATAACTGAGCAGTCGGCGACAAATTTTTGTATCGAGATTGACGGTGCCGCGGCTGGCGGGATCGGCATTCACCTAGGGCAGGACGTGCATCGACATACTGCGACACTGGGTTACTGGCTGGGAGAGGACTTCTGGGGGCGCGGCATCATGACCGAAGCGGTCGCGGCGCTGACCGATTTCTCCTTTAGAAATTTTCCGCTCCGCCGAATCTCTGCGGAGGTGTTTGCGAACAATCCTGCATCGACGCGGGTGCTAGAAAAAGCAGGTTTCATTTTCGAAGCGCGTCTCAAGAATAACGTGATCAAAGACGGACGCATTCTCGATTCGCTCGTTTACGTCAGAACCAGCTAGAGTGCTGAAACCGGCCGGCTTGCGGATTTGTAAATCAGAAGCAAGCTGCTGCCCCACGAACCAATGACTTCATTCATTATTCCGGCACACAACGAAGAGCTGGAGCTTGCCGCTACGGTTGACGCGATTCGCGCTGCCGCGTCTCATGCTACACAGCGGTATGAAATCATCGTAATTGACGATGCATCTACGGACGGCACAGCGGAGATCGCCTCACGGGCAGGCGCAAAAGTCATCCGAATCAATCGGCGGCAAATCGCGGCGTCCCGGAATGCCGGCGGACGTGCTGCACAGGGCGAGTATCTGTTTTTCGTGGACGCCGATACGCGGATTAATCGGGTCCATGTTACACAAGGACTCGCTGTCCTCGAAGCTGGTTACGCGGGGGGCAGCGCACGCGTGGCGCTGGATGGATTCATTCCGATTTGGGGACGCGTTCTATTGCGTGCGTTTGGCGCACTTTACTTTGGGCTCAATCTTGGGGCCGGCGCTTTTCTTTTCACCACGCGGCGCAATTTCGAGGCGATTGGCGGTTTCGATGAGCAATACTTTGCCGGGGAAGAGGTTTATTTTAGCCTCGCATTGAGAAAACTGGGACGCTTCAAGGTGCTGCGAGAACCGATTGTCACGTCAGGACGGAAATTGCGGATGTACCCAGCTAAACAGTTTCTGCGCAATTTCTTTGGCGTGATCGTCGGTGGGCCGCGTGCGGTCCGCTCGCGCGCAAAACTGCGTCTGTGGTACGATGGCAAACGCGAAAAGTTGCTTGCGAATGGCACAAACGCGGCAGGATCCGAATAACCCGTCCGGTTGCTAAAACAGCTTCTTCGACTAAAGTAGCCGCTTCGTTATGGCAGAGAGCAACGAAACACTGGCTCTTAAGGAGTTCCAGTTGCATGACAAAGATACCGGCAGCGCGGATGTGCAGGTCGCACTTCTAACCCGCCGGATCGAGCATTTGACTGAGCACCTCAGGACCAACCGGAAAGATCATTCTTCGCGCCGCGGCTTGCTTAAGATGGTCGCGCAACGGCGGAGTCTGCTCGATTATTTGAGCAAAACCAAAACCGATCGTTATAAAAAACTGATCGACAGGCTGAACTTGCGCAAATAACACGACGTCATTCGTTGATGTCCAGCGGTTTGAATTGCTCCGGGGCCATAAGTAAATTAAACGTAATTAACTAGCAGTCCCAGGTCGCAGTAATCACCTTGGATTTTAGGTTTTAGTTTCGGATCGTGGCGCTCGCTGTGGCGAGCGATCATCGTACGGGTTTAAAACCTACAGTCAGGGTGACCGGCCTGGAACCGCATATCCAGGAAAAGTACAATGCAACAAAAGGTCACAGCCCAAATTGGGGCTAATCAAATCTCTATCGAAACCGGCAGAATAGCCAGACTCGCCGACGGGGCAGTTGTCGTCTCATGCGGCGATACCATGGTGCTGGCCAGTGCCGTCTCGGCTCCAATTATCAAGGAAGGTCAGGATTATTTCCCGCTCACGGTCGATTATCGCGAAAAGGCGGCAGCCGTGGGGAAATTTCCCGGTGGCTATTTCAAGCGTGAAGGCCGGCCAACAGAAAAGGAAACGCTCACTTCGCGCATGATCGACCGGCCACTGCGGCCGCTCTTTCCACAAGGATACTTTTACGACACACAGATCATCTCGATTCTGCTCAGCGCCGACGGTGAAAACGATCCCGACATTCTTGCGCTCAACGGCGCATCCGTTGCGCTGTGCGTTTCGGATATTCCATTTGCCGGTCCAATCGGCGCCGTTCGCATAGGCCGAATAAACGGCCAATTCGTCGCTAACCCGACCCATACGGAGCGTGCCCAGAGCGATCTCGATCTTGTTTACGTCGGCACCGAAAACGATGTGATTATGATCGAAGGCTCGGCGAACGAACTGCCGGAAGCCGAATTCGTAAAAGCGCTCGAGTTCGCGCATGAACATGCACGCGA
>Ga0209376_1003100_pt1 | contig 15293 bp, 10 predicted proteins | sample GraSoiAngelo_134_FD_185891 | JGI IMG/M metagenome (GOLD analysis project Ga0209376, IMG submission 185891) | Grasslands soil microbial communities from the Angelo Coastal Reserve, California, USA - 14_0929_05_30cm (SPAdes) (version 2) | ecosystem: Environmental > Terrestrial > Soil > Grasslands ... | reverse complement strand
GCGCCGCCGCCGTAAGATTTCTGCCGCCCGGCGTAACTGTCCCAGGCCAAGCACCGCAGCAAATTCACTAGGTCGCCAGTTATAGCCGATGTCATCGTGAACATTTGGCTCAGGGCCAAAACGGCCGTGATCGCGGAGCGCGCGCACAATGATATGGATTTTGTCGTCGTTAGTGGTAACCATCCCTCCCTCACCAGTAGTTAAGACTTTGGTGGAGAAAAACGAGAAAGAAGCGGCGACTCCGAGCGACCCGGCCTTTCGACCGTCGATCGTGGCGCCATGCGCATGCGCGGCGTCTTCTACCAATGGCACGCTGTGATTGTCACAGATGATCTTGATTTCGTCGAGGTGAGGCGAAATGATCCCGCTCATGTGGACCAATACGACGGCCTTTGTGTCGGGCCGGATCTTGCGGCGCAAGTCGTCGGGATCCATTTGGAAATTGGCTCTCTGACAGTCAGTAAAGATTACTCTCGCGCCGGCGTGAATAGCCGCTGTCGCTGTAGCGATGAAAGTATGACTGGGCAAGATGACCGTCGCACCTTTGACTCCAATCGCCCGCAGGATCATCTCCAACGAACACGTGCCGTTGGCGCTAGCAACGGCGTATTTCACACCACAATATCCTGCCCACTGACGCTCAAACTCTGCCACGTTAGGCCCCATACTGATGAAGCCGCTGCGAAGGATTTGTTCCATCCGGTCCGCCGCGAAGCGCACTTCTTCCTCAGGATATTGTAAGTCGAACGCTGCCACTCGCATAAGCTGCGTAGGGCGTGAGCTTATCGCACCGCCTCCCGGTTTTGCAGATACCAATCGATCGTCTGCTTGAGCCCTTTTTCCATAGTCACCTTTGGGTAATAGCCGATCAAACGCGTGGCTTTAGAAATATCCGGACAGCGTCGGACCGCGCCGCACGGTTTCGTGGTGTCAAATTCGATCTGAAGATTCTTGCCCGCTAACCGCGCGATCAGTCGCACCAGATCTTTAATCGTAATCTCTTCGCTGCTCCCGATGTTCAGAGGGTCGGCCTGGGGATATTTCTCTACTGCGAGCATCATCCCTTCGACCTCGTCGGAGACGTAAGTAAAGGAGCGCGTCTGGTCCCCATTGCCCCAGACGGTGATCACATCTGTGGCATCAAGCACCTTTTTGATCTGCGAAGAAATTACCGGGGCGGTTTCCGAATCAAAGTGCATTCGGGGCCCGTAGACGTTGTATGGCCGGACGATGGCTATTTTCATTCCGTATTGCTCCTTGTAGCAACGCGCCTGGATCTCCGCCTGCCGTTTCGACCAGCCGTATCCAAACCCGCTGGACTCCGGTTCTTCTTTAAAGCCATCCTCCTCTGGCGTCGGCACTGCACATGCTTTTGGGTAGACCCCGACCGTGCTGACACAGAGATAGCGCTCGACGGATGCCAGACGGGCTGCTTCCATGACTTGCAGATTCATCAAGGCATTGGCGAAAAACATCTCACCATGATGCTTTACGTTGTAGCCAATGCCGCGAACTCTCGCTGCCAGATGCATGACAATATCCGCGCCGCGACAAATCTTCTTGCACGTGTTCGGGTGGGTGAGATCGGCCTCCTCAAATTCAATTGCGTTCTTCAGCGCCGCTAAGTTGCCATTTGCGGTCCTAGAGGCCACGACATCGGCTACTTTGACCTTCGCTCCCGATTCGAGCAGCCGTTCAACGAGATGCGAGCCGATGAATCCACCTCCACCGGTCACGAGAACCTTCTTATTAGTCCAGAATGACATCTTCTCGCGCAGTGTGCTGCCCTTACGTATTGCGCGTGTGTTTTAGCAACGAAGCCCATCGCAAGGCAAGCAAATTCATTCTTCTTGCAGCAGATAAATGACCGCTGCACAGCTCCGACGCGTTCGCTTCTGTTGACGCTTGGAAATTTCTTGAAGCCGTCAGCGACGATACCGAACCTGCCCGACGCAGCTCAAAGCGACTCGACCCGGAATCCAGGGTTCACCAGGAGGAGCACCTGCGGCGATGCTGCCGCCAGCCAGACTGACGTTGTCAAGTCGATCCACCTATGACCGATAATCTGGCTATAGGTCCGGTGCGGTCGCGAGTATTCACCTCAAGGACTTTCGGCCCCGTGAGCGACAGCGAAAGGCGCGGAAGCTCTGTTGACAGGCATCGGCGAAATGGCGGAAAGAAATCGCCATCTACATTGCTCGGGATAACAGGTAATGACTTTCGAAAATTCCTTTAACAAGTGGGCACCGACAGCCTCCATGTCAGGCGAATTACGAAGGTAAAGTCGCGGCACCGGAGTACCGAAATGAATGGCAAACTTCCACGAGCCGGTTTGCCTGATGAGACAAGGAATCAGCTCAGCGTCTGCCATCGCCGCCAGCCGGATCGCTCCGGTCGCCATTCGAAACGAGCGATTTTCAAACGGGAGCTGAAATTGCAAACCACGATCCACATCTACCATCACGAGCAGCCGCCGCCCCGGCCCCACCAGCTGTCGGACGTGCGCAAAGCGGGGGAGCGGGGCCAGCTCTCTTGCGGGAAGAAACACCGGGACGTCGGCCGGAGGGCTCAAGGCGTACTGGTAACTCGTTAGGCTGTTCAGAGAATCAGAGGCGGGGAGGCCTCGAATCATCGTGGTCACAATACCATGCGCACGCAACCAATAGGGCAGGGTTTCGTACGGCCCGAAATGCACTGAAGCCAGAACCACTGGCCGGTCTCCCTCTCCTGATCCGATCAAATCGCCCCCGCCCTCCAGGCGGCACCGGCTCAGCCAACGGGCACTGCGAAGGCGATCCGGCCAAATGTAGATGAGTTCCTCATGGTAAAGTCCAAGGCTCTGCCGCAGAAAGAAAGGCAAAGGCTTGGGATGCCACGACGGTGGGAAGCGGCGCCAGTGCGTCAGCAGCTTGCGCTGGCGAACTTGCAGGAAATCCCAGGCTGCTGCGGGCGGCCAGAGCAACAGGCTCAGCACGCTCGTCGGTAGCAAGCGTTCACACATTCGCAAGAAACAGAAGCTAACCCATACGACGGCTAGCTTGAGCCACAAGACCAGCCTTGTTGCCGCCGACGCTAAAAACATATGCACATTCTTGTCATTGGGTGTTCTCTAGCTACAACCAATAATCTGAAAACTAGAGCTCCCCGGCGCGAGTCTCCGCGGTAGCTCGAGATCTATTCGGGTCCTAGAATGACAAGACGCGTCGATAGCGGTCAAGCAAATCTTTTCGAAAAAAGGGTCGATTAAATAGGAGACGATCCAAATCATCGCTAAGGCGACGGCGCAAGAATCGTTTACCCAAGTCGATCTAATGGTGAGACTCTTCGGTGTAATTAGCGCCATCTTACCCAGGATCTCGAGTGTGCGATTGCGATGCTAGGCCAGGTGCGGATCTGGCCGGTGAGCGCACCAGCGGAAGAAAGTGGCGGAGCTCCCGAACAGGTCTCGGGTGCTAGGACTAGTGAGCGCCCAGCGGAAGCCGCGCCGGGCGTAATCCACGTCGCGGTCGGTGAGGTGATCGCCCTCCTTGATCCACCCGGCTCGGGTCATAGCGTCGCGGCGAATGACTACCGGGAAAGGATAACGATTGGCCAGATCGAAGATGTGCTTGGAGGTTTCGGGCGCGGAAAGCTTTTGCGCTTCGAATGCTTCGATCAGTTCAGTGGCAGCGGCAAAGAATGCGGCATAGTCGGGATCTTCGAAATTCGAGAATACGGGATTCTGCGTCCCGCCTGAGATGTATTGTTCGTCGTGAGTGCTGGTGTAGTCGGCCAGCGCATTCATGGCACGGAATTCCGTGATCAGCGTGCCTAAGCCCCACACCCGGAGCCAGGCGTTCCAAAGATCAAAATCCGCCCACGCGATGAATGCACCATTGACCAGCCGGTCGTTGTAGTCGAGCACACGCTGCTGGAGGGGTTCGATGTGGGCGAATCGGGCCTCGTCGAAGTCATCTTCGGCCAAGGCGTTCATCAGCGGGTCGAGAAGCGCATGAATGACCTCGATGGTGTTGATCAAGCCGCGCGAAAACAGTGGATCGATTGCACCGGCGGCGTGCGACATCATGCACCACCTGTAACCAACCGTCTGCTTCGACGAGTATTGTAACCGATCCGTTGAGACCCATGGCCGAACTGCTTTTGCGTTGGCGAACTGTTCAGCAACGCTGGGAAATCTCCGAAGGAACTGCTCGAATTCCTCTTCGGGAGGTTTGCTGTTCTTAGGATAGCGCCGTGGATCGATGGTCAGGCCGATGCTGATCAGCGGATTAGTGGAGCGCTTGTGGTTGTTGAATGGAATGACCCAGAACCAGCCGCGTTCAAAGCAATGATGCAACGTGCTTTGGTGCCAGGAGACCGAGAGCGGGTTATGCTCCTCGTCGAACGGCGGCACATCCACCATGTGAGTGAAGAGTGATCGCGAATGATGTTTAAAGCGAGTTGGTTTCTCGCGCAGATCGTAACGGTCGGCAACCACGCTTCGATATCCCGTAGCATCGACGAGATAACGGGCATGGATATCTTCGCCGGTGGATAGTCGCATGCGCACGCCTTGCTGGTCGATTTCTAACGAAGTGACTTTCGTCCATTGCCTGGGGACTGCGCCGTAATGAACTGCGAGATGGTAGAGATAGGCGTCGATATCCTGCCGAAACCAATGGTTTTCGTCCTTGGCACTGGTTCCGAACTGGAGGGCTTCCCTGCGGTCGTGTACCTCGCCGGGCCGGTGATAGGCGAAGCCAAAGGTACGCTTCACTCCGCAGGTTGTGCAGACATGATCGGCCAGGCGGTCTGGATAGGTGGTGTAATCAAGCTCAGGCATGTCATACTTTTCGGCGAGCAATGAGATGAGCAGTGAAGTATGTGGGATGGTGGATTCGCCCACTGCGAAGCGCGGGTGTACTTCGCCGTCAAGCAAGAGCACGCTCACGCCCCGTTTCGCCAGGATGGCTGCCATGATCGAGCCGGACATGCCGCTGCCCAGGATGGCTACATCAAAATTATGTGTGGATTCTTGGAGGATCATGGTCAGTCAGGTCAATGCTGGATCAATGCTGCTCCCCAAGAGAACCCGGCGCCGTTGGTCGTCAGCATGACCAGGTCTCCTTCTTTGATGTGGCCTTCATCGATGGCGTCGATGTAATCAAGGACCATATCAGTTTCCTGCAAATGACCATGGCGCTGCAAGCCGTCTGTGAATACTTTCTCCGGCGCAACCATGAAGGCCTGACAAAAGGCTTTCTGGTCCCAAGTCGAAAACGTCGGATAAATGTAATAGGCCACCTCTTGCTGTTTGCGTCCCGCGAGGTTGAGGGCTCCACGCATGACTTTGCGAAACATGAAGAGGTTCATGGGTATGACTTCCTGGTTAAACTTAGGAATGTTGGCCGTCATATGCAGCCATTTCCGGTCTTTGTCGGCTGGATCGCGCCGATGAAACCCAGGAATATACCAGACGTCGTGCAACTTTCCTAGAGTTGCGACTTCTACCGAGAGAATCTGCTGCTTCTCATGACCTTTCTTGAGAATAACAGCGCTGCCACCATCACAAATCACCGTGATAGGATAATAAGTATGATTGAACTCTGGAACTTTATCACCGGCGAACAGCAGCGCAGTGCGATAGCGATCATGAGCAGCCATCAGAGAGCAAGCTACTTTAAGGGTGGTGTGATAGCTGGCGCATCCGCCGGTGTTTACCGCGGTAACGAAAGCGTCGGTCGCGCCGATTTCTTTCTGGACAATTCCAGCGGCTGACCAGGTGGGTGCGATATATTCCTCGGGAATGCTGGTAAAGTCGATGATCAAATCAATCTCGGCGGGATCAATACCTGTTTTCTCCAGTACGCTCCGTGACGCGTTTAAGCCCAGGCTGGTGGCGCTTTCTTCGCTCGCCACATGGACAGCTTCGATCCCGATATCGCGTTGAAAATCGACGTTTGCTGCCAGCGGTTCGGCGGGAATTTGTTCGTCTCGGAAGATGTCTGTCACCGCCTTTCTTTTTGGCGGCAGGTAATAGCTCGCTCCGACGATGCCGATCCCAGTATTCATCGATCACAACTCCAGCAGTGATACTCCAGCCAGAAAACCCATTCCGTGCGAAGCCGCAAGAAAGTGCTGACCTTTATCGACCGTGCCGCTTTCGATCATCGAAAGATAATTAATCACGAAATCCGTCCCCTGCAGGTGTCCGTGGTACTTGCGATTGTCACTGTTGATCTGGTCAGCGCTGAATCCCATGCCGTCGGCAAACTGCTGCTGGTCTTCGCGGGACAGATTTGGGTAGAGAGCGAAGACAACATCCTCACGCTCGACCCCGGCGCGCGTGAGCAGAGTCCCTAGCATGTCGTTCAGTGTTTCGCTCTTTGGCGCTTTGTCGAAGCGCTCCTTATCTAACTCCATGCGATAAAGGGCCGGATCATCGGGGTGTGCCAACGCGCCGCCCGGAATATAGCAAACATCATGATAGCTTCCATCGGAGTGAAGTTCAGTGTCGATCACCACACTACCCTTGCCGCGTTTTTTTAAAACCATCGCGCCAGCCGCGTCACCGAGAACGCTGACCGGATCGGAAGGATTCAATATCCGGTTCCCCGGAATTGTGACGTCCGCTGCCACCAGCAACGCACTCATGAGTTTCTCGTTCGCCTGTAACATGGCCGCCGCCGAACTGAGCGCGACGAGGAAGTTTGTCGCTCCTCCGCCACTAAAACCTACCGTCAAAGCCTTTTTGGCGCCGAGTTCGTGCTGGAGCTTGTTGGACATATTCCATGCCGGCACGAGATATTCCTGGGGAAGAATGGTGTAGTCGACGATCACATCGAGTTGCGCCACGTCCAACTCTGCCCGTCGGAGGGCCTCCTGACACGCCGCCAGTGCCATCGCCGAGGCTGATTCACCGTTACAGATCGGCACTTCTTCTATGCCCAGGCGAGCCGCAATATCCGGATTCAAGATTGCGGATTCCTCCTGAAACAGAGATCCCACATCACGTCTCCGGGCAGGAAGCGTGACGGCGGCGGCGGCGATTCCGACTTGAGTCTCCATGTTCAAGATGTCCCTCAAATCTGAGTTAAACCTGGTCGTTGCGCCAAGCACTTCTTTAGGCGGCGGCCAACTTCGATCACGTTCGCCCGCAGGAGGGTGCGTTTCAACCCGGCAATCTCATAAACATCCACACCATCGGCGGCGATCTGACTCCAGCCCAAGTCCCACTGGTTATAACGAGTGAAAGTTCTTTCGCTGGGCCGAAACAGAGTAATACGACCGGGATAGCTAGTCGTCGGGTCTTTCCGGGCAGCTTCCGCCATGAGCCGAGTGGTGTGACGCAGCGACTGAGGCAACGGTCGGCCGATTCGACGAAAGAACAAGCGGGCCAGTTGCCATGCTCGATATCTCACCTGCCAATTCAGCGCGCGAAAGCCTCCACTGATCCAATCTATTCTTTGTTGGCGGCTGCCGTGCAGCGCGTAGTTCACGTGCCAATGTAATCGACCGATGAAGCTGCGGAGTGCGGCAGCACGTGACAGCTGAGCACATCGCGGTGCCGGAACGTCAATGATTGCCAGAAGCGCTACTTCTTCCCCTTCGCGGCAGAGTTGACGCGCAATGGCAAAGGCTACACGGCCCGCGAGACACCAGCCTCCGAGATAATAAGGTCCGTGCGGCTGACGGTCGCGGATTCTTTGCGTGAGTTCCGCGACCAGCTCACTGAGACTGCGCTCAGTGTCGCTGACGAAAAGATCATCATAGAGAACAACATAAACGGGCTGGTTCGGACCGAGTTCTGCAGCTAAGGCATGATAGCCCATGCGTGCCTGAACGAAAAACATCGGCGACCTTGACGGGTCTCCAGCTTGCACCTCTATCAGAGAACTCGATACCCACGAGTCCTGCCGCAGGATAGCTGCTAGCTTTGCAATCGTCGGCGCTTCGAACAACGTGCCCAGTGGCAAGCGCTTCCCAAATTCGTTCTCAACACGGGCAAACAAACATGTGGCAAGAATGGAATGGCCCCCGAGCTCGAAGAAATTATCCGTAACGCCCACCGGACGGACGTCGAGAACTTCTTCCCAGATCCTGACCAGGCGAGTCTCAATCGCGTCCCGCGGCACGATCAAGGCGATCTCTTGCAGCCTGTGTTCCGGAGCAGGGAAGGCTTTCCAGTCGAGCTTTCCGTTCGGAGTCACGGGCAGCGCGTGCAACACTACGAACGCAGAAGGCACCATGTACTCGGGCAATTTCTCACGCAGGAACTTTGCCAACTCCGCCTGGCTGAAGCTGGCGTTTGAGGTATCGCGAACCAGATAGGCGACCAGCTGCTTTTTACCGGAATGATCACGCACCATAACTGCTGCCTGCTGCAGACCGGGATATTGGCGCAGCACCGATTCAATTTCGGCGGGCTCAATGCGGTATCCGCGAATCTTAGTCTGTCGATCCGCTCGCCCGAGAAACTCAAGCGTGCCATCCCGGCGTTGTCGCACCAAGTCCCCGGTTCGATACAGGCGTGAATCGGTGTCGGTGGAAAACGGATCCGCAACAAATCTCTCCGCTGTGAGTTGGGGTGCCCCGAGATATCCGCGGGCCACTCCGCTGCCGCCAATGTACAACTCGCCCCGGACACCGACTGGGACTGGCTCCATATTTCGGTCCAGTACGTACATCGTTGTGTTACCAATTGGCCGGCCGATGGGCACAACGGCAGCTTCTCCCGCTTTAGCCTGGTGGACAGAAGACCAGATCGTGGTCTCCGTGGGTCCGTACATGTTCCACACTGAGCCGCAACGGGCCAGGAGTTCATTCGCCATCGAACCGGAAAGGGATTCGCCGCCGCACAGAGCTTTCAGGCGCGGATTGCCGGTCCAACCCGCGGCGAGCAACATCTGCCAGCTGGCAGGCGTGCCTTGCATCACCGTAACATTGTATCTCTCGAGTATATTCGTTAGGCGATAAATATCGGTTAGATCCTCGCGGCTCGCTATGATGACCGAAGCTCCAACTGTTAGGGGTAACCACAGCTCCAGGCCGGCGATATCGAACGCCACTGTAGTGATAGCCAACAGAACATCGCTCGCCAACAAACCGGGCCGCTTTAGCATGGTAAAGACAAAATTGCTAAGACTGCGGTGCTCAACCTGTACGCCTTTGGGGCGACCCGTGGAACCGGACGTGTAAATCACATAAGCGAGGTCGTTAGGCCGAACCATGACTTCCAAATTGGCGTCGCTTTGGCGGGCGATATTTATCGACTCGCTTTTCAGCGACACGACGACGAATGCATCCGCCGCACCCGTCTCTTGTGACCCGGCTTGGTCCGAAATCAGAATCTTTGCACCGCTGTCGCGCAAAATAGCATCGCGACGTTCGGCGGGGTGTGACGGATCGAGAGGCAGGTACGCACTGCCCGACTTCATGGACGCGAGCATTGCAATCACCAGATCAAGCGATCGCTCCAGGCAGATAGCCACCAGTACTTCGGCTCCTGCTCCCAGACTCACCAGATGATACGCCAGCTGGTTAGCTCGCGAATTAAGCTCGCAGTAGGTTAGTGTCTGGTCCTGGAATCTGACCGCGATCGCGCCCGGTGTCCGGTCGGACTGCTCCTCGAAAAGGCGATGAGTGTAACTTGCGCATGGGTAATCTTCACGGGTGCTATTCCACTTCAGAAGGACTTGCTCTCGCTCCGCCGGGGAGAGCAATGGCAGCTCGAATACCAGGCAATCGGGATCGGCCACAACCGCCTGCAACAGGTTCTCGTAATGCTCGAGCAGGCGGCGAGTGGTTTCCGCATCTAACAAATCGGAGTTGTATTCGAGCGCAAGGCGGAAGCCTTCCGGATGATCGATGACATACAGGCTGAGGTCGAACTTCGCGGTGCCGTTGTGGACGGCGAACGGAGTGCATCGTAAACCGACGAGATCCAGATGGCGCCAGGTCGATTCTTCCACTACCAGCATCACCTGGAAAAATGGATTCCGACCCGGAACACGTTCCGGCTGGAGTTCAGCGACCAGTTGCTCGAAGGGCAAGTCCTGGTGAGCGTACGCTCCGAGAGCAACCTCGCGTGTTCTTTGCAGCAATTCACGGAAGGTGGGGTTACCCTCGAGCCGAGACCGCAGCACCATCATGTTGGCAAAGAACCCTACAACACGGGAAACCTCGGCGCGGATGCGGTGGGTCATAGGGCATCCCACAGAGACATCCTCTTGCCCGGTGTGACGGGACAGTAACACCTGGAACAGAGCCAACAACGCCATAAAGCGAGTGGCGCCGTGATATCGTGCCAGAGATCGGAAATCCTCACTTAGCTGTTGGGAGAGCTGACGGTATTCCATGCCTCCGCGAAAACTGGCGCTTACAGAACGCGAACGGCCTGACGGAAAATCCAGAGCTGCGAGGCAATCGCGTAACTGCTCCTTCCAGTAGGCCAGTTGCGTGTCGCGAACTTCCTGGACCAGTGCTTCACGCTGCCAGGCGGCAAAGTCTGCGTACTGCACCCGAGGTTCAGGAATATGGATAACTACGGCTTTAGCGAAACCTCCGTAGAACAAGGCGAGTTCTTCGAGCAGGATTGCGATTGATGGTCCATCGCAAACAATGTGATGCAGCACTAGCACAAAAACGTGCTCTTCGTCTTCGATACGGAACAGAGCCGCGCGCATCACGGGGCCGCCGGCGAGGTCAAAAGGACGTTGCGTCTCCTCGCAGATGTGGCGCTCAAGCTCGGACTCGCGTTTGGAATGTTCGACGCTTCGCAGGTCAAGGGACTCCAGACTTACGTGCTGCACCGTGGTAATGACTTGGCGGGGATGTCCCTCATCGGCGGGAAACGTCGTGCGCAACACCTCGTGGCGTGCGATCAGTTGATCCAGGCTGCGTTGCAATGCGGAGAGGTCCACTGCGCCTGTGATGCGCCACGCCATGGGCACGTTGTAAGCAGCAGAGCCAGACTCAAGTTGCGCCAGAAACCACAGCCGCTGCTGCCCGAATGACAACTCAACTGGATCACAACTCGCCCTGGCGACGATGGGCGGGTAGTGGGGTAGAGGGTAGGTAAGTCCCTTTCTCCAATTCCACCCGATCGGGGCATGGGAATTCGGGTTGAAATCAGAGCTGGGCAGTTGTTTGCCCGTAGGCATGGGATTGCTGGAAGCATCGGTCCGGGTCATCACTGCTCCATTGTTTACAACCTCGGCCATATCCTCCCCCTCACTGCAGAGTCACTCAACAGGTGAGGGCGATCCAGCGTTTTGCAATCATGTCATCGCGTACGCACGGCAGCGTGTTTTCAACTTGCAGTCGGAAGCGGCCCGTGAGTGCAGTGCCCGCCTAGCCATCAGCCTTTCCTAGCTTGCCGGCGACGAAACTCCCAATGTCGTTTAGACTTTGAAAGTTCTCCGGCACCATGTCTGAGTCTTCAACCGTGAGAGGAAAAGTTTCTTCGAGAAAGGCGATAAGCCGGAATACCCCGAGAGAATCGATGACATTGTTCTTCAACAGGGAGTCATCATCCTTCACTTCGGTTACACCTCGGCCAGCCGCGTATTCCAGAATGAATGCGCGAATCGGTTCCTTCACGTCTACCACAGAATTTTCCCTTTTTTTTCATACTATTGTGCGCGTCAAGTCGCGTCCAGCAAATTTCTCCGGCGAACTCTCCTCGCGACTGCGCTGAAGCCCCCGGTACAAAGCGTACATGATCGTGCTCTATCATTCATTCTACCTCGAATGACGGACCAAGGCGCACCTCGCGAGCCGTATTTCAAAAAATCCCACGCTTGCGCGGTAGCGACGGATTCGGTTCAGCGAATACGTTCTGGTCATAATGAAAGCGATACCGGACTTAACAGATACCCGCGAGAGATCGGGCAGATTCCTCTTCTCACATCAGATGGAAGATCGAGCTCGCAGCGAATATCAAAAGGGCGATGCCGAAGCGCGCGAGCGGATGATCAACTCGAATTTACGGCTCGTTGTAATCATCGCGTATGATTACGCCAATCTCACTCTGCCGAAAAGCAGTTTGATGTGAAAAGGGGAACGGCCGTGTCGGCTCCGGTTTCGTTTTTCCAGGCAAAATTGAACGGGATCGGCGGTACACGCATGAAGCCGGGGCGTTTCTTTCCCCGCAAATGACGATGATGACGAAATGCGCAAACAGATGAGGCTGCATCCGTGGAGTCCGGGGTTTGTAGATTACCTCTCCCTCGCTTCTAATACAAGCACGGCGTTTTCGCCGATGGATTTTCCTGTGTTGACTCGTTGGGCGAAGATCCTGATGATTTTGCGATCGGCGATTTCGCTAGCTGCGGTGGCACCGCTGGCCGCGCGCGCGGTCAACATTCTATGATACCGCCTGTTTCCTTCACTCCGGACACTCTGCCGCCTGCCGCTTTCGTCCAATTCCCAATGCCTCGGCGGATATTCGTATGGCGAATACAGAATCGGATGTTCGAAGAAGGCCTTGGACATCTGCGAAAAAGCGGAAGGGCTGTTTTCTATTCGGCGACGCCGACGAACAAGAGAATGCAAACCCGTGCCGACGATTATGTCTCGAAAGAGATGCCAATTCATGCTTTAGCCACCTAACGAGAAAAAGATCAGCTGCCGGGACGGAGCGCAATCGGTGCTTGCCACGCGATCCCGGCTCTTGGCAGACTCGGAGCGACATGAAGAAAGATTTATCTGACTCGCCCAAAATACCAAAATATCGCGCGCTGATGGTAAGATTACCGGAAGGCCATTTCGGATGCCGCATTACCAGCTGGACTCTCCGTTACGCGGCCGTGTTTGTAATCGGAATTGCTCTCCTCGTAGGTTTGGCGCTGTCCAGCGCTGGGCTGTTCGAAAGATCGTATGCCGGGGAGGCCGTACCTCGGGTACTGCAGACTTCGACCTCCGGCAGAGTTTTCGTGGTCAATACAGGGTCAAACTCTGTGTCTGTTATCGATGATGGGTCCGGAGCGGTAATTGCGTCGATTCCGGTTGGGGAGAGGCCCATCCGAGTTGTCGCCAGCTCGGACGGACAGAAAGTCTATGTTTCCAACTTTCACGACGCATCGATTAGTGTGATCGATGCTGTAAACCTTGCCGTTACCGCGACGATTTCGGTGCCGCCTTCGCCGCAAGAGAGTGATATCACGATCGATGGAACCCGGCTCTTTGTGGTGCATCATCCCCAGCAGGTCGTATCGGTCATCGGTCTTGCGACCAATACATTGCTGACAGTGATCCCAATCGGCGACACGATGGCGTTCGGTAAAACAGCAACCGACATCCTTTTTACGCCCGATGGCCGCTATGCCTTCGTGCCCAACTACTCCCAAAACGTCGTCGACGTGATTGACACCACCACGTATGCGGTTACCGCGCTTCCCACCGGGGCACAACCTCGGCGAGTAGCCATCACGCCAAATGGAGAACGCGTCTTCGTTTCCGACTTTACGGGTGATTCCGTCACGGCAGTTGACGCGCTAAGCTTGAGCGTGATTGACACGATACCGACGGGCACTGGCGCGCGTGGCATAGCAATCAATCCGCAGGGCACTGAGGTTTACGTCACAAACGTTCGCGACCGGACCGTTACAGTCCTTGCTACGGACACGTTGACTGTCTTGGGCCAAATTCGGGTCGGCGACAAACCATGGAACGTGATTTTCAATGCTGATGGTTCGCTGGCAATCGTTTGCAACAGCGGTTCGGACACCGTCTCGCTTATCGACACAACCACGCTGACGGTGGTTAACACGATTGCTGTCGGAAACGGGCCATTCTTTTTAGTTTTCAATGAAGATCAAACGAAACTGTACGTATCCAACGCGGGCGAAAACCATGAAATTGGCACTCTGACAATCATCGATACAGCAACCTATTCTGTCATTGGCAGTGTGACGCTGGAGCGACAGCCGTTCGATTTGGTGTTCGTCAATCCATTTTAGATAAAACACCGGAATGCCGGAATTCGCCGACGTCATGATCGTGCTCTATCATTCATTCTACCTCGAATGAGGGACCAAGGTGCACCTCGCGAGCCGTATTTCAAAAAATCCCACGCTTGCGCGGTAGCCGTGGGTTCGGTGCAGCGCATGCGTTCTCGTCATGATAAAAGCGATACCGGACTTAACAGATACTTGCGAGAGATCGGGCAGATCCGCGATCTTCACCTTTGGCAGATAGATGTTGCCGACACCGGCTGGGACAGAGTTTCTGATGTGTTGAGCCTGGACGAATGGGAGACAGCAGACCGCTTTCGTACTCACAAATTACGGCTATATTATCGACGTTGTCGCAGCGCGCTCCGCGTGCTGTTGAGCCGATATTCCCCTCAAAACGCCGCAGACATTCAGTTCCATTATGGCGAGTTCGGCAAGCCAGATATGGCCGACCGAAAGTTGCACTTTAATCTTTCTCATAGTGAAAATTTAGGACTTGTCGCGATTTCGTTACATCCAGTTGGCATTGATCTTGAATTTGTAAATCCGCTAAGGATCGACATGGGCCTCGTTAACATTCTATGCCACCCAGTCGAGAAAACCTCGTTCCTACGTCTGCCACCGAACGAACGATATGCTCTCTTCTATCAGCTTTGGACGAAAAAAGAAGCGTATCGGAAAGCACTAGGCGTGGGGCTGCAACGTTCGCTCTGCGCTCTAAGGTTGGAAGATCTATCTCCGACAGTTTCACAAGTGTATGACGAACACCCTGCCAACGATTCATCATTTTTTGTCTACAACATACCCTCGGTGTTTGGGTACGCTGCTAGCGTTTGCCTACCACACTCGGGAGCGCGGATATCCCTATTTAAGATTGAACCGCGCAAGCTCATGAATCCGTGGTCAAAGGCGAGCCTTTTTACTTGTCTGATTTTGCTATCTGGGCTCTTTGCCTTGACAAGCGGTCTCTCTTCCCAGTAACTCAGACAGGCAAACAGGCTACCAAGGAGGTCTTCTTATGATGATTCGTCGAATTATGCTGTGTTTCGTTCCGTTAATGATCGTGCCAGCGATCCTCGCCGACAGTTGGTCCCCGATCACGGCCGTGAATGCGCCCACTCCGCGCGCGGCGCACTCGACGATATTTACACGCATCGATGGAACCGATCAGATGATCGTTTGGGGCGGCCAAGATTCCCCGATGGTTCCCTTCGCCGACACGGGAGCACGCTGGAAACGCTCGTCGAATGTGTGGACGGCCACGACCACGACCAACGCGCCATCCGGACGCGAAGGCCAGCCTGCCGTGTGGACGGGACACGAGATGATCCTCTGGGGCGGTGATGACGGACTCAGCTT
>Ga0209376_1003095_pt1 | contig 15308 bp, 13 predicted proteins | sample GraSoiAngelo_134_FD_185891 | JGI IMG/M metagenome (GOLD analysis project Ga0209376, IMG submission 185891) | Grasslands soil microbial communities from the Angelo Coastal Reserve, California, USA - 14_0929_05_30cm (SPAdes) (version 2) | ecosystem: Environmental > Terrestrial > Soil > Grasslands ... | reverse complement strand
CCTAATTTCCGGAACGCTGGAGCGGGCCTAGCCTTGCGTCATCTGACTCCGACGGAGGCAGTAGGTGACCTGGCTGGTCCTCATCGTCTCGCGCATGGAGCCTGCCCGATACACTTACCTCAAGCATGCATTCGCCAACGACGTCATCGACGTGGTCTTCGACCGGCGCGTTGCGGACCGGCGCCGGAACCAGGAGTCAATCGTAGTCGAGAAGCGCCGCGGGGAGCGGCGCCAACGAGACATCACCAGGGATCTCAAGGAGCTCGGCTGGGCGCTCGTGAGGCGGTAGGCGCGAACGATCCCTGGTCAGAAACGCTGGGTTGAAAATGATCGTCCGGCCAGAAACTCACCAGGCTCCCTCCTGGCTCGAATCATAGAAGTCATTGATCTTTCTGGAAATCCCATTCCGGTATCAGATTTGCCCCAGCGTCTTGCCATGGATGGCTCCGCGCCCCGCGATGTCGGGCGTCCGTCTAAGATGGTGTCGTACGCGCCTCAGGTTGCAGAGTGGCTCCGCGAGGATCCCACCCTCTCGGGCGCCAAGATCCTGCAGCGTATCAGGCGCGCCGGCTATCGCGGCGGCAAGAGCGCGCTCTACGAGTTCGTGAGGCGGCTGAGGGTGCCTGGGTCAGGATATCGACGCTGCCCGGGGTGCCGTGCCTTGCTCCGGGACAGCACTGGGACCTGCCCGCACTGTGGACTGAGCTTGCGCTCCACATCGTCTTCTCCGGCCCTGCTCCCGGCCGATGCCCCTGGGGGGAGTCGCGAGGAGAAAGGGGCAATGGCCGGCCCCCATGCGTCCGCCGTACCCGCCGGCGAGCGGTACCTGGTCATCGCCGCCCCAGACCGTCAGGAGCTCTACGAGTACTTCAAGCGGAAGTTGGGCCGCGCCGCTGGCATCGAGGTCGTACGCGAGCGGCGCGCGGCCGACCGGCGCACGCCCGCGACCACGCCGCCGCCCGACCGCCGGCGCCAGAACCGGCGGGCTCGGCCCGGGCTCGACGCCGAGCTGCGGGCCTTCGGCTTCGCGATCGTAATCCGAGACTGATCCCGCTTCAGTTCCCCTTCGGGCCACTCCGAGACGCTGGGACGTCGATAGTGAAGTGCGCTTCGGTTGTCCGGCCCAGGCGGCCGTTGATCGGCAGAATATCTTGCGGGCAGGCGGAGAAGGCGATCACGAGGTCCATCTCCGCGTGAAGCACCGCGTAGCTGCCGGGCGGGGACACCGGTTCGCCCCACGCCAGGCGCCCGTCCGGCGTCCACGGAATGTTCATGAACAGGTTGAGCGACGGCGGAGTCGCCGGGATCGCGAGGCCGAGAGCGGTGAGCGCGGCGTGCAGGTTGTCCTGGCAGTTGTCGTGATGGCCTTCGACGCCCAGCAGGCCGTAGCGCTGCACGTCACAGGGCGCCATCAGCGTGTCGTGAGCGCACCCCGACGTGTCCTCGACCAGCGTCAGGATCGGGCGCCGCCGGTTCGTGACGAACGTGTCGCCGACGGCGGCCGCCAGCTTCATGAACCACGCGCGGCTCGCCTCCATCGACATCCACTCGGTCAGGTCGCGCGCGTTGAACGCCCAGGCGTCGACCACCTGGGTGCCGTGGGTGTTCACGACCCTGATGCGCTGCCCGGCGCCGACGCGCGCCGCCTTGCCCCGGCGGGCGGGGATCGTCACGAGCTCAGGGCTCACCGGCCCTCCCTGGGCGCACCCCGACGTGTCCTCGACCAGCGTCAGGATCGGGCGCCGGCGGTTCGTGACGAACGTGTCGCCGACGGCGGCCGCCAGCTTCATGAACCACGCGCGGCTCGCCTCCATCGACATCCACTCGGTCAAGTCGCGCGCGTTGAACGCCCAGGCGTCGACCACCTGGGTGCCGTGGGTGTTCACGACCCTGATGCGCTGCCCGGCGCCGACGCGCGCCGCCTTGCCCCGCCGGGCGGGGATCGTCACGAGCTCAGCGTTCACCGGCCCTCCCTTTTTTCGGCGTTCGAGCGCCGGCTTTGCCGGCGCAACCCGATTCTGGGGGTGGCTCGGAGGGGGCCATCTAGGCCCCCTTCGAAGTGAACCCGTGCCCCCCGCGGTAGTCCGAGGGCTGCGGCGGGACCCAGCCAGTGCGGAGTTGCGGGCTCGGCTCCCAGATCTCCACGGTGAGGGGGCGGCAGGTCGCGAGGGGATCGCCCGCGTCGGGCCCCCACACCTGCACCGAAAGGTCGCCGTGGGGGCACACCGAGATGGCGCAGAGGACGTCGATCTCCGCGAAGAACTCGATGAAGTCCCCCGCCTTCGCCGGGCTCGGCTTGACCCAGTAGCGGCCGTCGGCGGTGAGGCCCGTGACCTGGAAGACGTTGAGCACGTCGTGCACGTCGAGCTCGGTAAGGTGGTACGGAGCGACCGCGCGCACGAGGTTACTGTGGCAGCAGAGGTCGAACTCCTCCCCGTGGTTGAGGAGCTTGTGCACGTAGGGATCGCAGCGGGTGCCGAGCAGGTCGTGGCAGCCACCGCCGTCGGCATCGCGGCCGTACTGGATGCTGTCGCGCGTGATCGTCAGCATCGGCCGGAGGTACGGCAGGCACGACCAGAGCCGGTCGAAGGTCGTGAGATGCGCCCGGTGGAGCTGGCGCGTGCGCGCGGCCCAGAAGCGCTCTCTCGGATTGTCGAGGTTCCAGACGTTGAGGTCCGCCACCTGCGGCCCCTCGGCGGCCACGATGCGGAAGAGCTGTCCGGCCCGCACGGGCCACGCCCGGCCCGAGCGCCTGGGGACGACGAACCGCTCGACGAGCGAGCGCGTGCCGGCCTCGCCCGCGAGGCGCTCGTAGAGCGCGCGGTCGACGTCCAGCGGTGAGCCCGGCTTCGCTTCGTAGATCACGCGCGGTCGTGTCATCGGCCCACCTCACCGCACCACCGTTGACAACGGAGAAGGCTCATAGTCTCATACCGGCCAACCCGGTGAGGGCCAGCATCATAGCGCCGATCAGGGAGGATGAGCCCATGAGACTGTGGCGGATCACGGCCGTCGTCGTCGCGCTTCTCGGTGTCGCCGTCTTCCTCGCCGATGCCGACGCCCAGCAGTGCCCGAAGGGCAAGCTCCGGCTCTACACCTCGTGGCCGATGCAGGGGGCGATGATCCCCGAGGGCACGGGCATGAAGAACGGCGTCGACCTCGCGGTGTCCGAGGTCGGCGGCGTGGTAGCGGGCCACTGTCTCGAGGTCGTCAACCTGGACGACGCCTCGCCGCAGACGGGCAAGTGGGACGGCGCGGTCGAGGCCGAGAACGCGAACAAGGCCGTCGGCGACCCGCTGGCGATCGTCTACATCGGCACCTACAACTCGGGCGCCGCCAAGGTTTCGATCCCCATCACCAACCGCGCCCACATGGCCCAGGTCACGCCGGCCAACACCTACCCCGGACTGACCAAGAAGCGCGGTGCCGCCCCCGGCGAGCCGGAGATCTACCGTCCGGGCGGGTTCGCGAACTACTTCCGCCCGATCCCGGCCGACGACATCCAGGGCGCGGTGGGCGCGAAGTGGGCCAAGCGTCTCGGCGTCAAGAAGGTCTACATCCTCAACGACCAGGAGCTCTACGGCAAAGGGATCGCCGACGTCTTCGAGGCGACCGCCAAGAAGATCGGACTGCCGGTCGTCGCCAACGAGGGCATCGACTGGAAGCAGCCCGACCAGAAGCCGGTGCTGACGAAGGTCCGCGCGTCGGGCGCCGACCTCGTCTATCTGGGCGGCGTCATCGAGACGGGCGCCCAGGTCGTCATCAGACAGATGAAGGAGGTCGGCCTCGTCTCGCCGCGGACCCGCTTCCTGGGACCGGACGGGCTCCTCGAGGAGGAGCTGCTGAAAGGCGCCACGTGCGACGCCGCCCTCAGCACGGACATGCGGATCACGTTCGCCGGCTTGCCGTTCGAGAAGATGCGGGGCGTCGGCGCCAAGACGTACGAGGCGTACAAGGCGAAGTTCGGCAAGGAGCCGACCTCGTACGCGCTCTACGCGGCCGAGGGCACCCGGGTCATCATCGACGCGATCCGCCGGACCGCGCCGCAGCTGGAGCGCGCGAAGGACGTCACCGAGAAGCGCGAGGCCCTGCGCAAAGCGATCGCGTCCACGAAGCACTTCGAGGGCATCAACGGCAAGTGGAGCTTCGACGAGAACGGTGACGTCGACTACGACACGATGTCCGGCTTCAAAGTGGTGAAGGCGGACACGCCGATCGGGTGCAAGTTCCAGTTCGAGACCATCCTCGAGTAGCCCCGCCGGAGCACGCGGAATGCCGAGGAGCGCCACGGCTCCGCCGGGGCGCGACGAGCCTCCCGCCGTGTCGGGCTCGCTGACGCGATCGAGCCCCCAGCTCGATCGAGGCGCCGGTGGGGGGGTTGGGGCGCCCTCGGGCTCGCTGACGCGATCGAGCCCCCAGCTCGATCGAGGCGCCGGTGGGGGGGTATGGGGGGCCATGTCGGGGCCCCCCATCTAAATGGAGTGGTGGGAAGTTCTCGTCCAGCAGACGATCAATGGCCTCACCCGTGGCGCCGTCTTCGCGCTGATCGCCCTCGGCTACACGATGGTGTACGGCATCATCGAGCTGATCAACTTCGCCCACGGCGACGTCTTCATGCTCGGCCTCTTCGTGTCGCTCTCCTGGTTCACGCTGCTCGGCGTGACGAAGACACTGACGGGCTGGCAGCTCCTGACGATCCTCCCGCTCGTCTTCATCCTCACGATGCTCACGACCGCGGCCCTCAACGTCGTGATCGACCGCGCGGCCTACCGTCCGCTCCGGCGCTCGACCCGGCTCGCGCCGCTCATCACGGCGATCGGCGTGTCGTTCATGCTCGAGAACGTGGCGCTCCTCTGGAAGGGCCCGGCGCCCATCGCCTACCCTGACGTCTTCCCGTCCGTGGACATCCTGCGCGAGTGGTTCGGCGTGGACTCGGCCATCTTCGTCACGACCAAGGACCTGCTCGTGGTGGGGGCGACGATCCCGCTCATGCTGGCCCTCCACTACTTCGTGACCCGCACCACCTGGGGCAAGGCCATGCGCGCGACCGCCCAGGACCGCGAGACCGCCGAGGCCATGGGGATCAACGTCGAGCGGACGATCTTGATGACGTTCTTCATCGGCGGGGCGCTGGCGGGAGCGGCCGGGCTCATCCAGGGCATGTACTACAACATCGGCCAATGGTGGATGGGCTACCAGGCCGGACTCCGGGCCTTCACCGCGGCCGTGCTCGGCGGCATCGGCAACATGACCGGCGCCGCGCTCGGCGGCCTGTTCATCGGATTCCTGTCGGCGTGGAGCGACCAGTACATCTCCGCGCGGTGGACCAACGCGCTCGTCTTCGCGATTCTCATCCTCGTGCTGGTCTTCCGTCCCCACGGCCTCATGGGCGAGCGAACGCCCGAGAAGGTGTGAGCCGGTGACGGTCAACGCCCGCCGTGCGCTCGGGTGGGCGGCGGTCGTGGCGGCCCTGATCGTGTACCCGTTCGTCGACCGGGTGCTCGGGTTCCAGACCGTCCACGCGGTGTCCGACGGGATGATCTACGTGCTCCTCGCTCTCGGCCTCAACATCGTGGTCGGCTACGCGGGCCTCCTCGACCTCGGCTACGCGGCGTTCTTCGCGATCGGGGCCTACAGCATGGGGCTCCTGAACTCGCCAGTCCTCGGCTCGCCGCTCTACGGGTACCCGTGGAGCTTCTGGGTCTGTATCTGGGTCGCGGCGGTGGTCTCGGCGCTCCTCGGCGTCGCGATCGGCGCGCCGACCCTGCGCGTGCGCGGCGATTACCTCGCGATCATCACCCTCGGCTTCGGCGAGATCATCCCCGTGGCGATCCGAAACCTCGGCGATGTCACCATCGAGATCGGGAGCTGGCGGCCGATCGAGCGACTGAACCTCACCGGCGGCGAGAACGGCGTCAATCCCGTCGGCCGCCCGCAGCTGCCCGGCGTCCCGTTCGAGACCGACCCGGTGCCGTGGTACTTTCTGATCCTCGTCATCGGCGCGCTCTCCCTGTGGGCGATGAACCGGCTGCGCGACTCGCGTCTGGGTCGCGCCTGGATGGCCATCCGCGAGGACGAGACCGCCGCCGACTGCACGGGCGTCAACCCGATCTCGACCAAGCTCCTGGCGTTCGCGCTCGGCGCCTCGTTCTCCGGATTCGCCGGATCCGTCTACGCCGCCAAGCTCCAGGCCATCACGCCGGGCGCGTTCGAGTTCCAGGTGTCGATCATGCTCCTCTGCATGGTCGTCCTCGGCGGCGCCGGAAGCCTCAAGGGCGTGATCCTGGGCGGGATGTTGATCACGCTCTTCGACCGGGTCGTGCTCACGCAGACGACGTTCATGGTGCGCGCCCTGGGACGGACCATTGGTGTCCCCGCGCTCGCGACGGCGGACCTCACGCTCTGGCGCTGGTTCTTCTTCGGCCTCGGGCTCGTCCTCGTGATGCTGTTGCGGCCCGAGGGCCTCGCCGGGCGCCGGCTGCGCCCGGCCCCGGTCGCCGACGAGGCCGAGGACATTCTGGACGTTGTGCGGGCGCCCCGCGTCGACGGGGTCCCGGAGTGGTTGCGCGAGCGTGCGCAGGAAGGCGTCGCCGCGGCGCCGGCCATCCTCGACGTGCGGAGCGTGACCAAGCGCTTCGGCGGCGTCGTCGCCCTGAACGAGGTGGATCTCGTCGTCCCGCGCGGCGCCATCATCGGGCTCATCGGCCCCAACGGCGCGGGCAAGACGACGTTCTTCAACGTCGTGACGGGGCTCGTCCGGCCCGACGGCGGGCACATCACCTTCAACGGCGTCGGCCTCGTCGGGCTCCGCCCCAACGCCATCGTCGCCCGTGGCATCGCGCGCACCTTCCAGTCGATCCGGCTCTTTCAGAACATGACCGTGCTCGAGAACGCGCTCGTCGGCGAGCACTGCCGCCTCACCGCGACCGTCCCCGGGGCCGTGCTCCGGCCGCCGGCGGTGATCGCAGAGGAGACCCGAGCCCGCGCACGCGCGCGCGAGCTGCTGACGTTCGTCGGCCTCGGCGGCAAGGAGAACGAGCTCGCCCGGAACCTGCCCTACGGCGACCAGCGACGCCTGGAGATCGCCCGCGCGCTCGCGACCGAGCCGCGACTCCTCCTGCTCGACGAGCCGTCAGCCGGCATGAACCCGCGCGAGGCCCAGACGCTCACCGAGCTGATCGGGCTCCTGCGACGGGAGCTCGCGCTGTCGGTGCTCCTGATCGAGCACCACATGGAGGTCGTCATGGGGATCTCCGACCGGATCACCGTGCTCGACTACGGGACGCGCATCGCCGAGGGCACCCCGGCGGCGATCCAGCGCGACTCACGGGTGATCGAGGCGTACCTCGGCACCGGCTACGAGCAGGACCTCGCGGGCTAGGGATGCTCGACCTCGCGGACGTCTCCACGTACTACGGCAACATCCGGGCGCTCCGCGGCATCTCGCTCACCGTCGCGCCCGGTGAGATCGTCACGCTGATCGGGACCAACGGGGCCGGCAAGACGACGACGCTCCGGACGATCCTCGGCACCGTGCGGCCCCACCGCGGCACCGTCAGCTTCAACGGCCACCGCCTCGACACGCTCACGACCAACCGCATCGTGCGCCTGGGGATCGCGCAGTCGCCGGAGGGCCGGCGGATCTTCCCGCGGATGACCGTGCTCGAGAACCTGGAGCTCGGGGCCTTCGTACGACCGGATCGTGAGGCGATCGCGCCGGACCTCGAGCGCGTGTTCACGCTCTTCCCGCGTCTGCGCGAGCGTTCGGCGCAGAAGGGCGGCACGCTCTCGGGCGGCGAGCAGCAGATGCTGGCCATCGGCCGCGCCCTCATGGCCCGACCGGCGCTGCTCCTGCTCGACGAGCCGTCCATGGGGCTCTCGCCCATCCTCGTCGACACGATCTTCCGGATCGTGGAGGACATCAACCGGCAGGGGACGACGATCCTGCTCGTCGAGCAGAACGCGCGGATGGCGCTCCGGGTGGCGCACCGGGGCTACGTCATCCAGACCGGGCGCATCGTGCTCCACGACGCGGCCGCCGCGCTGCTCCGCTCCGACCTCGTGCGCAAGACCTACCTCGGCGAGAAGTAGGCGTCACGGGACCCACCGTGACCGCTCTACCTCGACCCGACGATCCGTGCGGCGCCGGCTCAGCGGCGGACCGTCAGGCCCTCCAGATCGACCTCGGGCATGCGCCCGGTCATGAGGTCGGCGACGATCCGCGCCGTGCCGCACGCCATGGTCCAGCCCATGTGGCCGTGGCCGCAGTTGAAGACGAGGTTTCTGTGACGGCCGAGCCCGAGGATCGGCGGCCCGTCGGGCGTCATGGGCCTGAGACACGCGCGGAACGTCCCCCGCTCGTAGTCCGCGGCGTCCGGGAAGAGGTCGCTCGCGAGGCTCCGGATGTTGTTGAAGTCCCGCGGCGTCCAGCCCCAGTCGTAGCCCGCGAACTCCGCGGTGGATGTCAGGCGCAGCCGGTCGCCGAGCCGTGACCAGCCGACCAGCCACTGCTCGTCCACGCCCGGGATCGTCGGCGCGAGCCCGCCCGGCTTGAGGGGGAACGTCGAGGAATAGCCCTTCGCGGGGTAGATCGGCAGGCGCACGCCCGCGGTGCGCGCGACGATCGGCGCGCCGACGCCGAGCGCGAGCACGTAGGTGTCCGCCGTCAGAGCGCCGTCGCTCGTGACGACCGCGTCGATGCGGTCGCCACTCGCGCGGAGCTCCGTGACCCGCGTGTCGAGCCTGATGGTCACGCCGAGCTTCTCGCGGCAGACGCGCGCGACCTGCTCCACGAAGACGTGCGCGTCGCCACTCGAGTCGCCCAGGTCTCGGATCGCCCCCGCGATCTTCCCTCGGACCGGCTCGAAGACGGGGTCGAGCTTGGCCACCTCGCTCGCGCCGAGGATCTCTTGCTTCTGGCCGTGCTCGGCCAGAAGCGCCATCTTCTTCGTCCCGGCCTCGAGCTCGGCCGGGTCGCGGTAGAGGTAGAGCGCGCCCTTCGTGACGGCGTGATAATCGATTCGCTCCGTCCGCACGAGCTCCTGCATCACCGCCTGGCTGTACTGGCACAGGCGCAGCTTGATCAGCGTGTTGCGGCGCGCCCGCTCGGCTGTGCACTCGCGGAGGAAGGCGAGCCCCCACGTGTAGAGCCGGAGGTCGGGCGCGAGCCTCACGCGGATGGCCGTCTCCGCGCCCCGCAGCGACTGCCAGAGCATGCGCGGCGCGCGCGGCGAGGCCCACGCGAAGGAGTGGCCCGGCGCGATGATCCCGGCGTTGCCCGCCGTGGCCTCGAGGCCGAGCCCGTCCTTTTCCTCGACGACCGTGACCTCGTGGCCGGCCTTGGCGAGAAAGTACGCGGTGGTCACGCCGACGACGCCGCCGCCCAGGACGAGGGTCTTCACGGCGCGCTCACGCCCCGAGGAGGTAGCCTGCGCGCACCGGATCCTCGGGATCGAACACGAACTGGCTCATGCCGGTGAGGTAGGCGGTGCCGGTGATCTCCGGAAGGATCGCGCGTCGCCCCTCGACCTCGGTCTCGCCGGCGATCCGGCCCCTGAAGTCGAGTCCGAGCAGCCCTCGGCTGATGAACGTCGACCCGACCCCCATGAGACCCCGATGATGGAAGAGCGCCATCCGCGCGCACGTGCCCGACCCGCACGGAGCCGCGTCGACCTGACCCGGGCCCCACACGAGGGCGTTGGGTGACACGCCCGCCGCGTCCGGCAGCTCGTGGACGAGCACGTTGTCCACGCTGGTCTTCCCGAGCCCCGGCACGTCGACCCGAAGCTGGGCGTTGACCGCCTCGCGGACGGCCGTGCCCCGCTGGGCGATCCGCTTCGCCAGCTCCCGCCGCACGGAGAGACCGAGATGCCTGGCCTCGACGATAGCGAAGACGTTGCCGACGCCGACCGCGATGTCGACCGGAACCTCGCCCGCGCCCTCGACCTCGACGACTCGCCCGGGAAGGGCCACGAACGACGGCGTCCAGCGCAGCGTGACCTCGCTGACGCGATCCTTGTCCCACCGCGCGATCGTCTCGACAACGCCCGTCTCGGTATCGATCAGGATGGGCGTCTCCGGACCCTGACGCGCCACCATGCCGGTCTCGATGGCCACGGTCGCCGCGCCGATCGTGCCCTCGCCGCACGACACGTAGTAGCCGCCGGGATAGATGAAGAAGAGCCCGAACCTGGCGTCGGGCGTGACGGGCTCGGTCATGACCGCGATCAGGAGGGCGCGGTGCCCGCGAGGCTCGAGGCAGAGGCCGGTGCGGAGATGGTCGAGATGCTCCTGGAACCAGCGGCGCTTCTCACCGATAGTGCTTCCGGGCAGCCGCTCGAGGCCGCTCGTCAGGAGCCGCATACCGATCCCCGCCGTGTGGAAGTCGATCGTCCCGAGCACGCGATCGGAGCGCATAGCCACCTCCCGGGTCCGGACCATGAGACTGCGTGGGGCATCGCCCTGTCAAGCGGTCCAAAAGGCGCCGACGCCGGAACGCGTGTCACCGTGCTAGGGTGATGAGCCGTCAAGGGGGCGATATGCGAAGTAGCGTCGGCGTCGACGTCGGCGGAACCTTTACCGATCTCGTGGCGCGCGAGGGCTCCGGGCGGCTTCGGGCCTGCAAGGTCCCGACCACCCCGGCGAACCTCGCGCGCGGCGTCCTGAACGGTCTGGCGGCGGTGCGCCACGCCGCCGGGGTACCGGCGTCGGTCGCCCATGGCACCACCGTGGTCACGAACGCGATCGTCGAGCGGCGAGGCGCTCGGGTCGGGCTCGTCACCACCCGGGGATTCCGCGACGTGCTGGAGATCGCGCGGCAGAGCCGGCTCCACCTCTACGATCTCCGGCTGCCTCCGAAGCCCGAGCCCCTGGTCGAGCGGCGGCTCCGGCTGGAGGTCGGCGAGCGCGTGGGCCCCGACGGCGCCGTTCTCCTCCCGCTCGCGCTCGACGAGCTCCCCGCCATCGTCGAGGCGTTCGAACGGGGGCACGTCGAGAGCGTCGCGGTGTGCCTCCTCCACAGCTACGCAAACCCTGCGCACGAGCGGGCGCTCAAGGCCGCGCTCGCCCCGCACTTCGCGCACCTGTCGGTCTCGAGCGAGATCAACGCGGAGTTCCGCGAGTACGAGCGCTCCTCGACCACGGTCCTCAACGCCGCCGTGATGCCGCTGGCCAGCCACTACCTCGACGAGCTGGTCACGGCGCTCGGCCGGGAGGCTCGGGGCGTCGTGCTCCACCTGCTCCACTCGGCCGGCGGCATGATGTCGGCGGAGGCGGCGCGGGAGCGGCCGCTCGCGATGGCGGCGTCCGGTCCGGCGGCGGGCGTGGCGGCCGCCGCGCATCTGGCGCGGAGCCTGGGCCTCGCGCGCGCGCTCGCGTTCGACATGGGCGGGACGACGACCGACGTCTGCCTGATCGCCGACGGCGTCGCGGAGACCTCCGCCCAGCGCAAGCTCGGCGGCTACCCGGTGCGGCTGCCGATGGTCGCGGTCGAGTCCATCGGCGCCGGCGGCGGCTCGATCGCCTACGCCGACGACGCGGGCGCGCTCAAGGTCGGGCCCCGGAGCGCCGGCGCCGAGCCGGGGCCCGCGTGTTACGGCCTCGGCGGGACGGAGCCGACCGTCACCGACGCCAACCTTGTCCTCGGCTACCTCGATCCCGGCCGCGCCTACGGCGGCTCGATCCGCCTCGATCCCGGGCGGGCCGCGGCCGCCGTCGAGGGCCTGGGCCGTCGGTTCGGGCTCTCGCTCGTCGAGGCGGCGCAGGGCATGGTGGAGGTCGCGAACGCGAACATGCTGCGTGCGCTCCGCCTGGTGTCCGTCGAGCGCGGCTCTGACCTTCGGGACTTCGCGCTGATCGCCTACGGCGGCGCCGGGCCCGTGCACGCCGGCCTGCTGGCACGCCAGGCCGGGATGACGCGCGTCATCGTGCCCGTCCACTCGGGGACGTTCTCGGCGCTGGGGTGTCTCGTCTCACCGCTCCGGTACGACGCCGTCCAGACGTGGCGGGCGCGCCTCGACGTGTGGGACCCGAAGCCCGCCGAGGATCGGTTCCAGGAGCTCGAAGAGCGCTGCCTCCGGCCGCTGCTCGACGAAGGCATCGCGGCCGGGGAGGTCGCCCTCGTACGGAGCGCGGACCTCCGCTACACGGGGCAGAACTACGAGCTCGAAGTCCCCTGGCGGAGCGATTCCGACGCGCTCCGACACGCCTTCGAGGCGCGCCACCGGCAGCTCTACGGCTATGCCACGGGCGAGAGCGTCGAGTGCGTGAACCTCCGCGTGGTGGCCCGCGTGAGAGACACAGGCGTGACGCTGCCGGAGCTCGAGCCGGTGGCCGACGGCGAGAAGGCCGGGGATCAGCGCGCCTGGTTTCCCGAGACAGGCGACGTCCGGCTTCCGGTGTATCAGCGCGCGGCCCTTCCACCGGCGCGCCCGGTGGCGGGGCCGGCGCTCATCGCCGACGAGTGGTCGACCACGCTCGTCTACCCCGGCCAGCGCTGCGCGGCCGATCGGTTCGGGAACCTCGTCATCGAGGTCACCGCGTGAGCCCCGCGGTTCATCCCGTCACGCTCGAGGTCGTCCGCAACGCGCTCTACGCCGTCGCGGAGGAGATGAGCGTGATCCTCATGCGCTCGGCTCGCTCGCCGCTGCTCAAGGAAGCGGGCGACCTCTCCTCGGCGCTGACCGACGCCGAGGGGCGCCTCATCGCCCAGGGGCGCGACATCCCCATCCACATGGGCGTGATGGCGTTCACGGTCAAGGAGTTCCTCAAGCGGATCCCAGCCGGTCGATTGCGCCCCGGCGACGTCTGGTTCCTCAACCTTCCCGAGGTGGGCGGCAACCACCTGCCGGACGTGAAGGCGATCCGTCCCGTCTTCGCCGGCGACCGGCTCGTCGCGTTCGCCATCAACCTCGCCCACTGGGCGGACATTGGCGGCGCCCTGCCCGGCAGCTACGTGCCCTGGGCGACCGAGTGCTATCAGGAAGGCGTCCGCATTCCCCCCATCCGTCTCTTTTCGGCCGGCAGACCCGACCGGGAGGCGATCGACCTCATCCTCGCGAACCTCCGCGGGCGGGACGAGCGCGAGGGCGACATCTTCGCCCAGTTCGCCGCCGACGACGTCGCGGCCCGACGCCTGGCCGAGCTCGTCGAGCGCTACGGCGTCGAGACGCTCCGCGCGTGCTTCGACGCGCTCCACGCGGAGTCGGAGGCGCAGATGCGGGCGGCGCTCCGCGCGCTCCCCGACGGCGCCTGGGAGGGCGAGGACTGGCTCGACGACGACGGCGTGGACGCCCGGCCGCTCCGCGTGAAGGTGCGGGTCGAGGTCCGGGGTGACGAGGCGACCTTCGACTTCACCGGGACCGCGCCGCAGGCGCGGGGGCCCGTGAACACGACCATCTTCATCGCCCACTCGTCGGTCTACTACGCGATGAAGGCACTCGTGGCGCCGGAGGTTCCGCCGAACGAGCGCTACGGCGTCGAGACGCTTCGCGCGTGCTTCGACGCGCTCCACGCGGAGTCCGAGACGCAGATGCGGGCGGCGATCCGCGCGCTCCCCGACGGCGCCTGGGAGGGCGAGGACTGGCTCGACGACGACGGCGTGGACGCCCGGCCGCTCCGCGTGAAGGTGCGGGTCGAGGTCCGGGGCGACGAGGCGACCTTCGACTTCACCGGGACCGCGCCGCAGGCGCGGGGGCCGGTGAACACGACAATCTTCATCGCCCACTCGTCGGTCTACTACGCGATGAAGGCGCTCGTGGCGCCGGAGGTTCCGCCGAACGACGGCTGCTACCGTCCGCTTCACGTCCGGGTGCCCTCCGGAACGCTCCTCAGCGCGGACCCCGACCGGCCGGTCGTGGGCGGGAATCACGAAACCTCCCAGCGAGTCGTCGACGCGATCTTTCGCGCGCTGGCGCCCGTGCTTCCGGACCGCGTGGCCGCGGGCGGGCCCACGACCTCCGGCGTCCTCATCTTCGGCGCGCGGGCGGCGGACGGGCGCTGGGCCGTCCTCTACGAGGTCCACGGCGGCGGCGAGGGCGCGACGGCCGCGAGAGACGGCGCGTCGGCCGTCCGCGTGCACATGTCGAACGTCATGAACACGCCGACCGAGGTCATCGAGGCCGAGTATCCCTTCCGGATCGAGGAGCATGCGCTCCGTCCCGGCTCGGCGGGCGACGGCGCCCACCGCGGCGGTCTCGGTCTGCGCCGCGCGTACCGCGTCCTCGCGCCCGAGGCCACGCTGACCAGCATGCTCGACCGCCGGGTGGTAGCGCCGTGGGGCGTCGCGGGCGGCGCCGACGCCGTGCCCTTCCGCATCACCGTCAACCCCGGCCCGAACGCGCGCGACTTCGGCGGCAAGGCGACGGCGACCCTGAGGCAGGGCGACCTCGTGCTGATCGAGACGTGCGGCGGCGGCGGCTCGGGCCCGCCGGCCGATCGGTCGGCAGAGGCGCGCGAGCGGGACCGCCGGGAGGCCGTCGAATGACGCGGAGCCTGGAGGACCGGATCGCCATCGTGACCGGCGCGGCCAAGGGGATGGGCCGCGAGATCTGCCTCGCGCTCGCCCGCGAGGGCGCGCACCTGGTCCTCGCGGCGCGCGAGGTCGGGCCGCTCCAGGCCCTCGCCCGCGAGATCGAGCCTCTCGGTCGTCGGGCGCTCGCAGAGCCCACGGACGTCACCGACGAGGCCGCGGTGCGGACGCTCGTCGAGCGTACGCTCGCCACCTTCGGAGGTCGGATCGACATCCTGGTCAACGGCGCCGGTGTCACCGGACCCATCGAGACGCCGGTGTGGGAGATCAAGGGCGACGACTGGGACCACGTGCTCGCCGTGAATCTCCGGGGTACGTTCCTGCCGACCAAGCACGTGCTCCCGACGATGATCGGCCAGCGCGACGGCAAGATCGTCAATATCAGCGGCACCTCGGGCCTGCGCGGCTACAAGTATCGCGCCGCCTACTCGGCCTCCAAGTGGGCGCTCCGCGGCTTCACCCGCACCGTGGCGCTCGAGGTCGGTCCCTACAACGTGAACGTCAACGCCGTCCATCCCGGCATCGTCGCCGGCGACCGGATGGATCGCCTCTGCCGCGAGAAGGCGCGCGCCCGCGGCTCCTCGCCCGAGCGGGTCCACGACGAGTACGTCCAGGAGATGGCGCTCCGCCGCGTCACCACGGCCCGGGACATCGCCAACGCCGTCCTCTTCCTCGCGTCCGACGCCTCGAAGAACATGACCGGACAGTCGGTGACCGTGGACGGCGGCTGGGATGTGTGAACCCCAGGCTCCATCCCGCTTTCGTCTTGCGCGTCCCCGGG
>Ga0209376_1003093_pt1 | contig 15311 bp, 13 predicted proteins | sample GraSoiAngelo_134_FD_185891 | JGI IMG/M metagenome (GOLD analysis project Ga0209376, IMG submission 185891) | Grasslands soil microbial communities from the Angelo Coastal Reserve, California, USA - 14_0929_05_30cm (SPAdes) (version 2) | ecosystem: Environmental > Terrestrial > Soil > Grasslands ... | reverse complement strand
GGCATATCTCAGCGCGTCCGTCCGCGCGTTAATGACAATCGGAACTCCCATAGTCTTGCCTAGCTTTCTGATCGCCTTGACATTTTCTACCTGTCTTTTAATCGGGTAGAGTTTCTTCGTGGCATGTGCGAAGTCTTCGATGTTTATTCCGACAGCTCCGGCTTTCAGAATCGCTTTGACTGTGATGAGCACGTCTTTTGTGGCCTTTCCAAAACCAGCGACAATATCAGCAGAGAGAGGAACAGACAACACCCTAGCAATTCTTCCAACAGCTGAGACAAACTCGTCTCTACCTATCACCTCACCATCAGGGTAACCCAAGGAGACCAACATGCCCGCACTGGACGTCGCGATCGCAGGGAACCCCGCATCCTCAAACACTCGTGCGCTTGGGACATCCCATCCGTTCGGAAGAATCAGTATCCGCTTTCCATGGTGAAGATCACGGAATTCTTCTGCTTTACCTTTCTGGGCCTTTACTGTGAATTTGGACAAGTGTATTATGCCTTGACAGGATCTCGGTTTTGTAAGCTTATCTTGGTCAGGCTCTAATCATTCCTTTTGGAACGGTCTTTACCGCTTCCGGATGCGGGTTCTCTGAGAATAGCTCGGGATGTATTATGTGAGCTAGTATCTCAAGCCCATCAACCACTCTGGGGCCTGACCGGCTGAAATACGCGGACGCGTTGACCGCGTAGATTCTTGAGGACTGGAATGCGGGAATTTTGTCCCATTCCTCGTACGATGCTAGCACGTGGCCTTCGTCCATGATTTGGTTTGCATCGAACCCACATGGAGAAAGAACGATAATCTCAGGCCTGTACTCAACAACTTGTTTCCACTCAATTCTATGGGAAGGCTTGCCAATACGGCCAAGCCCTTCGACTCCTCCTGCGTAATCTACCATCTGAGGAATCCAGTGTCCGCCAGCCCACGGAGGCTGGAGCCATTCCATGAAGAAGACCCGGGGTTTATTTTGTACAGTCTGCGTTTTCTCTCTAACCCTGTTTATTCTCCGCAACATTTGCGCAGCAAGTTTCTCAGCTTCTGCCAGCTTGCCTGTCATCCTGCCAACCAAGAGAATATTGTCAACGATCTCCTCCAGATTCGTAGGCTCCAGCGAGACGATCTTTGCATCCGCATCCAATACCCTTGCTGCTTCCTTGACCCTCGTATAGGAAACGGCGCAAACATGGCAGAGTTCCTGCGTCAGAATGAGATCCGGCTTCAACTTCGCCAGAAGTTTCTCGTCAATCTCGTAAATGTCGCCGCCCCGTTGTTCAACTTCCCTGTCAACTTCAAGGCTCCTATGGATCTTCTGGTGAATCGCTGACTTCGTCAAAACGGGCCGGTTGGAAGCCTCAGGAGGATAATCACACTCGTGGGACACGGCAACAACTTGGTCCGCAAGCCCAAGTGCGAATGCAATCTCTGTGGCGCTGGGAAGTAGAGAACAGATCCTCATCTTGCGTCTTGTGGCTCGGTAGTGGTTGGCGAAAGGATATATTTAACGGGCGGGTAACTTTGCCCGCTTCCTCAACTATGACCACCTACCCTACGAGTTCTGTCCTCGACAGGCGATCCACCAAAGTCATGATTACAGCCGTCTTCACAGCTCTGGCACTTGCAACCAACTACGCGCTCATCGGCATCCCAAACGTCAAGATCATGGACACCCTGGTATTCATCGCGGCTTTGTTCTTCGGCCTTCGACTCGGAATCGGAGTCGCAGCGTCCGTCTGGCTAGTATACGGATTCGTAAACCCGAACGGCGTGGACACTTTCCTTATGTTGTCATTCCTGATGGTAGGAGAGTGTTTCTACGCTCTCGCTGGTGTAGCTCTCAAGAAGAGCTTCGTGACCAGGGATCTTGTAAAGGGAACGAAGGAGTATCAACGCCTGAGCATCATATTCGGACTCGTCGGGCTACTATCGACCTTTGCTTATGACGCATTAACGAATTTTGGCAGCTGGATTTTCAGAACAGGTTCTCTCTACCAGGATTTTGTCTTCGGCAACATTATCGGGGTCCCGTTTTCGATCGCGCATGAAGCTAGCAACGTCATCTTCTTCGCAACCATCGCTCCCGCCATCATCGTTGCTGCAACGCGTCTCGGTCTTAGAACTCCGCTGGATGCGGCCTAGATTGGCGTCCAATATCATTGGCGGTCACAAGGCGGTATTCGCTATCCTGTTTCTATTTGGGGCTGGAATTGTTGGTTTCCAGGCCGGCGCGTACTATTACTATCAGAAATCTAGTTCTTGTCCAGATCCGTGCCGGGTTTCCACGCTTATGGTCGAGACCCTGATAAATTATGGAAACGGGACAAGCCAATGGATCAACAAGACCGATGTACCCTCCGATTGGAGCTTCTACCAACTAACAACTTCCGTCGCGAAAGTTCAGGCCACGTATTATGGCCCCCCTACATCTGAACACTTGGTAACAGGGATAAACGGAGTTCAGACCAACGGCCAATACTTCTGGAGCCTGTGGGCCGTATGTGAGAAATCCAAAGCATGGTTTGCTACAAATGTCGGCGCCGACGCGATTCATTTTACGACCTATCATACACTCGCCTGGTACTACCAGGCGACGAACTCGCAAGACTCGTCCACGTGGAACCCGCCTGTGGATGGAGCGGCGAGAGTAAACGCGTGTTAAGGATTCAGGCTTTACCGTCAGCTGTATCCTGCGTTATGCTCTCCTTTGTTCTACGGTTGGCCGTTCCATAACCACCGCCACCGGGTGTTGTCACAGTTAGAACGTCACCACCTTTTGCGGAGAGTGTTGTCTTCGAGGACAAGCCAGTGATCCTATTCTCTCGCACAATTCCATACACGCCTGGAGATCCTGGACTTCCTCCGAACAATCCCCAGGGTCCATGGCGTTGTCGCTCCCCCATCAACGAGATAGTAGATCCCTCAGCCAATACCTCCGTGTCTCTCCTGATTCCCAGTCCTCCTCGAAACCTTCCTCGTCCACCGGAGCCTCGTACCAGTTCGTATCGTCTGACCCTCAGAGGATACGCGGATTCCAACGCCTCGACTGGCGTGTTCAACGTATTCGTCATGTGGCTATGAATCCCATCGACGCCATCTTTGTTGTGTCGCGCGCCGAATCCGCCCGCGATGGTCTCATAATAGGTGAAATATTTCCCAGTCCGCGGATCGACCCCTCCGACAGTTACATTATTCATTGTTCCTTGACAAGCAGCACAGACTCGCTCCGGGATAATCCTGGAGAAGGCCTTGAGGGTCACGTCAACGATCCGTGTTGACGTTTCCACGTTTCCGCCGGCTACCGGTGCAGGTGGTTCCGCGTTGACTATGGTTCCAGATGGGGCCTTCACCTCGATTGGTTTGAAGCAGCCTGCGTTTGCTGGAATCGAAGGATCCGTCACACATCTCACCACGTAGTAGACGGCTGAGAGAGTGACGCTGTACACGGCGTTCAAGGGTCCCTGAACCTGTCTTGCAGAGTCAGAGAAATCAAACCCTATGGATTTTCCACCAACAGTGATTTTGACTTTTACAGGAATATCCGTTGTGCCAAAGCCATCGTCATCGAGATAGTCAATCGCCGAAGACGATTTTCTCGGGAGCTCATGAATCTTCCTGACCATCAGCTCCTCCGAATAATCGATCAGCTGATTCATTCCGGACTCAACAGAGGATACGCTAGATTTTTTCAGCAGTTCTCCCAGACGTTTCGCGGCGACAAGATTTGCGGCTCGTTGAGCTCTGAGGTCTCCGAGTCTTTCATTAGGCGTTCGGACATTGGTCAGTACAAAGTCGAGGAGTTGTCGGTTCGGCTTACCCTTTGCCCAGAGTTTGACGGGCGGGATTCGGATCCCTTCCTCGTTAACATCTCTAGATAAGGCGGACATGCTCCCGGGTGCAACTCCTCCAACGTCTGAGTGGTGAGCGCGGTTAGCTGCAAATCCGACTAATCGTTCCTTGAAGAAGACCGGTGAGACCATGGTAATGTCTGGAAGATGGGTCCCACCGCGGTATGGATCGTTGAGGATGATGTCGTCACCTTCCGCAAGATCATCTTCGAATTCTTTCAGAACGGCCTGCACAGAGTATGGCATTGCGCCGAGATGGACTGGTATGTGCTCTGCCTGGGCTACTAGCTGTCCTGTTGCGGTGAAAAGGGCGCAGGAGAAATCTCTCCTCTCCTTGATGTTTGGGGAGAAGCTCGATCTTCGGAGGACGACTCCCATCTCTTCCGCGATCGAAATGAGGGAATTCTTGAGAATCTCGAAGGACACCGGGTCAAGATTCTCCATGCGAGGGTCTGGTTTCGAGGGTTGCCTCGTTTAGCTTATATGCAGGTCCCCTCTCAGAGCGGGTAACTTTGCCCGCTCCAAGATACCCGGTCAACGCTACGATCTGGATCATTATTCTTCTGACCCTTAGCATGGTCTCGTCAACGCACTACGCCAACGCCGCTACGCCATCTCAGGCTTCCGCCGCAAAATCTGCTTTGAATTGGCTGTCGAGCAACGAGAAACCTGACGGGTCTTTTGAAGACTTTCCTCAAATTCCGACTCCAGGCGCGGCGCTCGCACTTTGGTTGAACAACTCCGGCTCACCCCAGGCTTCAAAATCTTTGAATTGGATCGCTTCCCAGCTTGACGACTCTTCCAGCTATGCGTGGGGAGAAGCAGACATTCCGGGAGTGATGCTTTACGCCTTGGGTACGTCGAACAATGTTGGACTGCTTCGCAATCTTGCGTCTGTTTCGTCATGGCTTGGAGCATATCAGCAAAAGAGTAGCGGCTTCATCGGATACTATGCCCAATCGCCGGACGGTAGCTATGCACAGGTTGCTACAAGCGTTGATACCGCGATGGCGCTTTGGGGCATGTCCCAGGCCGACTCTCCGATCTCATATGAAAACCGGACGTTTGCGATCAACTATCTCTTGTCACTTCAGAACGTTGATGGAAGCTTCAATCTAACAAGCACAATCTCCCAGAGTTCTACGGATGCTCTCGGACCCGAGCCGATCAGCGTGACCGCACTGGTGCTCCTGGCATTGAGATTTGCAGGGAAGTACACCTCAGACGACAATCATGTATCGAAAGCCTTGGGCTTTCTCGCAAACACGATATCCAAGAACTTTACAACCACCGGGGATCACAAGGGTCACGTCTACGGCGCTGCTTTGTCTGCATTGGCCTTTCAGGCATACGGCCGAACTGTTCAAGCACTAGCCTCAGTTGCCTTCACCCTGACCCAGCAAAATTCCGATGGCAGTTTTCTGGATGCTGCCCGAGGATCTTCTCAAAAGACTCTTGATACCGGCTGGGTAGCTATTGCTTTGGAGCAGGTTCAGCCGGGTCCGTTGTTCGGTTCTTTTCTGTCTCCGATAATATTCGTCGGGATCATTGTCGCAGTAGGGGTCGCCGCGGTTGTTGCTATCCTCGCTGTATTTCTTGTGGTGAGCAGGCGCGGGAGCAAGCAAACAGCCGCTTCTGGAGCAGTCCTGACCGTTCTTACCAATTAGAGTAGAAAACAGAAAACAGAAATTGGAAAAATCGCCTATTATCAGCCCTAATCTCGAATCTGGGACACCGCCAAATTCTCGCCCTCAAATTGTTCGGGAATTGACGTTAATTACATGTTAACTTGCTCTTGGATCAAAGCCCGAACCCTGCCCTGAATCGCAAGGCTCGCCGATTATCCATGCCAGACAGGAAGTTTTCTCCAGAAAAACGAGGGGGGGGTATTGCGCAGGGCATCTCGCGACGCGAGAGCGGCTCCGCTCCTTCCGCGCTTATTGTTCCCTCCCGTAAGAAACGTAGAAACGAGTATTCTAAGGAGTCCCGAAAAAGTGGGGTTTTTGGATCTCCAGAGCCCTTTACGGCCCTGGTTCTTTTCTTTTGCTAGCTCTTACAGTTAGTTGTTCGTGGAGTGCTTCGAGGCCGATGGGCCTTCGAGCGCGTGTACCATGTTGATGACAACTCGCAGCGTTGGAAGCAATGCGATCAAGAGGAATATCAACGGATAAGCCCAAGGCGCGCTGGTAAAGTACTGAGTCGCAATACCGTTGCTCACGCTGTAGAGAATGACGATCGCTATGATCTGGAAAATGTACGCTAGCAATGGCACCCACGCCTGATAGTTCTTATACGCGTCAGAGACCGCTTTCGCGAGCTGTGTTCCGAATTTGAAGACGATCAGAGCCACGACAAGCCCGATCATGAACACCACAATGTTCGCGATCGAAATAGTGCTGCCTGAGATGTTCTGCGAGATCCCTGGAAAGCCGAGCACAACCGCCTCGATAACCACGAGTACAATCACGCCCGCGATCAAACGTATGAACGCCGGCATAACTGGAGTAAACGCTCCCCACGTGCTGTTCGAGCCGCTTGATGTATTGGTCATATTTTCTTCACTGTTAGAGCAACATACCCTATACTATCCGATATTGCCCTGTTGAAACCCGAGCCATGAGATTCCGGTAACAGGCTTCTTCATCTGAATCTCATATCGCAATGGAAGCCGAGCCATTCCGATCAATCACGTATCTTGCTCTGGGCGGAATGACCAAGGTCGAATCGTAGTCCTCAATCACACATGGTCCCTCTCCCTTGGTCCCAAGCCGCAAGGTGTCTCGCAGGAAGACTCGACACTCGATACCATGTCCATCCTTGAACCAGACTCTCCGGCTTTTCGGCGGGTTTTCCTCTCGTGCGAGCGTACCCGTTACTCTTGCAATCGTTCCTGGCTTTCCTCTACAGTAGCTGCGAACATTCACGATCTCAACAGGCTTGCCCGGTTGAGAATATCCATACTTCGTTTGATGTATCCGGTGAAAGTCTCGAACAGCAGAACGAACCACACCTCCGGTAACAATCCTCTCCAATAGTGGAACCGGTAATTCGTAAGATTGACCCTGATACCGCATCTCCAGTAATCTCTGATACTTGACATCTCCCTGCTTCACTCCTTCTTTATGGAAGAGATCTGCAACCCTCCTCTCCATCTTGCCAAAGACACTTTCCAATTCTCTTGGGTTCACATTTTCCGCGTCGTTCAGAACCGTTCTGACTGAATCGTGCAGTGGCTCTGCGAGAAGAAGACCCAGGCTCGACAGCAATCCCGCAGCCGGAGGCACAACTATCTTCTCTATCTCCAGTTGTTCAGCAACCTCGCAGGCAAACATTGGTCCTGCTCCCCCAAACGCAACGAGCGTCATTTTACGCGGATCAAGACCTTTCTCCACCGTCGCCGCCCGCAACGCCTCCACAATCTTCGCCACAGCGATTCTCAAAACACCGACCGCTCCATCGAATACTTCCATTCGAAGAGGCTTCGCAACCAACTCAGCAACGGCCCCGTTGGCAAGCTCTGGTTTCAACCTCAGATCCCCCGCGAGCAGAAAGCTTGGACTCAAACGCCCGAGTACGAGAGATGCGTCCGTTAGCGTCGGCAGCCTTCCACCCTTCCCGTAGCACGCCGGACCCGGCGACGCTCCAGCACTCTGAGGCCCAACATGCAGAACAAGAGCATCATTAACCCAAGCAACACTACCTCCACCAAGTCCAACCTCGACAAGATCCACGACTGGAAACCTGACAGGGTATCCAGATCCCTCAACTCGACTGCCTCCATGCAAACAGCCGCCAACCTCATACTCATTGGTCACCTCGAACCCGCGGCCGGACCACACTCCAGCCTTCGAAGTGGTCCCGCCAACATCAAGAGAGACAATGCTTTCAGACCCGCCAGCATAGAACTTGGACGCGACTGCACCCGCAACAGGTCCCGACTCTATCAGCCGCGCTGGCTCAAGTGAGGCCTGGTGAGAGAGCACCGTTCCACTATTCGACTGCATCACAAAGACAGGCGCACGGACACCAAGCTCCTCCAATCCCTCTTCGAGTTTTTTCAGGTAAACAGCGAATAGCGGCTGAAGGCACGCATTAACGACTGTAGTGCTCGTTCTCTCGTATTCTCGAAACTCGGGAAGAAGCTCCGAAGACAAGGACAATCTCGCGCTCGGATGCTCTCTCCTGAAAATCTCACCCAGCTTCTTCTCATGCCTCGGATTCGCGTAAGAGTGAAGAAGGCAGACGGCAACCGTTCCAATCCCGAGCCTCCGTATCCTTCTCGCAACCCGGACAGCCTGCAACGTGTCAAGCGGTTCTAGGACCCTCCCATCATACGTGATCCTCTCCTGGACTTCGAACCTGTATCGTCTCGGGACCAAGGGAGGCAGACGCTCAACCTGGAGATTGTAGAGTTCAGGCCGATTCTGTCGCCCTATCTCCAGTACGTCTCGAAAGCCCGAGGTTGTGACGAGGGCGGTCTTGGGAATGTTTCCGGTCAGAAGAGCGTTCGAGGCAAGGGTCGTAGCGTGAGTAACAACTCTAACAAGACGAGGATCAGCACCTTCTTTCTCCAACAATCTTCGAACCGCACCCAGCGCTCCTATCGATGGATCCGTCGGCTTGGTCAGGACTTTGATCTTCCAGAGGCTGTGCTTCTCGTCTGTGGCAACGAGATCCGTAAAGGTTCCACCGATGTCGATTCCCACTCTGATCATATTCTTTGCTAACATTTCCTTACCCGTCTTCAGAGGGATCTCATACATCGCCTGTTGTGTCCAAGATTCGACAGGTCACGTTCGGCTATCTCCAACTCTTAATATCGTTCCAGTTCACCCGAGGACATTCCCGGTTGACTTCGGTAGCTAGACTATGACAATTCACGTTCTTCTAACGGCCGACAATCACCTAGATCCCTCAGCTGTCCAATATGGACCCAAGCGTTTCGAACGTAAACGCGACTTCCAGCGCTGCTTCGAAGTCCTAGTCAACTTCGCCCTAGAGAACAAACCAGACATTCTTCTAATCGGTGGAGACTTCTACGATGGTATTCTGCCCGGTAATCCTACTAGAGCGTTCGTGGCAGAGCAGTTCAAGCGCTTACATGAGAAGAATATCAAAACCGTTCTCGTGAGCGGCCACCACGATACTCCACGCAGCGCCGAGCAGGGAGCCTCCCCTCTTGCTGTCCACGCAAGATCCGGACACATCTACTTTCTACATGAGCAACATCCGACGAGCAAAGAGTTCAATCTCGGAGGCGAGACTGTCAACGTAATAGGGATGAGCCTCAATCCATCCTTACCGGCCGATGCAGATCCCCTCGCCGGTCAAGAGGTCAACCGAGACGGAGACATCAATATTTTCCTGACACACTATCCGATCGATGGCTTCGACGGCTACTTCGGCCAAGAAACCCATATACAGAAATCATCTATCCCGAGAAACCTCCAACTCTTCGCCTCAGGCCACCTCCACAATTATCAGAGAAAAACGATCAACGGAACCCCAGTCATCTATCCTGGAAGCACCGAGCGAGCCTCATTCAACGAAGAAGGTGAGAAGAAAGGATTCGTCTGGCTCGAACTCGACAAGACAGGAATAGTCCAGCAAGAGTTCCATCCAACTCCCGCTCGACCTATGGAAACCCTTGAGTTTCGCGTCGTCGGTGAAGGAAGCCTCACGCGACAAATAGAAGCATCCTTAGAGAAGAGAATTGATGACGAAAAGATACTTCGCGTAAGAGTTCAAGGGAAAGTCACGCTGGATCAGCTCTCAACATACAAACGATCCGCACTCTACACTTACGCACAGGACAAGTTCTTCCACATCGAATTCGACGAAGAACAACTGAACGTCTTGTCGATGGTTCCGTTGGAATCGCTTCCGAAGACCACCCCGCTCCAGGAATTAGACCGGACATTCCAGAACCTGCTGGAAAAAGCGGGAGACCAAGAGAGACCCTTGGTCCAAGAAGCTTGGAAGCTCACAGTCGCGAAACTTCAGGAGGAGGGAGTCGACTGAAACTTCTAAGCCTCTACGCTCACAACTTCAAGAAGCTCAAATTCTCTCAGCCGTTACCCTTCTCAGAAGGCATCTCGCTAATCACAGGATTGAACGAGAGCGGTAAATCCACCATCCTCGACGCGATCCTTTTCGCTCTCTTCGGCAGGATGATTCGTCCCAGCCAGAAGCCGAGCAACGAGGAGATTCTAAGCTACGGAACCGGCGAAGCGCAAGTAAGACTCGAGTTCGCCATTGGCGACCTCAGATACCGAGTAGTAAGAGAGGTTCACAAGACGAGACCGAATCGAGCGCAGCTCTACGAGCTCGGCAGTGACGGTCGACAGAAAACCTTAGCCACGACTATGAATGACACGACTAGTGAAATCGAGCGACTCCTAGGAGGCATCACCTACAACGAAATTGTCGCGAGTAGCGTTGTCGCACAGAAAGATCTTGAACGACTAATCAAGCAGAGACTAGACGATCGAAGGAAAGTTGTCAACGTATTCCTGAACCTAGACAGCTTCAACACGGTACAGGACCAGCTTGATGGTGAGAGGTCCCGCATTGAGGGCACGGCCAGAAATCCGGGCCACCTAACCGTTGAACGTGAGCGTCTCCAATCGCTTCAAGACCAGTTGAAGAGATACAGGGAAGCCGAGACCCAGCTTGCAACTCTGACTGAGAGGATTCAGAAACTCAAGTTAGAACTTGCAGATGTGGAAAAAAGGTTTGCAACCACCGATTCTCTGCACAAGACTCTGAAACTATACGATGACGCAGTGAAGCTTCAACAATCTCTTAATCAAGAGATTCAGGACAAGTCGCGTCTAGCAGAGACTCTCCAGCGACAACTCGCAGGGATTTCTTCTCAGAGAGAAGAACTGGAGAAAGCTCGATCAGAAATCAACCAGTTCTCTGAACTTCCCGAGATAGAATCCCAGCTTGCACAGGCATCGAGTATGCTTGAGGAACTTCAGTCCGCCGAAATTCGGCGAGTTCAGTTGGAGGAGTCCAAAGACAGCCTGCGTGCCAAGATCGCCGAGAAGACAAAGGAAGCTTCAGTTCTTGGGAACCCCAAAATGTTCGAGTCCAAGCCGAGGAGGGTCTGGACATATCTCATCTCCACCTCGGCACTGGGCACTGGAGCTATCCTTTCCTTCTTCCTCGGGCTTCCCCAAGTCGCGGTTGCCTTCGGGTCCTTGGCCATAGCTTCCCTCCTCTTGCTGTCGCGACAGATTGTTTCTCTCTCGCAACAAGCTAGCAGCTCGAGACTTGAGCAAGAGCAAATGGCGGGCCAGCAGTTAATCCGCTCATGGGAGAACGAGCTTGCAGAGACTCAACAAAATCTGACGGCAATCGATACAGACGTTGTTGGAAGATCCCAAAATCTTCTGGAAAGACTAAGTTCTATTTCGCGATACTCTGCAAAGGTCGAAGGGACGAAGGGTCCTAAGGCCGTTTTCGAGACCGTTTCCGCCCTATTCGATAGCGAGAGACAATCGCTCCAGTCTCTCGAGGCTAAGGTGAAATTACTTGGGCAGCAGTTGAGAGAAGAACCGCAGGTCAAAGAACGGCTTGACCTTATCCAGAGCGAGATTAAACAGGTCGAGAGGAAATTCAGGTCGGCTCAGTTGCCCGGTCTCCCGGAAGGACTGACCTTCTCCGAGACGCTCCTTGAAGAGACCGCTGAAGCGAGAGATTCGCTAAAGGAATCAGTTTCAAGAAACAGGGCCCAGATCGAAGATTCGATCTCGCGACAACTAGAGCTACGCCAGTTACTGGAGGAGAACATCGATCTTGACCACCAAGTTCAGACCCAGATGAAGAAGGTGATGATTCTTGAGAAGGACTGTGCCGTCATCAAGCTTTCTGTCAAGGGATTGGAGCAAACATCAGAGTCGTTGCGGAACCGTGTCAAGCCCCAGGTCGAACGCTACATGGGACTCATTCTCCCAGTGATAACCTCGGGAAAATACAAAGCAGTACAACTCGATGAGGACTATACTGTCAGAGTCTTTGACCCTGAAGCTGGAGAGTTCAAGCCGAAGGAGGTTTTCTCAGGGGGCACAGAAGACCAGCTCTTGCTGGCAATGAGGCTGGCTTTTGCTCTCGCATTGATACCTCAGGCCAAGGGTCATAATCCTGAATTTCTATTCCTCGATGAGCCTCTGGGCAGTTCGGACAGAGTTCGCCGGGAAGGAATTCTCGCACTGCTCCATCAAGAACTGTCACAGAACTTCAAACAGATCTTTCTGATTAGCCATGTTGGAGATCTTGAAGCGGAGGCGGATACGATAATCCAGATGGATAATGGCGCGATTCGCGAAGTTGTCGGGAGAAAGTCTCCACCGCGACAACCAGTCGCGGTTCCCGCGTGACACTCTAAGATCGTTCGACTATCTGATGTACAGTGAAACGGTAGGTGCTTGCAGAGCCTTCAAAGCTTGCAAGAGAATCTGCTCAGCAATCCTGGCATCACCGACTTCGGAGAGGAGAGACGTCCAGAGCATGTACACGCTACCTTCGTTCTCTGTTGCTTGAAAAAAGCCCAATCTTTCGAGAGAGGATATCGATTGCTGGAAGCGCTCTGATCTTGATGAGAGGCCGACCGTTATGGTCCAGTCGCCAAGCTTGTCAAGGCTGACGCCCACAGTTGCATCAGAGAGCGCAATCGACAGACCAGACCCGCGCCTCAACGAAGCGTCAACCATTGCTGCCAAGGACCTTTGTTCGGCTAGATCAAAGTCAAGTCTGGACTCTGGCTTCCGGTTCTCTGTCATAGACTCAGCCCACCCCTGACACCGGGCTTAACAATCGTGTTACCTAACACGCTACCGCGAAGGAAATCGTACCCGTTTCTCGGGTGTTTATATTGGGCTCCGCCCTTTTGGTAGCTTCTCTCCCGTGAATTTGACATGTCGATGTTCGACCTCGAAGAGGACAAGCTCCTAGCTGAGATAACGGGGAGAGGTGCCCGAAGGATACTGATTCAGCTACCCGACGGTCTGAAGAACGAAGGCACCCGACTTGCCGGGCTGGTTCGAGAGAAAACGGGAGCAGACGTATTCGTTTCCGCTGTGCCTGCCTGGGGAGCATGCGACCTCTCCTTGGATGCCGCAACCCGGCTGAAAGCTGATCTGCTCGTACATTACGGTCATAATGAATTCCTTCGCGACGCTTCCAACGGAGTCCCAGTGGTCTACATTCCTGCAAAAAGCAATCATGAGATTATTCCAGTCGTGGAACGAACTGTTTCCCTTCTACAAGGCAAGAGCATCGGCCTCGCCACGACAATTCAGCACCTGCACAAACTTCCTGAAGCTACTAAGCTCTTGGAAACGAAAGGCTTCAACGTTCACACGCCGGGACGAGGCCCTTGGGCCCACGAGACCGGACAAGTTCTCGGCTGCGACTACTTCGGACTTAGGAGGATTCAATCTCAGGTCGACTCATTCCTAATCATAGGTAGCTACTTCCACGGTCTCGGCGCTGCTCTCTCTGTCGAGAAACCGACGATTCTAGCAGATCCCTACGATGGAACAGTCACGGTCCTAGACCAGGACAGAGACCGGATAGTGCGGCAACGATACGCAATGGTCGACAAGGCGAGGAGAGCTGGTACTTTCGGAATAATTGTATCAACGAAGCCGGGACAGAGCAACCCACAGATCGCTCTTTCGATTCTCAAGCAGGTCGAGGAAGCAGGCAAGAAAGCCGTGATCCTCTACGCGGATGAGGTCATCCCACAGAAACTACTCGACTTCACCGATATCGACGTCTTCGTTGATACTGCGTGTCCCCGCCTTGCCCTAGACGATCCTGAAAGATTTTCAAAGCCTATCATCACCAGAGACGAGATCATGGTTGCTGTCGGGGCTTGGACTTGGGAACAACTCCTCGAGCGGGGCCTGGTCCGCCTATAATTGGTAGAAGAACGAACAGTCTCTAAACGCCAACTGGAAATCCAGCTCGGAAAACTGAAGATCCTTCAGACCCCACAACTACGACTAGAACAATATCCCATTTCCGCCAAGGTAGCAGCTGAACTGCTCTTTATGGCCGGGTTCGAACATCAGGACTTGCAGGGTGAAACAATCGATCTCGGAACAGGGACCGGACGTCTAGCCATTGGTGCCGCTTTGATGGGGTCCAAGAGAGTTGTAGGTGTGGACATGGATGAGAAATCTATTGCAATAGCAAGAGAGAATGCGATTTCGGCAGGGGTCGATGTCGAATGGGTCGTATCGGACATCAAAGACGTCATTGGGAGGTACGACACGGTGATCATGAATCCTCCATACGGGACACGGGCTCCTCATCTCGATGTCCGATTTCTTGAGCGAGCGTTCGAGCTTGCGCCTGTTTCGTATTCGGTTCACAAGAGTTCGACTCGAGAGTTTCTCAGGCGCTTTATTGGAAAGAGAAACCGGAAGGTTGATGCCGTGTGCAGCATGAGGATGGGCATTCCTCATCTTTTTCCTTTCCATCACAAGAAATGGGAGAATGTCGAGGTTGACTTGTACCGGGTAACATCCTAGGCCTGTTGCTTCTTCTCTTCGCTTGAATCGGAAGGCTCCATCGAAGATTGTTCCCGGTTTTGGATTGCCGGTTGGGGGGGCGTCTCCGTAACGGCAACTGGTCCCAGCGAGGACAACCCGGGTGAGGGACTGGAAATGGCCGAGATTATCGGTATTTTCGCACGTTTTGGACGAAGTTTTCCTAGTTGCTGGCCTACCTTGCGAAGCAAATGTGGCTTATCCGTCTTGACCTGCTTGGGTTTGCCACGGAGAAGAATGTAGGTTGTCAAGAATGATGTGACGCCCAGTATCACTCCAGTCCAGATGTTGATCCCAGCGAGGATTCTTGAGTTTGCTTGGTTGACAAAGCTCTGGAGATACTGGTTGTTGATATAGTCGAGATACCATATGAGTCCGAGCCCTACTATCGCTAAGGTTTCCACTGTAACTGTGAGCTTCGTTCTCGTTGGGATTGGAGGTATCATCTTCTCTTCCGGAGTGATTGGCATTCGTCTGATGCGTCCTGGAGCCCACCAGTTGAGACGCTTCATATGTCGCATTATTGATGGAACTAGGTAGACTCGTGTCAGGGTCGCGTCTAGAATGACGACTATGAAGAATGCGAGTCCGAGCTGCTGGAGCATTGGTATTTGCGAGAGCATCATGGTTCCGAAGGCCCCAGCTGTTACAAGACCTGTGGCCGTGATTATGCCTCCAGTGCGCTCTACTGCAGTCTCGATGGCCTCATCATCTTTCGCACCTCCGACCACGTACTCCCTGATTCTGGTTACCAGGAATATGTCGTAGTCAAGTCCTAGGCCGAGCATTATTACTAGGAGCATGATTGGTAGTATCCAGATCAGCTCCATCCCAATGTATGTGTGGAAGATGTAGATGACTGCAGCCATTGCCCACGAAATGCTGAGAAGTATTGTGA
>Ga0209376_1003090_pt1 | contig 15317 bp, 10 predicted proteins | sample GraSoiAngelo_134_FD_185891 | JGI IMG/M metagenome (GOLD analysis project Ga0209376, IMG submission 185891) | Grasslands soil microbial communities from the Angelo Coastal Reserve, California, USA - 14_0929_05_30cm (SPAdes) (version 2) | ecosystem: Environmental > Terrestrial > Soil > Grasslands ... | reverse complement strand
GATCACTGCCACCACCGCGATCAGGAACGCCACCGACACGATGATGCCGAGCAGCGTGAAGAACGACCGTAGCTTGTGGCTCCACACGGTCTGCAAGGCCTGGAGGATGGCTTCGGTGAGCTGCATGGCGCCGGAAATGTAACAATGGCCGGTTCGGCGGGTTCGAGCTGACGGCTGATTGCTGACGGCGCTTTCGGCGGTCAGCCGTCAGCTATTCGTATCTCAAAGCCTCGACCGGGTCGAGCCGCGCGGCCCGACTGGCCGGGTAGAGCCCGAAGCCCACCCCGGTCAAGGCGGAGGCGCCGAGCGCGACGACGATCGACCAGAGCGGCACGTTGGCGGGGATCGGGGTGAAACGCGAGATCGCGAACGCGACGCCGCCCCCCACCAGCATCCCGGCCGCGCCGCCCACCAGCGTCAGGGTCGAAGCCTCGACGAGGAACTGCCACAGGATAGCGCGGCGTGTCGCGCCGAGCGCCTTGCGAACCCCGATCTCGCGCGTGCGCTCGGTGACCGAGATCATCATGATCGCGACCACCCCCACGCCCCCAACCATCAGCCCGATCGACGACAGCACCAGCATGACCAGGAAGAACATCCCCGTGACCTGGTTCCAGGAATCGAGCAGCTTGTCCTGCGTCACGATCGAGAAGCTGTTCTCCTGGCCGGGCTTCATGCCGCGAAGCGAGCGCAGCGTCGCGACCACTTCGTCCATCGCCTGCTGCTGGCTGTAGTCGGGCGCCGGGGCGACCGCCAGCCGCATCCACCCCTTGAAGTAGGGCACGTGCTTGGCGAACGCGCCGTGCGGAATTCCGACGAAGGGCGGCGTGCTGCCGCTGAAGAGGCTGGGGGGCGGGGTGTACACCCCGATCACGGTGAACGGCGCGCCGGCGACGTGGATCGACTGGCCGATCGGGTCGCGCCCGCGGAACAGCTGGTCTTCCAGCTTGCGATTGATGACCGCGACGGGGCTGTTGGCGAGGTCCTCGAGCCGCGTGAAAGTGCGCCCCGGGTAGACGTCGCCGCCGTTCACCTCCACCCACTGCGCGGACAACCCCGCGACGTTGACCGACTCGAGTCGCAGGTCGGCGAACTCCACGGTGGCGGCGCTCTCGTCGCGGCGGGTGACGTAGCGCACCGAGGGGAGCTGGGCGATGCGGTCTGCTTCGATCTCGCTGATCGGCGGGTTGCGGCGCCAGGGGCTCGATTCGTCGGAGCCGTCCGAGACGTTGACCCCCGCCTGGAAGAAGCGCCACACGAGGAACGTGCGTGGCGCGATCGACTCGAAGATGTTCGACACGCTCTTGTTGATTCCACTGATCATCGCGGCGATCACCATCACGACCATCACGCCGATGGCGACGCCGAGGATGGTCAGCGCGGCCCGCCCCTTGTTGCTGCGCAGCGAGTCCAGCGCGATGCCGACGCCTTCGAACAGGCTGGTCATGTCTCGTGCCGTAGGGCCGCGATCGGGTCGAGCCGGGCCGCGCGGCTCGCCGGATACACGCCGGCGACGATGCCCACGCCGGCGCCGAGCACGACGCCGGCCACGATCGACCAGGGCGCGACCGCGGCCGGGAGCGGCGTGGTCGCCGCCACGGCGCCGGCGAGCGCGAGTCCCAGACCGACGCCGCCGGCGGCGCCCACGGTGGCGAGCGTGGTGGCCTCGACCAGGAACTGCCGCAGGATGTCGCGCCGTCGGGCGCCGAGCGACTTCCGGATCCCGATCTCGCGCGTGCGCTCGGCGACCGCCATCAGCATGATGTTCATGATCACGATCCCACCCACGACCAGCGAGATCGCGACGAGGCCCGGGAGCGCCAGGAACAGCACGCGGCTGATCTTGCTCCAGAAGTCGAGCACCTCGTCCGCGGTCTCCAGCGCAAAGTCGTCCGCCTGGCGCGGCCGCAAGTGGCGGCGGCTCCGCATCAGCGCTTCAGCCTGCGCCATCGCCTCCCGCATCTCGGGCTGCGAGTTGGCCTTCATCGCCAGCGCGTCCACCACGCGCGGCGGGTTGACGTAGCGCCTGAGCGGCGCGCTCGCCGGCGCCACCGCGAACTTGTCGAGCGACAGCCCGAACAGGTTGCCCTGCTTCTCCACGACCCCGATCACCCGGTACGGGAGCTGGAAGAGCTTCACCTCGCGGCCGATCGGGTCCTGGCCCTCGAACAGCTTGTCCGCGAGCTCGTGTCCCAGCACCAGGACCGGCGCCCCGGCCTCCACCTCCTGCGCGGTAAAGGCGCGGCCCTGCTCGACGCGGAGGGACCGGATGTCGAAATACAGCTCCGTCGCCGCCGTGACCTGCACGTCCTTCGCCTGCTTCCGGCCGGCGGTGAGCGCCGCGCGGGTGTTCGACTCCCACGCGGCGAGCACTGGGATCGTCACGCCGCGCGCCACCGCCCGGGCGTCTGCGTACGTCACCCGCGGTCGCCGTCGCCACACCCGCCACGTCGAGTCGGTGACGTTGCCGAGCTGCACGTCGGGGAACTGGCGGAGCCGGAACGTGTTCACGCCGAGGATCGTGCCCGCGAACTTGTCGGTCATGTAGCGGTTCATCCCCTGCACGACGGAGACGACGGCGATGAGGAACATCACGCCGATGAACACGCCGATGATGGAGAAGGCGCTCTTCAGCTTCTGCGCCCGGATGGTCTGCAAGGCGAGGCGGACGGCCTCGAAGAAGGCCATGCTACATCCTATCCGGCCGAGCGCTATTCGTAGCGCAGTGCTTCCACTGGATCGAGGCGGGCCGCCTTGCTCGCGGGGTAGATGCCGAACAACAGCCCGGTGACCGCGGCCGCGGCCAGCGCGACGACGACGGAGCCGAGCGGCACGTAGGCGGGAACCGGCGTGGCGCGGGCGAGCACCAGGGACACGAGCCAGCCCAACACCATGCCGACGATCCCGCCCACCAGCGTCAGGGTCGCCGCCTCGACCAGGAACTGCCACAGGATTTCACGCCGCGTCGCGCCGAGTGCCTTGCGCACGCCGATCTCGCGGGTGCGCTCGGTGACCGAAATCATCATGATCGCGACCACGCCGATGCCTCCGACGAGCAGCCCCACCATCGAGAGCGCAATCATCAAGACCCGGGCCACCAGCGTGAAGCTGTTGATGGCCTTCACGTACACTTCCTGCGTGACCGCATCGAAGTTGTTCCGCTGCCCCGGCCGGAGCCCGCGCATCGTGCGCAGGGCCATGGTGACGTCGTCCATGGCCCGCTCGAGCGACACCGAGTCTTGCGGGACGACGAACATGTCCATCCAGCCGCGCCAATACTGCAGGTCCTTCATGAAGGTCCCGTGCGGGATCATGGCTTGGGGCCGGTCGTCCCCGCCGAACAGGTGGGGCGGCGGGTCGTACACACCGATCACTTCGTACGGCACGCCGCTGATCTTGATGCGCCGCGCCGTCGGGTCCCGTTGGCCGAACAGGTTCTCCGCCAGCTTCGAGTTCACCACGACGACGTGGCTGTTGGCGGCGTCCTCGACGTGGCTGAACGAGCGACCGGGGTGGATGATCCCGCGCTCGATCTTCGGCCAGTCGGCGTTGCGGCCCCGGATGTTGATGGCCGACATGCGGTGGCCTTCGAAGTCGATGTCCGCCGAGCTGTTCTCGTCGACCACCACGAAGGCGACGGAGGGCAGCTGCTCGAGACGGTTGGCCTCCGTCATCGTGAGCGGCGGGCGCCGCCGCCACGGATCCGGATCTTCCGGATCCACGTCGCCCTGCCCGCCCCAATAGCGCCCGACCCAGAACGTCTTGGGGCCGAGCGACGCGAGCATGTCGGAGATGCCCTTGTTGAACCCGCTGATCAACGCGCCGATGACCATCACGACCGTGACGCCGATGGCGACACCCAGGATCGTGAGAGCGGCGCGCATCTTGTGGGCGCGCAGCGACGCGAGAGCGATGCCGACGCCTTCGAACAGGGCGGTCACGGCTACTCCTGGCGCAGCGCGGCGATGGGGTCGAGCCGCGCCGCGCGGCTGGCGGGATACACGCCCGCGATCACGCCGACGCTCGCGCCCATGACGACGCCCAACAAGATCGACGCGGGCGACACCCTGGCCGGGAGGGGCGAGGTGGCGGCGATCAGGAACGTGAGCCCGATGCCGGCGACGACGCCGAACGCCGCGCCGACGGTGGCGATCGCGGCCGATTCGGCGAGAAACTGGCGCAGCACGTCCCGGCGCCGAGCGCCCAGCGACTTCCGCAGGCCGATCTCGCGCGTCCGCTCCGCCACCGACATGAGCATGATGTTCATGATCACGATGCCGCCGATCACGAGCGACACGACCACCACGCCCGGCAGCACTACGACGAGGATGCGACTGATGCCGGCCCAGAAGCGTTGCACGCCTTCGGACGTGTCCAGCGCGAAGTTATCGTCCTGGCGCGGCCGCAGATGGCGGCGGCTGCGCATGATCCCCTCGGCTTGGTCCAGCGCCACGCGCATCTCGGGCTCGGATTGCGCCTTCACGAGGAAGGCGTCGAGGATCCCGGGCGGGTTGACGAGATTCTGCGCGGGCGACAGCGCCGGCACGACGACGAAGCGGTCGAGCGGGAAGCCGAGGATGCTGCCCTGCCGCTCCACCACGCCGATCACGCGATAGGCGATGCCGCCGATCCGCACGTTGCGGTCGAGCGGGGTGCGGTCGACGAACAGCCGCTGGGCCACGGCGTCGCCCAGCACGACCACCGCCGCGCCGGCGCGGTTTTCCTGAGCGGTGAACGCCCGTCCCAGGGCGAGCCGCAGATTCTTGATGTCGAAATAGCGCTCGCTCGCCGCCGTCAGCTCGATGTCCCGCGCCTGCTTGTCGCGGTACGAGACGGTGATGTTGTCACTCGACTGCCAGGCGGTGATGACGGGCACCGTGAGGCCGGCGCTCAGCGCTTCCGCGTCGCTGAAGCGGATGCGGGGGCGGCGGGCCCACGACCGCCACACCGAGTCGGGCACGTTGGGCGTGAACATCGGCCGGCGCCGCAGCTGAAACGTGTTCACCCCGTACAGCGTCTGGGCGAACTTCTCGGTCATGTAGCGGTTCACACCGTTGACGATCGACCACGCACCGATCAGCGACGCGACGCCGATGAAGACACCGAGCAGCGAAAAGCCGCTCTTCAACTTCTGCGTGCGGATCGTCTGGAGCGCGAGCCGGACCGCCTCGAGAAACCGCACCTAGGCGGCCTGGAGCTGGTCGGTGGCGATGACCCCATCCCGCAGGGTGACGACGCGCGCCGCGTGGGCCGCGATGTCGTGCTCGTGCGTGACCATGACGATCGTCTGGCCCTGGCGGTGTAGGTCGCCGAACACCTGCATCAGCTCGCCGCTCGTCGCCGAGTCGAGGTTGCCGGTGGGCTCGTCCGCCAGCAGGATCGAGGGCTGATTCACGAGCGCGCGGGCGATCGCCACGCGCTGGCGCTGGCCGCCCGACAGCTCGTTCGGCCGGTGGTCCATCCGGTCGCCCAGCCCCACGCTGGTGAGCGCCCGCGCCGCGTGCTCGCGCCGCTGTCGCGCGGGCTGCCCGGCGTAGATGAGTGGCAGCTCCACGTTGTGCAGCGCCGTCGCCCGCGGCAGCAGGTTGAACGTTTGAAAGACGAACCCGATCTCTTTGTTCCGGATACGGGCCAGCTCGTCATCCGACAAATCGCTCACCTTCTGCCCGTTCAGCCAGTATTCGCCCGCGGTGGGAGTATCCAGGCAGCCGATCAAGTTCATGAAGGTCGACTTCCCCGACCCCGACGGTCCCATGACGGCGACGTACTCGTTCTTGCGGATCTGCAGGCTGACGCCGCGCAGCGCGCGCACCACTTCGCCTCCCATGTCGTAGTCGCGCGTGAGCTTGTGCGTCAGGATCACGATGTCGGGGAGCGGCGTGTCGCCCGTCCGGAACGGCTGCACGTCCGTCATGCGGTCTTCTTCACGGTCTTCTTCGTGGTGTCCGCGGCCTGCTTCAGCGGGCGCACGCGCGTGCCGTCCTTCAAATCGCGGATCGCCTGGTAGGGCCCCGCGACGATGGTTTCCCCCTGCTTCAAGCCGTCCAGCACCTCGAAGTACTCGTCTCCGGCGATCCCGACCTTGATCGGCCGAAACGTGGCGCTGCCCTTGTCCACGACGAATACGCCTTCGGCTTCCTTCTTCTTACGGGTCGCCGCGGTGTCCAGGGGTCGGTTTTCGGTGGAGACCGGTTTGTTCTCCCGTACCGTGAGCGCGATGATCGGGATCGAGAGCGCCTGTTTGCGCGTGTCGGTGATGATCCGCGCGGTGGCCGAGAGGTCCGGGCGCACGTCGGCCGGCGGGTGGTTGAGCGTCACTTCGACCTCGTAGTCCACGGCGCGGTCGTTCTGCCCGGTGGCGCTCGAGGCCGCCGTGAGGATGCTCGAGTTGGACAGCTTGGTCACCCGTCCCGTGAACGAGGTATCCGGGAACGCATCGATCGAGACATCCACCGAGTCCCCGAGATGGATGCGCACCACGTCGGTCTCGTCCACCTTCACCTTCGCCTGGATCACGGATAGATCGGAGACGGTCAGCAGCAGGCCGACGTCCTTCGAGAACGTCCCCGGCACGGCGACCTCTCCCTCTTCGACCGGGAGCCGCGTCACGCGCCCGTTCATTGGGGCCAACAGCGTCGTCTTGCGGAGGTTGTCACTGGCGGACCGCACCGCGGCGCGGGCCTGGTCCACCTGGTGCTGCGCGGCCGTCAGGTTCGCCTCGGCGATGTCGAACGCCGTCTGCGCCTGCTCGAGCTGCTCCTGCGAGATCAGGTTGGGGTTTTGGGTCCGCAGCTCCTTGGTGCGGCCCAGCGCGCGCTGCGCTTGGTCGCGGTTGGCCTTCGCCTGCACCGCCGCCGCCTGCGAGGAGGCGTAGGTCGCCTCCGCCTGCTGCAGGTTGGCCTGGTAGATGGTGGGATCGATCTGGAGCAGGAACTGCCCCTTCGTGACCAGATCCCCTTCGCGCACCGCGATCCGTGTGATGCGCCCCGTGATGTCGGCCGAGATGTCGACCTTCTTCTTCGGTTGGATCTTGCCGCTCGCGGTGACGGCGGCGACCAAGTCGCGGCGGCCCGCCTGCTCGAACCGCACCTCCACGCCGCGGTCGCGCCGGGCGCCCGCGCTGATCACCACGAGCCCCACGATCAGCACCGTGGCCCCGGCTCCCACGAGCAGTTTATTGCGCTTGGACATGTCTGTCGGATCCTCTCGTTACCGCAGCGGCCGGCCCACCGCTGCCTCGAGCGCGGCGACCGCCTTGTGATAGTCGTAAACGGCGTTCACGTAGTCGCTCTCCGCCCGGAGCTGTGCGACCTGCGCGTCCAGCAGCTCGAAGAACGTCCCTGAGCCCACGCGGTAGCGCTCGGTGGCGAGCTGCAGCTGCTCGCGCGCCGCCGCGCGGTTGGTGTCCTGGATCGCGATGGTGCGGTAGTCGGTCGTGACCGTGAGATAGGCCTGGCTCACGTCGGTGTGCACCTGCAGGCCGCGCGCCCGCACCGACTCCTCCAGGTCCTGTTGCTGCGCCTTGGCCTGCGACACCTGCAGCGGCTGCGAGAAGTTGGTCCACAGCGGGAGGCTGATCGCCAGGCGCGCCTGAAACGGCTGCGGCGTAAAGCTGAACGGGTAGGCGGTGTTCTGGTCGCGGATCGCCTGCGCCTGCTGCGGCGTGAACGCCAGCAGGTTGCAGTTCAGCGCCGACTGCCCCGCGTTGAGCCACGCCGTGTTCTCGTACTGGCACGCCGCCATGTTCGCAGCCGCGCCCGCCGACTCGGCCGCGATCGTCGGGGTGATGTTGGAGAGCTTCTGCGTGAACCCCGACCAGCTGGCCGAGACCGAGACCGTGGGGGTATAGGCACCCGTGGCGGCGCGCACTCCCCAACTGGCGGCGCCCTCGCGTGCCCGCAGTGCCTTGAGCGACGGGTTCTGCTCCTCGGCCATCGTCAACAGATCGCTGAGCTGCCACGTCGGAGTCTGGACCTGGAAGGTGTCGGTGAGCTGCACCGTGGACACCTCCACCGGCGGCGTCACGCCGATCTGCTGGAACAGGCGCAGCTTTTCGAGCTGGAGCGCCGTCTGCGCCCGCAACAACGCGACCTCCGCTTGCCCGCGCGCCACCTGCGCCTGGCGCACGTCGATCAGCGATGACCGGCCTACGGCGTAGCGCGCCTGGGCGAGTTTCAAGAACTCGTCGTTGCGGTCGAGCTCCCGGCGCGCCACGTCGGCGTTGTCGCGGGCCTGGAGCACGCTCAGGTACTGTTGGGTCACGCCGGTGATCAGGTTCGTCTCCGCGCCGCGGACATCGGCGTCGGCGGCGTCGAGCTGCGCCTTCCTGAGCCCGGGCTGGGAGAGCGTCTGGCCCGAGAGCTGCCAGTTCAGGTCGAGGCTGTAGAACGACGACAGCGTCGACACGCTCTGCGAGAAGTTGGACGTCAGGAACCGCTGCTGACCCGGCCCGCTGTAGCCGACGCCGCCCGTCGCAGTGAGCGACGGGATCAGCAGGCTCGAGTAGGCGTTCCGCACCCCCCACCCGGCGGGGGAGCGGTCGTGGATCGCCTGGCGATACACGGGGTTGTGCGCGCGCGCGAGCGCGATCGCGTCGGCGAGCGACAGGTTCGCGGGAGTTGGTTGCTGGGTAACGGAAAGGGCTGGACAGACGGCGAGCCCGACGGACAACAGCATGTGCCTCATGGATTTCCTTGGACCGGTCGTGAGGTCGTCACCTCATACGCGCTCGGAGCAGCATGGGTTTCGACTTAAGACGACGGCAGCGATTGCGCGGGAATCTAACCCCGTCGCCCCTGCGGCGAACCGGTCAGGAGGCCGGGGTCCGCTCGGCCGTGAGGTGGCGCGAGGGGATTTCCACCTTGAGCAGCCGGCCCGCACGGTCCAGCCACAGGTGTACCAACTGGTTGGCGCCGCCGGTCACGCTCACGTGGTGCAGCGACGCCGCGTCGCGGTTCAGGGTCGTGGCCTCGACGCCAAGGTCTTGAACCACGAGCGGCTCGCGGCGCCCGCCGCGGGGGAAGATCGCGGTAACGGGCATGGCCCCCGGACCGGCCTGCCATCCAGCAAAAAGGTACAGGGCAAACACCGAGTCGTCGAGCACCACCACCCGCCCGGCGGCCGGGAACTCGCGCGCGCGCTCGGTGCGACGCCCCAGGAGTCGCACCGTGAAGCGGCCGCGCGCGAGCTGTCCCAGGATGCGGAGCGGCTCGCGCGGGTCGGCCACGGTGTATTCCAGGCTCGCCGGCGCCGAGTCGGGCCCGACCTGCAGGATAGGGTTGAGCACCACGATGGGGCGGGTGCGGTCGTAACGGACCGTGGACGCGAGAGTCCACCCAGCGCCTCCCGCCCCGCCCGGGGCTGCCGACAGCCGAAACGCCTCACGGCCGATCTCCGCGGTATCTTGCCGCACGAGGAGTGTGCCCTCGTCGAGCGGCGCTTGCAGCGCGAGCAGCACCAGCAGCGGGGCGCTCATAGGACCGGCACCCCGAGTACTCGCGTCGCGATGCGCTCGTAAATCATCTTATAGAGCCGCTCGCCCTTCTCCCGCGTGGCCAGCGTCGGCCGGCCGAGCGAGCCGGGGGAAAGCTCGGGGAGGGGGCGGGTGGTGCGCAGGTGGCGCGCGCTCTGACGCGGCGGCAGCACGAAGTCCTGGGCGCGCTCCATCCGCACGAGCTGGGGGGCGAGGTACAGCAGCAACGAGGTGTCCAGCTCGCTGCCGTGCATCGGGCCGTCCTGGTCCTCCACGTGGCCGGCGAAGTCGAGGGCGAACACGTCGACCGTGAAGACCCGGGCGCGCTGGGTGCGCAGCGTGGAGAGCGCCTCCTGGTGCGGGTCGTGGCCGTGCGCCGTCAGAATGATGAACGCGTCGACGCCGGCTTGCTCCCACGAGCCGAGCAGGTCGTTCATCCAGCGGTGCAGGGTCTTGCGGCGCACCGTGGCGTTGCCGGCGTACGGCCGCTGGGTGGCCGTGTTCACGCCGTATTCGATCGTCGGGGCGCGCAGGATGTCGAAGCTGGCGGAGAGATCGTCGGCCAGCCGCTCGACGATGATCGTGTCGCATCCCAGCGGCAGATGGGGGCCGTGCTGCTCGCAGGTGCCGACCGGCACCAGGAGGCGGGAATCGCGCTCCAGGATGAAGCGGACTTCGTCGGCCACCAACGTCTTCAAATGACGCGGCGCCTTCATATCGTGCTCGCGGGCTGCGCCGCCGCCGTGGCCGTGGCGGAGTGGCTCCACGGCAACGCCGGGGTCTGGGCGTGGGCGGCGGGGGCCGCGGCGCTGGCGACCGCCGGCTTGGCGGTGGCGCGCGGCCCCCGGGCCATCGCTTCGGGCCTCGCCGCGCTGGCGTTCCTCCTGCTCGGCGCCGTCGTCATCGCGGGCGTGCGCCAAGTCCGGCGCATCGAGTGCTGCTGGACCGCGGTCCGGGCGGAACGAGTCCCTCGGGACTCGGCCGAGCTGCGCGGCGCGCTCGCGGCCGCGGTGGCCGAAGCGCGCCGCCTCGCCGAGCGCGGCATGACAGCTGGGCTGCTGCCGCGGGACGCGGCCTTCGACCAGCTCGCGCTCGCGATGCAGACCACAGGCCGGGCACCGGGCGTGGAGCGGGGCGTAGTGATCCTGGGCGCCGACGGTGAGCCGTTCGCATGGGCGGGTCGCCATCGCTTCGTTCCCGTCCGGGACACCGTAGAATTGCGCGCCGTCATCACCCCATTCTACGTGTCGCTCGAGGCCCAGCGCCAGACACAGGCCGGCAGCAGCGCCGTGGGCTCCGTCCTGATCGACGCCGCGCCGGCCGCGCGCGACCGGGACGGAGCGGTGAGCGCGTTGTTCGCGCGCCGCTACGGTGTCACGCTGCGGTTTTACACACCACACCTCGCCCCTGGCGACTCCACCATCTTCGACTACACCACCCCTGACGGCCGTACCCTGTTCAGCGTGCAGCCGATCCCGCCGTCCCAAGGTGACGCGAAGCTCGCCGCACTGCATGGCACCGCCGGGCGCGCCGGCACGGCGCTCGCCGCGGCGCTCCTCTTCCTCTTTATGGTCGCCCCGCCGGGGCCGTGGCGTTGGGTGGTCGTGCTGGCCGCGGCGTGGTGTCTGTTGCGGGCTCCGCTCGGCCTCGCCCTCGGGCTGGCGAGCTCGTTTTCGCCGGCCCTGTTCTACCGGCCGATGCTCGGCGTGTTCAGCGCGTCCGCGGGGTCGCTGGTCGTGCTGGGGCTCGTGCTGTTGCTGGCGGCGGCGCTGCTGTGGCGTCGCGGGATCCCGCGGCGCTGGTGGACCGTGTCCGCGGCGGCGCTCCTCGTGCTCGCCGCCCCGTACCTGGTCCGCTACTTCGGTCGCGGCATCGCGCCTCCGGCCGGTGGCGTGAGCGTCGGCTTGTGGATCTCGTGGCAGCTCGCGGTGGCGGCCGCCGGCATGGCGCTGGTGTTTTGGGCGGCGGCCTTGGTGCGCGGCACGGGGGAGCCGCGGGGCGTTCCGTGGACGCTCCCGGCCGCGTGCGCGTGGGCGGTGCTCGCAGCGCTCGCCGGCCTCCGGCTGTGGCAGCCCTATGGTGCCTGGCCCGAGTGGTACACGTTCGTCTGGCTCCCGGCGCTCGTTGGCGTGATGGTGCCGGCGCCGAGTCGCTGGGCCGTATGCGGCATCGCCACGGTCGCCGGCACGGCCGCTGCGCTCGTCACGTGGGGCGCGGCGGTCGAAGGCCGCCTCGGCCTCGCCGAGCGGGACGCCGCCGGGTTGGGTCGGGAGGACGACGCGCCCGCGGTCGTGCTGCTCGAGCGCATGGCTCACGAGCTGCCGACGCCCGAGCCGCGCACGGCAGGAGAGCTGTACGCATTCTGGCTCAAGTCGCCGCTCGCCGCCGAGGACTATCCCGCGACTCTCGCGGTATGGACGCGGACCGGCGATCCCGTGGCCGAGCTCCGCCTGGCGCGACTCGACCTGCGGCCACCGCTCCTGGCGGCGCTGGTGCGCTCTCCGGACACGCGGCGCGGTCCCCGCGTCGAGCGCCTGCCCGCGGTGCCGGGTGTTCACAATGTGCTCGTCGCACCGCTTCCCTCGGGCGACGTGCTGACCGTCGGCGTGGGTCCACGCACGCTGCTCATCGCGGCGGACCGCGTGGCGCGATTTCTCCAGGGTGACGTCGGCGCGGGGCTCCCGTACGTCCCCTCGCTGTCGCTCCCGAGCCCTGGCCCGCCGGCGCAGAGCGCCCGGGTCATCTGGACGCGCACCGGGTGGTCGGTGCGAGGCGAGCGGCGCCTCGAGCTGCCCGGCGGCGTGCGGCACGTCCACCTGCGCGTCGACCTGCAGCAAGGGGGACCATGGGCCCTGCTGGTGCGCGGGGCTCTGGTCGTCGTCTTGGACGCCGTGCTGCTCGGCACCGCATGGCTCGCCAGCCTGCTACTCGTCGCCGGGGGGCGACCGCGGCTCCAGCCCGTGCTCGCCGGTCTGCGCACGAGCTACCGGGTGCGACTGACCGCCGCGCTCGCGGGCTTCTTCGTGGTCCCGGTGATGGCGTTCGCCCTGTGGAGCTTCGCGCAGCTGCGTGACGATGCCCGCCAGGACGGCGACCTGCTCATCCGCCAGACGCTGCGCGATGCCGCCACCACGGCGGGCGCCGCCCTGTCGGACCGGGCGACCAACGTCGATCGAGCGATCGGAGAGCTCGCCAACCGGCTCGATGCCGACCTGTGGTTGTATCAGGACGGCGTGTTGACCGCGACGAGCGCACCGGTGCTCGACGAGCTCGGGCTCGCGGATCCGTTCCTCGCTCCGGACGTGTTCGTGCGGTTGGCCCTGCGGGACGAGCTGGAGGTCAGCGCCGACGGCAGCACGGCCGGACGGCCGGTCCGGGTGGGGTATCGCGTGGTGCTGGCCGGCGCGCCGCGAGCGCAGGCGATTCTTGCCGCGCCCCAGCTGGTGGACGACGAGCGTGTCCGCCAGCCGCTCGAGGACCTGACGTTCACCCTGGTCCTCGCCATCCTGGTCGGTCTGGTGGCCGCGGTGGCGCTCGCGGGCTTGGTGGCGCGCGGCCTCGCCCGCCCGGTGGCCGCCCTGCGGGACGCCGCGGTCGCGCTGGGCCAGAGCGCACCGCTGCCCACGTTTCCGCCCGGGGCGCTGCGCGAGTTCCAGCCGGTCGTGTCGGCGTTCGAGCGCATGGCGGCGGACGTGCACAAGAGCCAGGCGGCGCTGGAGGTGGCGCGCCACCGGACGGCCCAGGTGCTCGCAAACGTGGCGACGGGCGTGATCGCCGTGGACGAGGGGTTGCGCGTGACGATGGCCAATCCCCGCGCGGCGGACCTGCTCGGGACACCGCTCGAGCCCGGCAACTTGCTCCCCCGGACGGCGTCGTCCGAGTGGCTCCCCGTGTGGAACGCGGTGAGCGAGTTCCTCGCCGCCGGGACAGGGGCAGGGGGGGCGGGGGGGGCGGGGGGCGAGGGAGAGCGCATCGCGGAGCGCGAGTTCGACGTGGGGGGGCGACAGATCCGGGTGCAGATTGCGTCGCTCGGGCCTTCGCCTGACGGCTGCGTCGTCGCGCTGGACGACGCCACCGCGTTCACGCGGGCCGCGCGCGTGTTGGCTTGGGGCGAGATGGCGCGCCAGGTGGCGCACGAGATCAAGAACCCGCTGACGCCGATCCGCCTCGGCGTGCAGCACCTGCAACGGGCTCGTGCCGAGGGCCGGGCCCGCGATTTCGACGCCACGTTGGAGGACACGGCGGCGCGGATCCTGGCCGAGATCGATCGGCTCGACGCGATCGCGCGCGCGTTCTCGCGGTTCGCGTCGCCGCAGGCGGAACAGCTGCCGCTCGAGCCCGTGGACCTGTATGCCGCCGCCCGCGAGGTCGTACAGCTGTACGCGCTGGGCGGCGCCGAGCTACCCACCCACTTCGAGATGGCAGGTGAGGCGGGCACGCCGGCGCTGGCCCGCCGGGACGAGGTGAAAGAGGTGCTGGTCAACCTGCTCGAGAACGCGCGCAACGCCGGGGCGCGCCGCGTCACCGTGCGCGTGTCGGAAGGCGGCCGGCGGCTGGCGGTCGAGGACGACGGGCGCGGCATCCCCGCGGACGCGCTGCCGCGGGTGTTCGAGCCGGCGTTCTCCACGACGTCGAGCGGAGCGGGGCTCGGGCTCGCGATCGCGAAGCGTCTCATCGAGAGCTGGGCGGGGACGATCGCCCTCGAAAGCGTCCCCGGACGCGGCACCACGGTCACAATCACGTTTCAGGCCGCCCCAACCGCCTAGGCTGGTGACCGGGCTCACGCCCGCTCATGGCGGATTTCGCGAACATTATTACCCTTGTCAGCGGCAATCTTCCCGGGGAGAACCGTGCGGACACCCTTCGTGGGCGTGGGACTGGCGGCACTCATCGTCGGCGGTGCCGCTGCGGCGGACGCGCAGGGATGGGTCACCGATGCTCGCCGGATCGGCATGGGAGGCCTGGGTCTCGACCAATCGAGCCTGCGGCGCTACAACGCGGCCTACCGCGCCGTCCCGGCTCGGTCCGCGCAACGCGGCCAGCCGAAGCTCACCATCCCGATCCCGCTCGGCCTCATCCAATTCTTCCACGACCATCCGCTCTCGAACATCTCGAACGACCCGGCATTCAACCACGATTCCGCGGGGTTCAATCCCGTCGAGCTCCTCAACACCTTCCTCAATCCGCCGTTGTTCCTGGAAGTGAAAAAGGCGCCGACGCCGACCAACGACGTCGTGTTCGGCATCGGGAAGGACTCGCTGCGCGTCAACCTGGGCCAGACGGCCAAGCTCGTTCCCGAGGATCAGTTCGGGATCGGCGGCTCGAGCCGCCCGCTCGATCCAAACTTCTCGATCAAGGGTGTGCGCGTCGGCGTGATGGGCTGGCTGCACGACGACATCGGGTTCACGCTCGGGGACACGCTGCTGGGGTTCCTGCGCGACTCGCAGCCCGCGCGGCCCCGCACCCGATACAACATCCTCGGCGACGGAACGATCGAGGCTGGATTCGCGCCGTCCGTTGGGTACGCGGGACGGATCGTGGGCGACAGCGCGACCGCGCTGTATCTCGGAGGCGCGCTCCACTATTACGTGGGCCTCGCGTACGGCCACGTGACCGGTGATGGCGGCTTTACGACGGGCGATTCGATTTTCACCGGCCCGACTCCCGTAAAGCCCGATGCCCGGGCGCTGACCAGCTACTCCAAGTTCGGGAACAGCGTTGGTCACGGCTTTGGCGGCGATATAGGTGTCGCGCTAGTGACCGGGCCGATCGAGGTCGGCGTCGGAGTCAACGACATCGGCGCCACCATCACGTGGCCGGACACCCGCGTGGACAGCGCGTTGTA
>Ga0209376_1003089_pt1 | contig 15318 bp, 20 predicted proteins | sample GraSoiAngelo_134_FD_185891 | JGI IMG/M metagenome (GOLD analysis project Ga0209376, IMG submission 185891) | Grasslands soil microbial communities from the Angelo Coastal Reserve, California, USA - 14_0929_05_30cm (SPAdes) (version 2) | ecosystem: Environmental > Terrestrial > Soil > Grasslands ... | reverse complement strand
ATCTGGTGTCAGCTTCTTCGCATCATACAGGGCCTGAACCGCCGCTTCAAGGAACATCTTGCTACAGCTCGCGAGCAGAAAGCGATCGGATGGTTGTGTGGTGCGATAGCCAGCTTCCGCCCACGTGTACGCTCGGGAAAACTTGGTGACACCGTTTTTAGCGATCGCCAACTGTGCCGCACGGACTCCATTAGCTTGCATGAACGTCTGCATCAAGTGGTCGAACCCGGCGAGGGCTGGAACCGCGGCGCCCGTGACCGTCCATTCCCGGCTCAACGGAATATCGTGTTTGGCGAAGATGGCCGCATAGCGGGTGTTGCCGCCAGCCCCGCCGCCTTGGACGCAGATCGGGTAGAGGCCAGCGGCTTTCTGCTTGTCGAATTCCGTCTGGTAGTCCGATGATGTCATTCCATGGCGCGACACCCACGCGCCGACAACGTCATCTTTGAACACAGAACAGTAGATGTGGTCGCTTGAAAGCGCCACATATGCGGGGCGATAGCCCGCCAGTTGATAGCCGGGCAACTGAGTCTCTGCATTGAAGACCACTTGGTAACTTGCGCCCGTATCTGATGGATAGACGTGCCACTTCACAAACCTCGGATTCGCATGCCACACCGCTGCATACCGCCGGTCGATCGCCGTACCATAGATCGCAATCGAGCGTAGGATCATTTTTTGATCGCGTGCGGTCTTGTTCAGGTTCTGAAAAGTGCCTGCGTTCGCCTCAGGGCCTGATGTCATGCCATGGCGCGCACGCCAGGGGCCGGCGATGCCCTGTTCGAAAACCGCCGCGAATATCGCGTTGCTGCTCGTGCCGGTTGCCGAAACGAGGACCGGGACATAACCCTTAGCCGTCGAGTTGTTGAAGAACGATTGGTAGCCGGCGCTGTCCACTCCATGGACCGCGACCCAGGCCGGACCCGGGTGCTGTACCCACACAGCCGCGTAGCGCGCGTCACTGGGATCCCCGTAGGCGCTGAGCGAAATCATTCTGTACCCTTGCGCGAATAAGTTATTAAAATTCGTCTGATGCTGGGCCCCTGTGACACCGTGGTATGCCTGGAACATTTTGGATTTCTCCTTTTGTGTTGTGCTTAACTTTAGTTACCGACAGTTGATGCTTCTCGTGATCAAGTAGCAATTCGATTCTACGACATTTCAATATCGACCGACTGGCGACAGCAGGCGATGGTAACTTAAGTTCCATTTTGTTCCGATTTTTTTTGGCTTTCGGAAACGTTGCCACCCTCTCTATTACCGGACTTACAAGGGAAATCGCGTTAAAATGCGTTTTTTAGTCAGAACGAATCAGACCCGAAAAAGCGAAAAAAGGAGCGTCTTTTCCGTCGTAAAAACCTTTTTCAGAGGGGGTGCGCCCGGCGCGGCTCGAACGCGCAACCTACGGCTCCGGAGGCCGTCGCTCTATCCAGTTGAACTACGGGCGCGGGAAAGAGGTCAGAAGTCTAACTGCAGATTACCCAGATTTCCATAGGCGACACAACGGAACACAGACTTGTCCGTGCGGCGGACGGATTTGTCCTGCGGCAACGGGATACCTGTGCAGGGATTTTCAGTTTGCAATTTCACTTGGCCCGAATGAAAATGTTCGCCCGTCCGGCGGACGGGGAAGGGATTTTTCATGAATCAGATCATTGATGCCATCGAAAAAGAACAGCGAAGAAGCGATGCACTACAGTTTTCGGTAGGTGACAGCGTCCGCGTTCATACCCGGGTTGTGGAGGGGGACAAGGAGAGAATCCAGATATTCGCTGGCGTAGTGATTGGCCGCAAAGGCCGCGGACTTAACGAAACATTCACCGTGCGCCGAATCTCCTACGGCGAGGGCGTGGAGCGTGTATTCCCACTCCATTCGCCGAGAATCGCAAAAGTCGAAGTGGAGCAACAAGGTCGCGTTCGCCGCGCCAGATTGAATTATCTTCGAACCCGCAAAGGCAAGGAAGCGACGGCGGTCAGAGAATAATTTGTAGCCGCGTACGACGTGGCGGAACCGGGCCACAGTCCGGCAGCTACATCTCTTTCAATTCATTTTCTTATCTGCGGAAATCTGTGTAATCTGCGGATCAATGTATCGGCGCTGCGGATTTCGTTACGAGAAAAAACTCCGCGCCATCGGCGCCGCTCGCATCGCCGGAATTGATGAGGCTGGCCGTGGTGCTCTGGCGGGTCCGGTTGTTGCCGCGGCGGTGATTCTTCCAAAAAAATTCCGTCACCGCCGCTTGAATGATTCCAAACAGCTTGCGCCGGAACTACGTGAAGAAATTTATCATGCTCTGATCTCGAATCCCGACCTGAGCTGGGCGGTCGGCATTGTCGATTCCATTGAAATCGACCGCATCAATATTCTGCGCGCCACGCACAAAGCGATGCGCGTCGCCGTCGCCGCGCTCTCCGGCATGCCCGATCACGTGTTGATTGATGGCCTGCCCGTTATTCCCTTTCCAGTCCCCCAGACCGCTATTATCGATGGGGACTGCCTGAGCCTTACCATCGCCGCCGCTAGTGTGATTGCAAAAGTCACGCGGGACAGAATGATGCGTGACTTTTGTGCCCATTTTCCGGAGTATTATTTCGGCCAGCATAAAGGTTATTGCACTGAGCTCCATCTCTTAAGACTCCATGAATTTGGGCCTTGTCCGATCCATCGCCGATCTTTCGAACCGGTGGCGCAGCCGCTTCTTGCCCTCGAGAGCCTCATTGCGGCCGCAACACCTCCGGCGCGGCGCGCAGGGCGAGACACTAGCCTGTCGCTTCCTGCGGCGGAAGGGTTACAAAATCCTGTATCGCAACTTTAAGGGACACAGCGGCGGCGAGATCGACGTTGTCTGTCGTGACAAGGACACCCTGGTCTTCGTCGAAGTAAAAACGCGTACGCGGGAAGATTTTGGCCGGCCTCTTGCAGCGGTCGATCGGCAAAAGCAAAAACGCATTTCGCGGGGAGGACTCAACTGGCTGCGGATGCTGGATAATCCCGATATTCTCTTCCGCTTCGACGTTGTGGAGGTAATTATCGCGGAAGACGCCAGTCCACGCCTTGCATTAATCAAGAACGCGTTCCCGCTTTCCCAGCCTTATATTTATTGAGGTGACATTGACCGCGGATTACGCTGAATTTCGCGGAACATAGACTTCGAGGTGCGCGTCCCCGGATAATCGAGAAATTTTTATGAACAGCAGAATCAATCACCTCGCCGTCTGGATTCTGGTGGTGGTTTATTTCCTCATCGGCTGGGCCTGGTACGCGATTTTTGGCGAGAAATGGTTAAATCTTCACGCCAGAACGATGACCGACATCGAGCGGACGCATAACGTCGGCGCGTACGCGCTCGCAATTGTCACAGCCATTATCGTCAACTACGCACTCGCATGGCTAATCGGCCGGCTCAATGCCACAAACGCAGTCGCCGGATTAAAAATCGCGCTCCTGTGCTGGTTCGTGTTTCTCTTTGTCGAATACTCCACGATCGCGGTGTTTTCAGCTTTCGAAACAAATCCGTGGCCGCTGATTTTCATCGACATGGGCCGTCCACTCGTTGGTTTCGCGATTAGCGGACTCGTGCTGGGTGCCTGGCGCAAACGAACAGCTTAATCATCAATACTAATTCCACCTTATGACTAACGAACCCATTCTCATCGCACAGTCTAAGGAACCGGTCTATTTGCTGCCGAAAATGGCGAACCGCCACGGCTTGATTGCAGGCGCCACCGGAACCGGCAAGACAGTCACGTTGCAAACACTTGCGGAAAACTTGAGCGCGCGAGGCGTGCCCGTATTTATGGCCGATGTCAAAGGCGACTTGCGGGACTGAGCAAGTCCGGTGGTACCAACCCGAAAATCATGGAACGCGTGAGCGAGTTGAAGATTTCGGATTTCAAAGGCGAAGCCTCCCCGGTGGTATTCTGGGATGTTTTTGGAGAGAACGGGCATCCCGTGCGCGCGACCATTTCCGAAATGGAGCCATTGCTTCTCGGGCGTCTCCTCGAATTGAACGACACGCAGGAAGGCGTGCTCAACATGGTGTGCAAGATCGCCGATGAAAGCGGCTTGTTGCTTCTCGATCTCAAGGATCTTCGCTCGACGTTACAGTACGTTGCGGACAATGCCGACCAATTCAAAACGCAGTACGGAAACGTCTCGGCTGCCAGCGTCGGCGCAATTCAGCGTAATCTACTAACGCTCGAATCACAGGGGGCCGACAAGTTTTTCGGCGAGCCCGCGCTCAACCTCGATGACTTCATTCAAACACAAGACGGCAAAGGCGTGATCAACATTCTTGCTGCGGACAAGTTGATGCAGCAGGCGCCAAAAGTTTACGCGACATTTCTGCTTTGGATGCTCTCGGAATTGTTCGAAAATCTTCCCGAGATCGGCGATCCGGAAAAACCCAAGCTGGTCTTCTTTTTCGACGAAGCGCATTTGCTCTTCACCGACATCGCACCTGCGGTCAAGCAAAAGATTGAGCAGATGGTGCGATTAATTCGTTCCAAAGGAGTGGGCGTTTATTTCGTTAGCCAGAATCCGCTCGATATCCCGGATGTTGTGCTCGGCCAGCTCGGGAACCGTGTGCAACATGCCTTGCGCGCGTTCACGCCGCGCGATCAAAAGGCGGTGCAACCCGCCGCGCAAACTTTTCGGCAAAATCCGAAATTGAAAGTGGAAACTGTTTTGACTGAGCTGGCCGTGGGCGAGGCGCTCGTGTCGATGTTGGACGAAAACGGCAGCCCACAAATTGTGTAGCGCGCCAAAATTGTTCCGCCGCGCAGTCAGATCGGTGCCATAACGGCCGATCAACGCAAACAGATCATCGCCTCATCCATCATCGCCGGTCACTACGAAAAAACCGTCGATCGCGAGTCTGCCTTTGAGACGTTGCAGGCCCGGGCAGGGCAAAAGGTCGAAGCAGCAGGTGCGCCGGCCGCGGCGCCGGGTGCATCAGTTCCAGAAGAAGCGAAAACGTCTTTCTTTGACACCGTCGTCTCAGTTTTTCAACCAAAGATTGGACCACGTGGTGGCGTGCAGGATTCGGTGGCAACATCAATGGCTAAGAGCGCGATGCGTGCTGCGAGCAGTCAGATGGGACGACAAATCGTCCGCGGAATTTTGGGAGGAATTCTTGGCAGCGGCGGGCGGAGAAGGTAGCACAGGCTTCTAGCCTGTGGGGCAAGCGGGCGTCTCGCCTGCTGATTGTCCAAATTCGTCAGGCAAGATGCCTGACGGCCCCACAGCCAGGATCGCTGTGTTACAAAAAAAATCGCCGGATACGTTTTTGCGTACCCGGCGACTTGAATTGCGCCCTATTACTTCTTCGGCGAAGCCGCTGGGCTGGCTGCCCCTTTCTTCGCACCCTTGCCCGCCTTCACTTCCACATCTGAGGCCGACATTGTGTAAGTGACAGTCACTTTTTCGCCGACCTTGAGATCACCAGTGACTTTCGTATTGGCATCGCGATTGATTTCCCAACGGTCCTTGCCTTTTTGGACCGCAATCATCGCGTCCGTCACTTCTAAGACGGGACCAGTGACCTGATACGTCTTGGCCCCGGCCGCGAACACGGCTGTGCTAAGCGCGAGACTTCCTGCCGCCAGCAAACTGAATAGTGTTTTGGTTTTCATGTATCCGATTAGACCTGTTCCTGCCGGTTCTATTCAAGTCATTTACGGCGAATATTTGGGAGGGACGCGCTCCGTCGCGTGCCATTATTTGGGACGATACAGGCGTGGTCCCTCCACGTGGTTTATTCATCTACGGTGTAGGACTAACAGCGGGCACCTCTTTTTTCTGCGAACCGGGGGCTACGCTCGCAGTGATTGGAGCTGCTGCTTCTTCGGCAGCGGCTTTAAGTTTTGTTAGGGGGCCTGCGTCAATCTTCGTCGCGCTCATCCCGTAGGTGATGGTTACCTTTGCGCCGACCTTTAATTCGCCTCTGACTTTCGTTTGTGGGTCGAGATCAATTTCCCATCGCTCAAGGCCCTTCTGAATGACGATCTTCGTCGGGGTCGTCTCGAGCACAGTTCCGGTGACTTCATGCGTCCTTGCGCCAGCGGCGAAGGCGGCGCCGCTCAAGGCGAGACTCGCTACCGCAAACAAGGTAATTGCTGTTCCTTTCATAGTAAGAAAAAGTCGAACCTCCTACCCTTTGATCGGAGCAGCGCGCTCTGTTGCGTCCCTAAAAAACCGGAAACGACAGATCGCGATCTCTCTCCAATCGGTCGTCTTACTCTGGCGGCGGCTTCGGCAATACCTCAATCGAGACGGAATAAATGTTTCCAAGGCCATTCCAAAGCGAGCGCGATTTCGTTTCGAACTCCGCCATTGTCCACGGATTGCCGTGCTTTTCCGTTGCCATGCCGCGTTCGCTCGTGAAGATCAGCCGCTTTCCATCCGGAGTGAGTCGCGGACTATACTCGCGCGCCGGAGTATTTATCGCGCTCACCGGCATCGGCGCGCTCCATTTTCCATTTTGGTTGTAGCTGACGTAAATGTCAGAGCTGCCGACCGAATCCGGCCGGCCGAATGCGCCAATAAGGAGAAATTTTTCATCAGGCGAAACGAACGCTTCGATATTCACGATGCCCTTGCCATTGATCTGCGGCCCGAGATTCACGGGCGTCGTGTACTTTCCATCGACGAATTTGGAAGCGAAAACATCAATCTCGGAGTCGTCCTCCCCGACTGTTGCAGTGAAATAGAGATTTCCATTACTCGCCATCGAAGCGAAGTACTGGCTGTGCGTATTTATGACTGGACCAAGATTTTTTGGTTCCGACCATCTGTCGCCTTCACGTTCGCACATCCAGATTTCGTAATGATGTCGATCCTGCCCATCGACCGGCCGATCCGAAACGAAGAGCAATTTACTTCCATCCGGTGACAAAACTGGATCGGAATCGCGATACTGGCCGGAGAACGGCAACAATTCCGGTCGTTGCCATTTGTCGCCGATGAGATGCGATTCCCACATAGTGTAGAGATAATGCGGCGGCACCGAGCGATCGAAGTATATCGTCTCGCGGTCCGGCGAAAGCGAGCCGCCGAATTCATCCTGCGGCGTGGAAATGATTCCTTCGGCGACAATGCTCGGCTCGTTGGCAGTGTAGTTGCAGACAAGATAGCTCAGATAATGAAGGAGCTTCCATTCTCCTTTGTCGTTCCGATGCCAAATCTCGATGCCGCGCGATTGCCTGCGGCTCTCGCCCGCTGGCGTTCGGATCGTGCTTGTCCAATGATCGCGGACGAAAGCGAGATTGCCCGACGCGAGGATCTCTTCAGGCTTGAAATCAATACTTCGTTGGCGGTCGGTGGCGGCGAATGAACGAGTATAGGATTCACGCAGACTCGCGAATGTGTCTAACTGATTGCCTGCGTACATTCCATTGATTGAACTGTCGTAAGGGGCCAGCGTACCTGCGAGGTCGCGTCCGTTGTAGGAGTCTCTCCAGCGCATCAGCGTTTGCCAGACTTCGCGGGCGCCGTTTCTGAACGCGTCTGGCGAGACCTTTGGCAACGTCATATCGCACGACGATTTCACTTCGCGGCCGTCTTTCTGTATCGTGAACGAGCGAATGATCTTCCAGTTCGTCCCGTGTCGCTTCAGCACATCGATGCTGCGATTTGTCAGCCCAACGTTGGCCGCACCATCCGCAGCGACTTCGAACAGTTGCCAGTCAGCCAACGTGTAAGCGAGATCACCTGACGCACCGATTTCCAGATCGATCGGCTTCCATTTGCGGGATGGACCGATAGTCGCGAACGATTTCTCGTATGACTGTCGCATTGCGTTTACATCGCTGTCCGCTACGCCAGGGAATGTTGAGATGACATCCGGCGCAAAGATCTCCATCGTTCCGGCGAGGTCCTTTTGCTCGTAAGCGCGCAACCAATCTGTGTATTGCTGGCGAATAGTCGCGGCCGGGTCGTTCTGCGCCGCGCGTGCGAGTTTGCCCTCGCCGAGGAAAATTGCGATCGCGACGAAGATCGACAACCTCATCATCGAGTGAACTCCAACGCCCCGGCCGAAATCCGATAAATATTTCCGACGCCGTTCCCGATTCCACGTTGTCGATCTTGCCAAGCCGCTGTGGTCAATCGTTCTTTCATCGGAACTTCGAACTGGCTGCGCTCGCTCGTGAAATAAAACCACTTCCCATCCGGCGACATCGTCGGATTGCCTTCGCTCGCGCTCGTGTTGATGCCATGCTCGAGATGTCGCGCTGGCGTCCAATGGCCATCGCGATTGACGCTGACGTAAAGATCCGCCCGGTCGTAATGGTTTCCGCCGCCTGCCAGCGTGTCCTTTCGGTAGGAAGCGAAGATCAAAAACTTTTGATCGGGGCTGATATAAGGGTTGATGTCGGCATCGCCACTGTTGACCTCAGGCCCGAGTTTCTCCGGCTGCTCGTATTTCTCATTCGTCAGGCGAGCGCGGTAGATATGAAAGTAACCGGGTGCGCCGTCGCGGTCCGACGCGAAATACATTGTTCCATCGGCTGCGACCGCTGGATTGGTATCATTCTTTGCCGTGTTGATAGGACTTCCGATTTCCTTCGGCTTACTCCAGCCAGCATCCGTCTTCTCTACAAACCAGATATTCCAGTCTCGGCCGCCCGGATTCGACTGCGTCGGCCGTTTTGATCCAAAATACAATCGCTTGCCATCGGGTGAAAAATAAGGCGAACCATCGAGATACATCCCGGAGAAGATTGCGACCTCTGGATGACTCCACGTACCGTCGCGAAAATCGGAAAAACAAATAATCGAGACCGGCGGCGACGTCGTGTACGCGCCGCGGCGCACGAAATAAAACGATTTGCCGTCAGGACCAAACGATCCGCAACCTTCGTCCAAGTCAGTCGAGATAATTTCCGGTGCAAAAATTACTGGTGATAAGTCCGGTTCGTCGGCGCCGATCGCACTTGTGACTAGTGCAATTAGCCAAAACAGAAGGAGAAATATCTGCATCATAAGCCGCTTATGATGCATGAAGAACTAATCGATGCGGTTGATGTTGCTTTGCGGCATCGGCTAACCTCGTTCGAACTACTGATGACTCGCTAATCGGATGCATTTTCAATTGTGTTGAAGACCAACTGTTGGCGAAGGGCTGATTGGATCGGAAAGTAGATCTCTGTTCGTCTCGATGAAGTGGACTTCCCGCCAGCAGACCTGCGCAGCCCGCTGCGCTCATTCCGGCGATCATGAGCGCAATAGCTTTCCTGCCGAACCGCAAAGATCTCTGAGGTTTTCCGGAAAGTCTGAGCGACATGTTTCTGGTTTTGCGCCCTAGCCCGCAATGGCGTCGATTGCTTTCCAGTCTTCCGGAGTTAGGTGGAGTTTTGCGGCAGCGACGTTCTCTTCCAAGTGTGCCAGCGACGATGTCCCAGGGATTGGTAGCATCACCGGCGATCGCTCCAAAAGCCAGGCCAAAGCGACTTGGTAAACACTCACGCCGTGCGCCTTTGCCGCCACATTCAGCGGGTTGTCAGGCCTCAAACCTCTGTCTCCCCCGATAGGGAACCACGGCAAAAAACCAAGATTCTCCTTCTCGCAATAGGCAAGAACGTTTTCCGAGTTGCGGTCCTCAATGTTGTACCGGTTCTGAACGCTCACGATCGGTACAACCTTGCGCGCCCGCGCGATTTCGTTCGGATCCACGTTGGAAAGTCCGACATGCCGAATCTTCCCTGCATCCTGCATTTGCTTGAGCGCGCCGACGGATTCTTCAATGGGAACTTTGGGATCGACGAAGTGCAACTGATACAGATCGATCCGCTCCAGGCGCAATCGCTTGAGACTTCCGTCAAGAGCTTGTTTGAGATGTTCAGGTCGTCCGTTTAGCACCGGCTGATCTGGTGCCGGTCTAGTTAGGCCGCCTTTCGTCGCGATAACGAGTCCTGTGGGGTAAGGATAAAGCGCTTCGGCGATCAAGAGTTCACTTGTTTCCGGCCCGTACGCGTCCGCTGTGTCGATCAAGTTCACACTGAGCTCGACCGCGTGCCTCAAAACTTTAAGCGCATTCTCGCGATCTGCCGGCCAACCCCAGTTACCTTCACCCGTAATGCGCATCGCGCCGAAGCCAAGTCGGTTCACTTCCAAGTCACCGCCGATTTTGAAAGTGGCGTTTGATGCTGTGCCGGGCGCAGATGTCGATCCAAAGACTTTCGCGCCGGCCAAAATCGCCGCGCCGGTCACCGCGCTCATTTCAACAAATTCTCTTCGTGTCATGACAGCGCTAATTGACCAGAATACAAATCCGGTCAACAGTCAATCAAAATGAAGCGCAGAATGTCACGTCTGGAAATGCAGGGCAAAATTCTCGATGCTACTGATCGTCTCCTCGCTCGCTATGGCTACAGAAAGATGACAATCGATGATCTGGCAGCCGAGGTCGGCATCGGCAAAGGCAGCATCTACTTGCATTTCCGGAGCAAAGAGGAGGTCGTTTATTCACACATCGATCGAGTCATTGTCCGATTGCTACAGCGACTCGCACAGATCGCGCAGAGTCGCCGGACACCGGCCGACAAACTCCGCGAAATGATTGTGCTCCGCGTCATGTTCCGCTTCGACAGCGTTCAGCATTTTCCGGAAAGCCTTGCGGATATGTTCCGCGACCTCCGCCCGGGCATTTATCGCCACAGGCAGAACCATTTCAAGCAAGAGCAGAGATTGTTCGCCACTACCTTGCAAGAAGGTCGGCGATTCGGTGCCTTCCAAAAAGGCAATCGTGCCGCTGTCGCTCAGGCGATCATCAGCGCGACAAACTCGCTCCTTCCTTTTCACCTGAGCACTCGCGAACTGGGTAATCGCCGCGACGTGCAGAAGACCGTCGAACTTGTCGCTGATCTGCTGCTCGATGGAATTCTCTCGCGATCGCCAAAAGCAAACGCGGCAATGAGCCGCGCTCGTCGTGCACTTTCAATGAACAACAACCCTTAGCGCTTATGATTTCGATCAGAATCTCGTCCGTCCTTATTGTCCTGCTCGCCTTCGTCACGTGGAGTTTCGCTGAGTCGCCGCCGCCCGTGACCTCCGCCGCGAGAAAAGATCCAATTGAGATCAATGATCCGGATTTTTCCGCCAGTTTTGACGCCCTCTATCAAAAGACGTGGGGTCCGGGAGCCGTTCCCGAGAAATACAAGCAACTTACCGGCGTCTCGATTTCCATCGTGGAACGATGCGAAACCTGTTTGGGCTGGCATATCAAAGAAGCAGTTCGCCTGCGTGCGAACAAAAACGAGCTGATTGAGGCGATCCGCGTTGGACTGCTTACCGGTGGTTCGATCACGATCCCGACGGTTCGCAAGGCGTACGAGATATTGGAGGAACAAAAGGTAAGGTAATACGTCGCGACTTGAGCAAGCTCTGCTGCATAAATTTCATCAATCGGCCTGCATCGTCTAAATAAACAGGATTTGTCTGATAAAGCCCGAGTCCGGCTCGAACTTTGTGAAAGAAGACGCGCTCTGTGTTCTGCAGTGGCGGCCGTGTCGGCCGCGTGGAACTTGTAGCTGCCGCTGTCCTCAGCGGCAGAAAATGGATGCAACTGCCCGCCCTGAGCGACAGTCGAATGGGTCACGTTGCCGATGTCGGAATCGCTCTCACACCGACCCGGGCTAGGTACTCATCAGCCTGAAGAAGATCGTTGCCCGCGCGCTCGACAATTCCTTCTGTCATGTCGAGCGAAGTCGAGACATCTCTAATTATTGCGCTTACTCCTTTGCCGGTGTCGGAATCGCTCTGACACCCACGCGCGCAAGATACTCATCAGCCTGCAACAGATCGTTGCCAGCGCGCTCGAGAATCTTGAGCAGGTTATCCATCGATGAAACTTCCTCGAGTTGCTCGGTCAGGAACCACTGCAGGAAATTGATCGTGATGTAATCGTTCTGCTTTCGGGCGAGTTCGACGAGCCCGTTGATTTGCTGGGTCACATGAATTTCTTGATCGAGCGAAAGCTTCACCGCGTCCCGCGCGGTTTTGAATTTCGATTTCGGTGCATCGATTGCCGGGATTATCACGCGTCCGCCAGCATCGACAACGTATTTGATAAAGCGCAGGGCGTGCCCTTTTTCTTCCTCAGCCTGCTGAAAGAAATGCGAGGAAAGTTGCGGCAACGCCTCGGCCGCGAAATGCGCTGCAATCGCGTAATACTGCAACTCCGCGCTGAACTCGTACCCGATTTGCTCATTTATCGCGTCAATTACCTTCTGGCTTGTTAGCATAAGCAGAAGCTTACCGCGGATTACCCGCCTCCGTCCAGCGACTACGGCGCGGCGGGCGCGGATGCGAACCGATGCTTGCGGCGCGTACAAACATGATAAGCTCGCCGACGATGAAAGCGAAGGTGCCGGATGTGAGGATTATTACACTTCGCAATCAGAAGGTCGTGCTTGATGTCGATCTTGCGCGGGTTTACGGCGTAACAACCAAACGGCTGAACGAGCAGTTCCGACGCAATCGAAAGCGGTTTCCCAAGGATTTTGCGTTCCAGCTTACGACTGAAGAGAACAATGCCATGCGGTCACAACTTGTGACCGCATCGTCAGATCCGACCATGTGGTCGCAAATTGCGACCACATCGCGAAAGCGCCGACGGAAGACTCATCGTCCCTGGGCATTCACGGAACATGGAGCGTTGCAGGTTGCAAACATTCTGCGAAGCGATCGCGCAATCGCGATGAGCGTCTATGTGATTCGCGCCTTTATCGAATTACGGGAAAAAGTTGCTACGAATGCCGCGATCCTGAAGCGTCTGGCCGAGATCGATCGAACATTGTTGCAGCACGACACCGCTCTGCGCGACATCTATCAAAAACTCCTGCCGCTCCTCGCGCCTCCACCCGAACGGCCGCGTCGCCAAATCGGTTTCTCGCAGCCGTGATGCAGTCCGCTGTCGTCTGATCTCTCTGTGCTCTGACACCTGAATCGATGGCGTCGATGACTTTTTGACTCGTAAGCGTGGCAATCCTTTCGTCTATTCTTGTCTTAGCGCAGCAACGCGCGATGATCAATCCGAGCATGAAGCGAGTTCCTCGGAAAACGAGAAAGAAATCAAAGGCGAAAAAGGCTGCAGTCATTCGCAGCCTGCGCGGCAAATGCAAGCATCTCGATCTGAAGCGGGAGCTCAGGAAGTCCCGAAAGGAAGATCGACAACAAGGTCGTGGCCGAAAGAAGCGGTCGAAACGAAGCGTTGTTCGTGAAACGTCACCGGCTTACCGCGCGACACAGCGTGATTTATTCGAAAGCGAGAACCGTAATGGTGAGCGCCTTGGCTACAGCCCTGCTTACGCACAGCCAGCTTTCACAAATTTTCGGGGCGTTACTCCCTCCACGGATCTCTCGGCGCTCAATCTAAACTGGCGGGAAGCGGATCTGCCCGAAAAGGAGCGGACCAAACATGTCCATCGTCTCCATCCATGTCTCGGCAAATTTATTCCGCAGCTCGTAGAGATATTTCTGCGGAAGTTTAGACCAAAAACTGTTTACGACCCGTTTGCTGGGTCAGGCACAACGCTAGTCGAAGTGAAGGCTCCCGCAAGCTGACGCGCTGCTATTCCCGCGGAGAAACTAAACCGTCACTGCGTACAACGTAAATCGATTGCTTGATGCGTCGATCGGGGACAATCTCAGATGGCAAATTCAGCGACTCTCTCGCTGCTTGAACAAGTCGATCAAGGTTGTTGGCGAGCGCATCTTCTGCAGTTCGGCCTTGGATACCATCGATCAGATAGTATGCGGGCACGTCTGCCCATCCATCGTAAAACAATGCTTCGTAAGTCATGGGTTTTAACTTATTGCTAAGTCACTTCGCGGATTTCGGGTGACCATTATTGCTTCTCGAAAGGTTGAAATAACTCGAAGAATTGCTGACCCGCGAGATACGTTCGGTAAACCTTCGCGAGGCTCCAAATCTCGAGCCAGTTCTTTAAGTCCGGTTCGTAACGGCAAATCTCTTTGAGTCGCTTTATCGATTCGGTCTTCGACACGACAACGATTTTTCGAGCACCAAAACGTTTCGCGTGGACAAGTCTGTCTTTAGCTTCTGTTTCGTTCCCTCCGACCTGAACTTCAACGGCTAACCCAATCAGGTCGCGATCCAGCCAAACCACGTCTATCTGATACGGTGAATCAGGCGGAACCTTGTGGCTCTTGGCTGGAACATATCCCGACCATTTGTCGATCTGTGCGACCATGTCGATCACGCGATCAAGCCAGGGCATGTGTCTACACTTATTGATAAATTTAAGGACCGAATTCCTGATTAGCAGGTGCGGCTCGTCGATGTTCGCTTCTCCCGCGATGTCCTGACGGCCTTGAAGGAGCAGCACCGGCGCGGTGATCGCTTTCAACTTCGGGCGCAGATCAAAGTCTCCCCCGGCTTTGAACGCGGGTATCACGCGCGGATTGAACTCATCCGAAGTGAGATCCTTGCCGTACTGCAGACCTGCTTTGCGATCGTAAAAATATCCGCTCTTCGGCATGCGGCGTCCCGCCGCGCTGCGTTTCCGCCTCCGCCGAGGCTACTGCGGGACAAGCGAGTAGGACGCAACTAAAAACCCCGATGAGATAACGCACCGGGGTTTTTAGTTCTGGCGACGTCCTACTCTCGCACGGCCTATCGCCGTACTACCATCGGGGCTGCAGCGTTTCACTGCCGTGTTCGGAATGGGAACGGGTGGCGCCACTGCGCTACTGTCACCAGAGTGCGGAACCGCACTGGCATTTCGCTGCTATCGCAGCGACGCAAGCGCGAAGCCGAATCTCTGATGGCTGGCGTCTGACACGGACGCCCTACAATTATTTCCGAAAGAACATGATTTTCAATCCGCATTCCGCAATCGAAAATTCGCAATCTGCTCTGGTTCTCTGATATCTACATACAGGAAGTGAAAGCCAACGCTTAAGGCTTCGTTTTGTTTGAGATCTTTTGTCTCCTCTGTTTGCCATCCCGCACTTGCGGGATGGGTTAACAGAAAAGTAAAAGATCAAGCCGAACGGGTTATTAGTACTCCTGAGCTGAACATGTTACCATGCTTACACCCGGAGCCTATCAACGTGGTGGTCTACCACGACCCTTCAGGGAGATCTCATCTTGGGATAGGCTTGGCGCTTAGATGCTTTCAGCGCTTATCCTTTCCGAACATAGCTACCCAGCACTGCTCTTGACAGAACAACTGGAACACCAGCGGTTCGTCAGACCCGGTCCTCTCGTACTAAGGTCTGAACCCCTCAATTCTCCTGCGCCCACAGTGGATAAGGACCGAACTGTCTCGCGACGTTCTGAACCCAGCTCGCGT
>Ga0209376_1003078_pt1 | contig 15350 bp, 11 predicted proteins | sample GraSoiAngelo_134_FD_185891 | JGI IMG/M metagenome (GOLD analysis project Ga0209376, IMG submission 185891) | Grasslands soil microbial communities from the Angelo Coastal Reserve, California, USA - 14_0929_05_30cm (SPAdes) (version 2) | ecosystem: Environmental > Terrestrial > Soil > Grasslands ... | reverse complement strand
CGCGCCGAGCAGCAGCGCCGCGGCGGCCGCGCCCGGCACGCGCATGCGCCGCCTCATCAGATGACCACGTTGACCAGTTTGCCGGGCACCACGATCACGCGCCTCACCGGCCTGTCGGCCAGGAACCTGCGCACCTGGGCGTCTGCCAGCGCCGCGGCACGCACCGCGGCCTCATCGGCGTCCACCGCGACGCTGATGCGCCCGCGCAGCTTGCCGTTCACCTGCACGACGATCTCGTAGCTTTCCTGCGCCAGCGCCGCCGCATCCGGCGCCGGCCAGCGCTCGTCCACCAGCGCGCTCGTCGACCCCAGCGCCTGCCACAGCGCGTGACACACGTGCGGGGTGATGGGCGCGAGCACCAGGACCGCGATCCGCAGCGCCTCCTGGCGCACGGCGCGCCCTTGGGCACTCGGGTCGCCGAAGCGCCCGAGGGCATTCAGCAGTTCCATGATGGCGGCGATCGCGGTGTTGAAATTGCGGCGCCGGCCGATGTCGTCGGTGGCCTTGGCGAGTGCCTGGTGCGCGGTGCGCCGCAGCTCGCGCTGCGCGCCCGTCAGCGCGCTCGCCTTCAGCGCCGCTGCCGGGCCCGCCGCAACGTGCTCGTACACCGCATGCCACAGCCGGCGGATGAAGCGCGAGGCGCCCTGAACCCCTTCGTCGGACCATTCCAGCGTCTGCTCCGGGGGCGAGGCGAACATCATGAACAACCGGGCGGTGTCGGCGCCAAACCGCTCGATCAGGCCTTCGGGGTCGACCCCGTTACCCTCGGACTTCGACATCTTCCCCAGGCCCTCGTGCGTGACGGGCACGGTGCCGAGGTCGGCGGTCAGCACCTCGTGCACCTCGGTGCCGTCGGGCCCGCGGCGGGTGTCCACCTCGGCGGGGTTGAAGTAGCGCTTGCGTTCGCCGGCGGCCTGGTATGAATAGATGTGGTTCAGCACCATGCCCTGGGTGAGGAGCCGCGTGAACGGCTCGCCGAAGCCGAGCAGATGCAAGTCGCGCATCACCTTGGTCCAGAAGCGCGCATACAACAGGTGCAGGATGGCGTGCTCGATGCCGCCGATGTACTGATCCACCGGCAGCCAGTAGTCCACGCGCGCGTCCACCATGGCGGGGGCGCCCGGGCACGCGTAGCGCATGAAGTACCAGGACGAGTCGACGAAGGTGTCCATGGTGTCGGTTTCGCGCCGGGCCGGCTGACCGCACTTCGGGCAGCCGCACTCGTAGAACGCCGCACACCTGGCGAGCGGATTGCCGCCGCCGTCCGGCACCAGGTCCTCGGGCAGCACCACCGGCAACTGCTCGTCCGGCACCGGCACCGCGCCGCACGCGCCGCAGTGGATGATCGGAATCGGGCAGCCCCAGTAGCGCTGCCGGGAAATGCCCCAGTCGCGCAGGCGGTACTGCACGCGCTTGCTGCCGAGACCCTTCTGTTCCAGCGCCGCGGCGATGGCATCCACCGCCGCCTGGAACGTCAGGCCCGAGAATTGCGCCGAGTTCACCGTGATGCCGACTTCCGCGTAGGCCGGGATCCAGGGCGCGCGCACCTCCTGGTAGGCGCCGCTGCCGGAGCGCACCACGGTGACCACCGGCAGGGCGTTGCGCAGCGCGAACTCGAAATCCCGCTCATCGTGCGCCGGCACGCCCATGACCGCGCCCTCGCCGTAGGCCATGAGCACGTAGTTGGCGACCCAGATCTCGAGCGGCGCGCCGCTCAGGGGGTGAAGCACGTGCAGCCCGGTCGGCCGGCCCTTCTTCTCCTGCGTCGCGAGCGCGGCCTCCGTCACGCCGCCACGACGGCACTCGTCGATGAACGCGGCGAGCGCCGGGTCGTGCCGCGCGGCGGCGAGCGCCACCGGATGCTCGGCGGCGATCGCCATGAAGGTCGCGCCGAAGAGTGTATCGGCGCGCGTGGTGAACACCTTCAGCGCCCCCGCGCCGCCGGCGGCCCGGACCGTATCGGGGGCGTAGGGAAAGGCGATGTCGCACCCCTCGCTCCTGCCGATCCAGTTCGCCTGCATCACGCGCACGCGCTCGGGCCAGTCGCCGAGGGTATCGAGCGCCTCGAGCAGCTCCTGCGCGTAGCGCGTGATCGCCAGGTAGTACATGGGGATCTCGCGCTTCTCCACCGGCGCCCCGGTGCGCCAGCCGCGGCCGTCGATCACCTGCTCGTTGGCGAGCACGGTCTGATCGACCGGATCCCAGTTCACGACGCCGGTCTTGCGGTAGGCGATGCCCCGCTCGAGCATGCGCAGGAACAACCACTGGTTCCAGCGGTAGTAGTCCGGGTCGCAGGTGGCGAGCTCGCGGCGCCAGTCGATGGCGAAGCCGAGGGACTTGAGCTGTGCGCGCATGTGGGAAATGTTCTCGCGGGTCCAGCGCGCCGGTGGCACGCCATTGCTGATCGCCGCGTTCTCGGCCGGCAGGCCGAACGCATCCCAGCCCATGGGCTGCAGCACGTTGTATCCCTGCATGCGCAGGTAACGCGCCAGCACATCTCCGATGGTGTAGTTGCGCACGTGGCCCATGTGCAGGCGCCCGGACGGATACGGCAGCATCGACAGGCAGTAGAACTTCGGCCGCGTCGCATCCTCACGCACCTCGAAGGCGCTTCGCTCGTCCCAATACTGCTGCGCGGCGCGCTCGACGGCCGCGGGATCGTAGCTCTCTTGCATCGTTGTTACGGCAGGCGCAGCGGTACGAAGATCTGGGCGTCCTCGCGCTGGATCAGCAGCGCCACGCTCTTGCCCGCGGATTTGGCCGCATCCTGCAGCTCCTTCACCGAGTGCACGCGCCTGCCGTTGATGCCCAGAATGATGTCGCCCGGCTGGACTTCGGCAGCCTGGGCGGGGCCCGAGACCTCCTCGACCACCAGACTCCCCTGCGTGTTCGCCTGCTCCTTCTCCTGCGGCGCGAGCGGCCGCACGGTCAGTCCCAGCGCGCTCGCCCGATCGCCGCCGTGGCCCGCGGGCTTGCCCGCTCGCGCGGTGAGCTGTGGCTGCTCCTTCAGTTCCGCAACCCTGACGTTGATGCTCTGCTCCTTGCCGTTGCGCCACACCGACAGGGTGGCATCCGAGCCCGGCCGCATCGCGGCGATGGCACCGGAGAGCTCGCCGTAGCGCTCGATCGCGTGCCCGCCGACACCGAGGATGACATCCCCCGCGGCGATTCCCGCGTGGGCCGCCGGGCCGTCCTTCTCCACCGAGGACACCAGTGCGCCGTGCGGCCGCTCGAGTCCGAAGGACTCGGCGAGCTGCGCGTTGACGTCCTGGATGGTCACGCCGATGCGGCCGCGGACCACGTGGCCGGTCTTGATCAGCTGCTCCTCGACGTTGCGCGCCACGTCGATCGGAATGGCGAACGAGACGCCCATGAAGCCGCCGGTGCGGCTGAAGATCTGCGAGTTGATGCCGATCACCTCGCCTGCCATGTTGAACAGCGGTCCGCCCGAGTTGCCGGGATTCACCGCCACGTCGGTCTGGATGAACGGCACGTAGTTCTCGCCCGGCACCGAGCGCGAGGTGGCGCTGATGATGCCCGCGGTGGCGCTGTTCTCGAAGCCGAAGGGCGAGCCGATCGCGAGCACCCACTGCCCTGGCTTGATGCGCGAGGGATCGCCGAGCTTCACGATGGGCAGGTTGGTGGCGCTGATCTTGATTACCGCCACGTCGGTGCGCTCGTCGGCGCCGATGACCTTGGCGGGGAACTCGCGCCGGTCGGTGAGGCGCACCGTCACCTCATCCGCGTTGGCCACCACGTGCGTGTTGGTGAGGATGTAGCCGTCGGAGTTGACGATGAATCCGGAGCCCGCGCCGCGCGCCGGCGGCTGGTGGGCGCGCGGCCCCTGCTCGGGGCCGGGAACGCCGAAGCGGCGGAAGAAATCATAGAACGGATCGTTGGGCGACAGTCCCGGCGGGCCCCCGGCCGCGGGCTGCGCCTTCTCCACGACCTCCACGTTCACGACCGCAGGCCCGTAGCGGTCCACCAGCTGCGAGAAGTCCGGCAGCCCCCGCAGCACGGGCTCCGCTGCCGGGGCGGACGCGGAGCCCGGGGCCTGCGCGGCGGCGGGCGCCGTCGCCGTGGGCGCAGCGGCGCGCGTGGACTGGGCGCTCAGGTCCCGCGAACAGGCCGCCAGGGCCACGGCGATGGCGCACAGCGCGATCATGCGCTTCAGGGGCGGAGTGAGAGTCGACTCGAACTTGGGGTTCATGGGGACACTTCCAGCTTCAGTCACGAACGGCCGGCCTGGCCGCGCTGCGCCGGCCCCTATCATTCCGCACCCACAGCCCGTACGCCAGCGCCAGCGCGGCCAGGCCCATGACCAGCCAGTTCCCAACATGCGCGTAGGGCGGCAGGCCCCTGAGAGGCACGATCCTTGAGACCAGCACCCAGGGCCGGAATTCCGGGGCGCGCGCGATCACTTCGCCATGCGGACCGATCACGGCCGAAATGCCGTCATTGGCGGCACGCACCAGGAAGCGGCCCTCCTCCAGCGCGCGCATGCGCGCGATCTGGAAGTGCTGGTGCCGGGCGCTCGAGTGGCCGAACCAGGCGTCGTTGGTGACGTTGACCAGGGCGTCGGCGGCGGGTAACACCCGCAGCATGGAGCTGCCGTAGGCGTCCTCGTAGCACACCGTGGCGCCGAGCCGCAGGTGCGCCGCGGGCAGGGGCGGCTGGTCCGCGGCCCCGGGCGTGAAGTCCGAATACGGCAGGCTCATCAGGCGCATCCACGAGCGCACGAAGCGCGGCACGGGAAAGATTTCCGCGAACGGCACGAGGTGATGCTTGTCGTACCAGCTCACCTCCTGATCGAGGGCGAGCACCGAGTTGAAGTAGCGCGGCGCGGCGTTGTCGGCTGCGCCGCCTTGCGCGCGCAGCACGCCCAGCACCAGCGCCGAGCCATGGGTGTAGGCCTCGCTGTACAGGTGGCTGAGGTAGGGGACGAGGTCGTTGGCGACGTCGGCGGGCGCGGACTCCGGCCACACGATGAGCTGCGTGCCGAGTGCCTTCTCGGTGAGCGTCCGGTAGGCCTCGAGCGTCGTGTCGCGGTTGCTCTCGAGCCACTTCTCGTCCTGCGGTATCGCCGCCTGTACCACGGCCACCGATACCGGCGCCCCGGCGGCCTGGGTCCAGGAGTGCCCGTGCAGCGCCGCCCCGAGAGCCCACGGAACGATGAGCAGGATGGCGGCGAGGATGCGGATTCGCCGGGCGCCACAGGCGAGGGCGACCAGTGCGCCCGCGCTCACCAGCAGCAGCGCACTGATGCCGTAGACGCCCACCACCGGGGCGAAACCGGCGAGCCAGGTGTCGGTCTGGGAGTAGCCGAGCGACAGCCAGGCAAACCCCGACAGGAACCAGCCGCGCCACCACTCGATGAGGAGCCAGCTCGCCGGCAGCGCGGCCAGCCAGCGCACCGCGCCGCTCGGCGGCAGCCAGCGCGCCACCGCGTACCCGAGCGCCGCCTGATACAGGCCCATGACCAGCACCAGCCCCAGCAGCAGGAACAGGGCGAGCCACACGGGCGCCGGGCCGTGGACGTGGATGCTGGCGTACAGCCAGTAGGTGCCGGCGGCGAAGGTGGCGCAGTTGAAGCAGAACCCGAGCCGCGCCGCCTCGCCGGGCGTGGCGTCCTGCCACAGCCACAGGAGCACCGCCGGACACAGCACCGCCAGCGGCCACAGATTGAGCGGCGCAAACGCGGCGGCGAGCGCCGCCCCGGCGGCAACCGCCAGCCCCGCCCGCAGCGCCGCGGACGGCGGCGACGGCCGGCCGTAGTGCTCTTGCGCCGGCGTCGTGACGGCGGCGTCGGGCGAGTCGCTCATGGCGGCCAGGAGCTACGCGCCCGCGGCCCGCTCGTCCGGCGGCAGCACGTCGCGCGGCGCCACCACGCGCAGCGCATCGATGCGGCGCCGGTCGGCGCGCAGCACCCGGAACTCGAAGCCGCCGATGCTCGCGCTCTCGCCGCGCCGCGGCAGCCGGCCGAGCTCCTTCATGAGCAGGCCGGCGACGGTGTCGACGCCCTCGGCCTCCGAGAGCCGCGCGCCGAAATACTCGTTGAACTCCGCAATGCGGGTGACACCGCGCACCGTGAACTGTGCTTCCGCGTCGCGGCGGATGTTCTGGTCGTCCTCGACGTCGAACTCGTCGTCGATCTCGCCGACGATCTGCTCGATGACGTCCTCGATGGTGCACAGTCCGGACACGCCGCCGTACTCGTCGACCACGATCGCCATGTGGTTGCGGTTGCGGCGGAACTCCTTCAGCAGCACGTTGAGACGCTTGGACTCGGGCACGAACACCGCCGGACGCATGTACTCGCGGATGTCGAAGCGCTCGCGTGCCGAGGCGGTGGTGAGACGCAGCAGGTCCTTCGCCAGCAGGATCCCGACGATGTCGTCGCGATCCTCGTCCATTACCGGGAAACGCGAGTGACCCGACTCCACCACCACCGGCAGGATGCGCGCAGCCGGCTCATCGCGCCGCACGAACACCATCTGCGCGCGCGGCACCATGATGTCGCGCACCTGCAGGTCGCCGACCTCGAGCACCCCCTCGAGCATGGTGAGCGCATCGCCGTCGACGAGCCCGCGCTCGCCGGCCTCGCGCAGCACCGCCAGCAGATCCTTGCGGTCCTGCAGCTCGGGCGCCAGTCCCTGCGTGAGGCGCTTCATCAGCCAGCGGCCGGTGGAGTTCAGATCCTTCGGCATCGGCTAACTGCTCCGGTAGGGATTGGCGAATCCCAGGCGCTTGAGCAGCGCGATCTCGCGCCGCTCCATGCGCCGCGCATCCGCGGCGCGCTCGTGGTCGTAGCCCAGCAGGTGCAGCGTGCCGTGCACCACCAGGTGCGCCCAGTGCGCCTTCAGGCTCTTGTCCTGCGCGCGCGCCTCGGCGCGCAGCACGCGCGGGCAGATCACCAGCTCCCCGAGGACGCGCGCCCCGCGGGCCGGCGCGCGCGGCAGCGCGACGGAAGCGAAGGACAGCACGTTGGTCGGCGCATCACGGCCGCGGAAGCGTGCATTGAGCCGGCGGCTCTCGGGCGCCCCCACGATGCACACCCCGAGCTCGCGCCCGTTCACCGCCCCGCCTGCCGCCACGTTTGCCCAGCGCGCAAGCTCTCGCCGCGTCGGCGACCAGCTGCGCACGCGCCGCTGTACCTGTACCCGCACGCCGCGCCGCCCGTGTCGCGCTGCGGCACGGGGCTCGCGTCGGCGCCGCGCTGGCCTCATGAGGAGCCCCCGCGCGCTTCGTACGCCTGCACGATGCGCTGCACCAGCGGATGGCGCACCACGTCCTGGGCGTCGAAGAACGTGAATGCGACGCCCGGCACCGCGCGCAGCACCTCGACCACGTGAGAGAGGCCCGACTGCCGGCCGGCGGGCAGATCGGTCTGGGTGATGTCGCCGGTCACGACCGCCTTGGAGCCGAAGCCGATGCGCGTCAGGAACATCTTCATCTGCTCGATGGTGGTGTTCTGGGCCTCGTCGAGGATGATGAAGGAATCGTTGAGCGAGCGGCCGCGCATGAAGGCGAGCGGCGCCACCTCGATGACGTTGCGCTCCATGAAGCGCGCCACGCGATCGAAGCCCATCATTTCGTACAGCGCGTCGTACATCGGGCGCAGGTACGGATCGACCTTCTGCGTCATGTCCCCGGGGAGAAACCCGAGGCGCTCGCCGGCCTCCACCGCCGGCCGCACCAGGATCAGCCTGCGCACCCGATCCGCCTGCAGCGCCTCCACCGCGCACGCGACCGCGAGATAGGTCTTACCGGTGCCGGCGGGGCCTACGCCGAAGGTCAGATCGCGCGTGCGGATGTGGTCGAGGTAATCGCGCTGGTGGGCGCCGCGCGCGCGTATGCCGCCGCGCGGCACGCTCACCCCGTGCTCGCCCGGTTGCGCATCCGGCGGCGGCAGGCCGGACTCGCGCTCACGCAGGGCGAGATGCACGCGCTCGGGGGTGACCTCATCACTCTTGGTGAGGGCGAAGAGCTCGCGCAGCAGTCCTTCCGCGCTCTCGGCCTGGGCGCCGCTCACGCGGAAGGTCCCGCCGCGGCGACGAATGTGCACGTCAAGACGCGTCTCCAGCAGACGCAGATTCTCATCCAGCGGCCCGCACAGATTCGCGAGCCGCGCATTATCCGATGGACCGAGGGCGAATTGCCGCTGCGGTTCGGGCGGTGAGGCAGCCACTGGCGTTCAGGCGCCGACCGCGACGGCGGGCGCGGCGACGGTGAGCGCATGCGCACTGCCGGGCGCGTCCGCCAGGCGCCCGCGCAGGCTATGCGGGTGCGCCTCGGTGACGATCACGTCGACGAAGCGGCCGATGAGGGTGGCGGGTCCGGCAAGGTTCACCCAGCGGTTGTTGGCGGTGCGGCCGGCCAGCTCGCGCGCGTTCTTCTTCGCCGGCCGCTCGATCAGCACGCGTTGGCGCGTGCCGACCATCGATTCGCTGATGGCGCGCGCCTGGGACTCGAGCTGCGCCTGCAGGCGCGCCAGGCGCTGCTGCTTGACGGCCGGCTCGGTCTCGTCCGGGAGCGCAGCCGCCGGCGTGCCCGGCCGGCGGCTATAGAGGAAGCTGAAGGACTGGTCGAAGCCCACCTCGCGCGCCAGCGCCAGTGTCGCCGCGAAATCGCGCTCGCTCTCGCCGGGGAAGCCGACGATGAAGTCCGAGGAAATCGCGATGGCGGGCCGCACCGCGCGCAGCTTGCGCACCTTTTCCTTGAATTCGAGCGCGGTGTAGCCGCGCTTCATGAGCGAGAGCACCCGGTCCGAGCCGCTCTGCACCGGCAGGTGCAGGTGGTCGGCGAGCTTGCCGACACTGGCGAACGCCTCGATCAGGCTGTCGTTGAACTCGAGCGGGTGGGAGGTGGTGAAGCGGATGCGTTCGATGCCCGGCACGCCCGCGACATGGTGGATGAGCGTGGCGAGATCCACCCGCGCGCCGTCGGCCATCGCTCCGCAGTAGGCATTGACGTTCTGACCGAGCAGTGTGACCTCGGCGACGCCCTGGGCCGCGAGTTGCCCCACCTCCTCGAGCACCGAATCGAAGCAGCGGCTCACTTCCTCGCCGCGCGTGTACGGCACGATGCAGAAACTGCAGTACTTGCTGCAGCCCTCCATGATGGACACGAAGGCCCGCGCGCCTTCGGCCCGCGGCGCCGGCAGGCGATCGAATTTTTCGATCTCCGGGAAGCTCACATCCACGACCGGCTTACCCGTGCCGCGCAGCTCATCGAGCATCTGCGGCAGGCGGTGCAGGGTCTGCGGACCGAACACCAGGTCCACGAACGGCGCGCGCTCGGTGATGCCGGCGCCTTCCTGGCTCGCCACGCAGCCGCCGACACCGATGATCACCTGCGGCCGGCGCGCCTTCAGAAGCCGCCACTCCCCGAGCAGCGAGAACACCTTCTCCTGCGCCTTCTCGCGCACCGAGCAGGTATTCATGAGCAGCAGGTCCGCCTCGAGCGGGTCGTCGGTGGCCACCAGATCCGCGCCGGCGCGCAGCACGTCCGCCATCCGGGCGGAGTCGTACTCGTTCATCTGGCAGCCGAAGGTCTTGATGAAGTAGCGGCGGGGCATGGGCGTGCAGAGGAAATTCTACCCTACGGGGACCTTCGCAAGGGCTCCGCGGGCGCGCGCCCGTGCACGGCCGCAGGCCGCGCCCGATGCAGAAAACTCGAGTACGCCCAGAGACTTACGCGTACAAGACGGGCGCGCTAGAACGGAATATCGTCGTCGAAATCCTCGCCGCGACCGGCACCGCCCCCGGACTCCTCGGAGTCGGGCGAGGCGCCAGCGCCCCCACCCGCGCCCGCACCCCCGCTCGCCGCCGCGCCGGCGCCCGGCGCGCTCACGGCCCCGCCGCCGCCCCGGCTCCCAAGCATCTGCAGGTCGTTACCGATGATCTCGGTCGAGTAGCGCTCGTTCCCCTGCTTGTCCTGCCACTTGCGTGTGCGCAGGCTGCCCTCGATGTAGACCTGCGAGCCCTTGCGCAGGTACTCGCCGGCGACTTCCGCCAGGCGCCCGAAGAAGGCCACGCGGTGCCATTCGGTGCGCTCCTGCTGCTCACCGGTCTGCTTGTCGCGCCAGCTCTCGCTGGTCGCGATGCGCAGGTTCGCCACGGTCGTGCCCGAGGGCACGGCGCGGGTCTCGGGGTCGGCGCCCAGGTTGCCGATGAGAATGACTTTATTGATGCCACGCGCCATGGTGAGTTCCTTGGAATTGAGCTGATGGATGGCGCGGGTCGCAGCCAGCGCCCGCGGGTGTCTTTGCGACCGCTATTCTAGAGGAGCCGCGCGGGGCCTGGTGAACCGCATTTGGTGGCAAACCGATAGAGTATGAGCGTGACCCGAAGTTTCTCCGAGGCGGACATCGCCCGCGTGCTCACCTTCGAGGAGCTCATCCCGGCGATGGAGCGGGCGCTCGCGGCCTTCTCGGCCGGCGAGGTGATCCAGCCCGTGCGCAGCGTACTCACGCTCGAGCCGGGGCAGCGCTACCTCGGCGTGATGCCCGCGGCGACGCAGGAGGCCATGGGCGCGAAGCTGGTCTCCTTTTACCCGAAGAACGCGGGCACGGAAGTGCCAACGCACATGGCGAGCATTGCGCTCTTCGAGTCCGCCACCGGCCGTCCGCTCGCCTTCCTCGACGGCCGTCTCATCACCGAGATGCGCACCGCCGCCGTGTCGGCCGCGGTCACGCGCCATCTCGCGCCCGGGGAGGCGAGGGTGCTTGCGCTCATCGGCAGCGGCGTACAGGCACGCGCTCACCTCGAAGCCCTGCGGCACGTGCGCCGCTTCGAGGAGGTGCGGGTCTGGAGCCCGACGCCGGTGCACGCGCAGCGCTTCGCCGCCGAGACCGGCGCCCGAGCGCTGGATGCCGAAGCCGCCGTGCGCGGGGCGGACGTCATCGTGGTCGCGACCAGCGCCCGCGAGCCGGTTCTCAAGGGCGTGTGGCTCAAGCCTGGCGCGCACGTCAATGCCGTCGGTGCGCCTCGCCCCGACTGGCGTGAGCTCGACGACGACGTCATGCTCGGGAGCACGTTGATCGTCGACTCGCGCGAGGGGGCGCTGAGGGAATCCGGTGACGTGATCCTCTCCGGCGCGCCGATCTTTGCCGAAGCCGGCGAGGTGTTCGCGAACCTGCGACGCCCGGCGCAGGGCGCGACCACCGTCTTCAAGTCGTTGGGGCTTGCCGTGGAGGACATCGTCACGGCGCAGCTGGTCTACCACGCCCTGGGGGGCTCCCGCCCCGGCTGAGCCGCCAGAGGCCTCGAGCCTGCTCGCCGCCTCGAGCCTGACTGCCGCCTTGAGCCCGCCGGCCCCGGCCCCAACTCTCGTCCTGCCCTGCTTTGGGTCTCAAGTCGCGCCAGCGCGTAGGATAGAGGGTTCAATGCAGCAGATTCGCGTGCGCGGAGCGCGCACCCACAACCTCAAGAACCTGAGCCTCGATCTGCCGCGCGAGCGGCTGATCGTGGTGACGGGCCTGTCGGGCTCGGGAAAGTCCTCGCTCACCTTCGACACGCTCTACGCCGAAGGCCAGCGGCGCTACGTCGAGTCGCTCTCCGCCTATGCGCGGCAGTTCCTCTCGACCATGGACAAGCCGGACGTCGACAGCATCGAGGGCCTCTCGCCGGCGATCGCCATCGAGCAGAAGGCGAGCTCCCACAACCCGCGCTCGACCGTGGGCACGGTCACCGAGATCTACGACTACCTGCGCCTGCTCTACGCGCGCGCCGGCACTCCGCGCTGTCCCGACCACGGCATCGATCTCGCCGCCCAGACCGTGAGCCAGATGGTCGACCAGGCGCTGCGGCTGCCGGAGGGCCTGGCTGCGGTGCTGCTCGCCCCGGTGGTGAGCGAGCGCAAGGGCGAGCAGCAGGAGCTCCTGGAGGATCTCGCCGCACAGGGTTTCGTGCGCGTGCGCATCGACGGGCGTATCCACGAGATGGAGGCGCTGCCGCAGCTCGACGGCAAGAAGAAACACACCATCGAGGCGGTGGTCGACCGCATGCGCATCAGGCCCGATGCCGCGCAGCGCCTGGCGGAATCGTTCGAGACCGCCCTGCGCCTGTCGGGCGGGCTCGCGCGGCTCGCGTTTCTCCAGGATGGCCAGGCCGGGGCGGCGCAGCGAGAGCTGGTGTTTTCCAGCCGGCACGCCTGCCCGGTGTGCGGCTACAGCGTGCCGCCGCTCGAGCCGAAGCTGTTCTCGTTCAACAACCCAACCGGGGCCTGCCCGAGCTGCGATGGGCTCGGAGTGCAGGAATTCTTCGATCCGCAGCGCGTCGTGCTGCACCCGCATCTGTCGCTGGCCGGCGGCGCGGTGCGCGGCTGGGACCGGCGCAATGATCATTATTTCCACCTGATCCAGTCGTTAGCCAAGCACTACGGCTTCGACATCGAGACGCCCTGGACGGAGCTGCCGGAGCACGTGCGCCACGTGCTGCTGCACGGCAGCGGCACGGAGGCGATCGAATTCAGCTACCGCGAGGAAGCCGGACGCCGGTCGCGCAAGCGTCACCCGTTCGAGGGGATCCTGCCGAACCTGACGCGACGCTATCGCGAGACCGAGTCACCGATGGTGCGCGAGGAGCTGGCGCGCTACCTGGGAGTGCGCCCGTGCCCGGAGTGCCAGGGCACGCGCCTGAACCGCGCGGCTCGCTTCGTGTTCGTCGGCGGGCGCACTCTGCCGGAGCTTACCTCTCTCACGGTCGGACGGGCGCTCGAGTTCCTGGGTCAGCTCGCCCTCGCCGGCTGGCGCGGGGAGGTGGCGGGGAAGATCGTCAAGGGCATGGTGGAGCGCCTGCGCTTCCTCAGCGACGTGGGCCTCGACTATCTGACGCTCGATCGCAGCGCCGAGACGCTCTCGGGCGGGGAATCGCAGCGCATCCGCCTTGCCAGCCAGGTCGGATCCGGGCTCACCGGCGTCATGTACATCCTCGATGAGCCCTCGATCGGCCTGCACCAGCGCGACAACCGCCGGCTCCTGGCGACGCTCAAGCAGCTGCGCGACCTCGGCAACACCGTGATCGTGGTCGAGCACGACGAGGAGGCGATCCGGGAGGCCGACCATGTCGTGGACCTGGGGCCGGGCGCGGGCGCGCATGGCGGACACCTGGTGGCGCAGGGCACACCGCGCGACATCGCCGCCAACCCCGCCTCGGTCACCGGCCAGTACCTCGCGGGCCGACGCCGCATCGCAGTGCCCGGCTCACGTATCCGCCCGGACCCGGCGCGGCAGATCCGCATCGTCGGCGCGCGCGGCAACAACCTCGCGCAGGTGAGCACGCAGATCCCGCTGGGTCTGTTCACCTGCGTCACCGGAGTCTCCGGCTCGGGCAAGTCGACGCTCATCGTCGATACGCTGTTCGGCCACACCGCCGCGCGCCTGAACGGCGCGCGCGTCGAAGCCGCGCCCTGCGAGCGCATCGAGGGCCTGGAGCAGATCGACCGCGTCATCGACATCGACCAGAGTCCGATCGGGCGCACGCCGCGCTCCAACCCTGCGACCTACACCGGGCTGTTCGCGCCGCTGCGCGAGTTGTTCGCCGCCGTGCCCGAGGCCCGCGCCCGCGGCTACGATTCCGGCCGTTTCAGCTTCAACGTCAAGGGCGGACGCTGCGAGGCCTGCCAGGGTGACGGCGTGATCCGCGTGGAAATGCACTTCCTGCCGGACGTGTACGTGCCGTGTGACGTGTGCGGCGGCAAGCGTTATAACCGCGAGACGCTCGAGATCCGCTACCGCGGCAAGAACATCCACGAAGTGCTCGACATGACCGTCGAGGATGCCGCGCGCTTCTTCCAGAACGTGCCGGCCGCGGCCGGGAAGCTCCAGACGCTCACCGACGTCGGCCTGTCGTACGTGCGCCTCGGGCAGAATGCCACCACGCTCTCGGGCGGTGAGGCGCAGCGCGTGAAGCTGTCGCGCGAGCTCGCCAAGCGTGCCACCGGCAAGACCCTCTACATCCTGGACGAGCCCACCACCGGGCTGCATTTCCACGACGTCGAGCAGTTGCTGCATGTCCTGCACCGCCTGCGCGACGAGGGCAACACCGTGGTGGTGATCGAGCACAACCTCGATGTCATCAAGACCGCCGACTGGGTGATAGACCTGGGTCCGGAGGGCGGTGAAGGCGGCGGCGAGATCGTCGCCACGGGAACACCCGAAGACATCGCGGCCGGCGAGGCCTCCTGGACCGGCAAATACCTGCGGCCGCTGCTGGCTCCGGAGCGCCGCTCTGCCATAAGTGCTTGATTGTATTGCGTCTGACACCCCAGATGCTAATGCGATTGCAAATGCGAACCGTTCTCATCCATAATCACTTGCATGGACGCCGTCGTCGCACCCGAGGGCTTCGCTCTCGAGCCGGGCTTCGTGAGCCTCGCCGCCCTGCCTCCCGGCACCACCGCCCGGGTGGTGGGCGTCGGCTCGATCGCGTCGCCCCTGTCGGCACTGGAGCGCCGGCTGCTCGAGTTCGGCTTCGTGAACGGCGAGCAGGTCGAAATCCTCGCCGAGGCGCGCCCCGGGCGTGATCCGTTCGTGGTGCGCGTCGGTAACACGACGCTGGCGCTGCGCCGGCGCGAGGCGCAGAGCGTGTGGGTCGAGCTGCAGCACTCCGGAGCCAGCGCCCCACCCGAAGCGCGGGTGGCTGGCGCAGCAAATGGGGTCGAGCTGCAGCACTCCGCAGCCAGCGCACCACCCCTCGATGCACGTAGTAGCGCCAGCGAGTGGGTCGAGCTGCAGCGATGAACGCCCCCGCGGCCGCGGCGTTGGCCGCGCCGCAACTCACCCTCTCGCTCATCGGCGTCCCCAACTGCGGCAAGACTGCGCTCTTCAACCGTCTGACGGGCAGCCGCCAGAAGGTGGCCAATTACCCGGGCGTCACGGTCGAACGCAAGGAAGGCCGACTGATCGGTCCGCGCAGCGGCCGTACCTTCCGCGTCATCGACCTGCCCGGCGCCTACAGCCTCGAGCCGACGACACTCGATGAGGCCATCGCCCGCGACGTCGTGCTCGGCCGGCACGCGACCGAGCCCGCGCCCGACCTGCTGGTGTGCGTGGTCGACGCGACCAACCTGCGCCTCAACCTGCGCCTGGTCCTGGAGCTGAAGCGCTTGGGTAGGCCCATGATCGTCGCCCTCAACATGAGCGACCTCGCCACGCAGCGCGGCTATACGCTCGACCGCGCGGCGCTCGAGCGTGCGCTCGGTGTGCCGGTGGTGCCGACCGTCGCGGTGCGCTCCGGCGGCGAGCGCGCGCTGGCGGAGGTCATCGACGCGTACGGTTGCGCTGCTGAAACGGCGGCGCGCGCCCAGGAGCGCATCGCGCCGCTGCCGCTGGCGAGCGCCGCAGAGAT
>Ga0209376_1003077_pt1 | contig 15351 bp, 15 predicted proteins | sample GraSoiAngelo_134_FD_185891 | JGI IMG/M metagenome (GOLD analysis project Ga0209376, IMG submission 185891) | Grasslands soil microbial communities from the Angelo Coastal Reserve, California, USA - 14_0929_05_30cm (SPAdes) (version 2) | ecosystem: Environmental > Terrestrial > Soil > Grasslands ... | reverse complement strand
ATAGGCCGCCTTCACAGTTGCCAGGTTCTTGGCCAGCAACATTTCCTTCTTGGCGAATTTCTTCTTGATGGCTTCGTCCAGCGTCGCGGTCCCGCCGGAAGCCACGAATTTCTTCCCGAATCGCTCCTGCAGCGCCAGATCGAGCCCGTTCAAAGAGACACACTTGGTAATCCCGGCGGCCGATCCGATCATGGTCATGTTGGTCGACAACTCCGTGCCGGCGACCTCTAATGCGATTTGTGTCCCCTTGATGTAGAACACCGCCACGTTGAGATCCTTCAACCGCTGAATATCTTCATCCCCCAACAGGGGGACGTCCGAGTTGATGATGACGACCCCGCCTTCCTTGATCCCGGAATAGAACGGCATCGTGTAGCTCTTCCCCATCGTGATGACCTGGGGGTGGTACACTTCGATCACGTCCGGGAAGACGAGTTCGCCGCGGTCGTAAATGCGTTCGATGCCGATCCGGCAATAGCTCTCGGCCGGGGCCATCCGCTTCTCGGCGCCGAAGAACGGGTTGGAAATGGCAAACCGTCCGTCTTTCGATGCGGCCATGGCCATGACGTGAGCGCCTGTCACTGCGCCCTGCCCACCGAGTCCAGACATGCGGATGTTAATCCGTTTCTTAATCATGCTCCATCCTCCCGGCTCAGTGACACCACCTGTTAGCTCTTATGCCTCCTGGGAGGTCAACTGCTTCGCTGCCGCCTTCCTTTCCTTTTCTTTTGCAGCGATCTCGGCCAGCAACTGCTTGGCCGGTTCGCTGATGTACTCCTTGTAAGCGAAGCGTTCGGTCGGCTTCTCCGAATCGCGCATTTCCTGGAGCCCTTCCATGCTGTTCTTGCCGATCTCCAGAATGCAGGGGGTATAGAGTTGCAGGTAGGTCGGCCCGATTTCCCTGGCGACATAGACGGCGTTCTTGATCACTTTCTCGACCAGCGACGGTTTGCTGACCGTGCAATTGACGACATAGTGACAGCCTGACTCGCGCGCGATCTCAGGCAGACGAACTTTCTCGAAGGTCTTCCCGACCGGCGCCATCTTGGCCACAAACCCCTTCTGCATCAGGCCGCTCTCCTGACCGCCGGTGTTAGCGTAGAGCTCGTTGTCGAAGCAGATGGTGGTGAACTTCTCCTGACGGAACCAGGCCTGAAGCGTCATGTCTAGGCCAATGTCCACGGTGGCCCCGTCGCCGGCCAGCACCACGACATCCTTGATCCGGCCCGGAAAGCGTACGGTGAGCGCCCGCTTGAGGCCCGAGGCGACCGCGTTTTGATTTCCAAACAGCGAATGGATGTTATGCACGGCAACGTGCGGAAAGACCAAGCTGGTGCAACCGGTGGATCCCACCATGACGGTATCTTCAGGGTTGGGGAGCGAGGCCAAGATGTATCGAAACGCCATGGACTCCGGGCATCCCGCGCAGAGCGAATGTTCTTCGATCAGCTCCTTTGATGTCCCGATGTCTTTCCAGCCCCGGGATTCATTGCCGTATGTCGCCCTTGTCACCAGGTCTTGGTACTCCGGCGGCATGATATCGAAGAACTCTGGTGCGATTTTGATCCGCTCTTTGCTCATGAAGGCCTCCTCTCAGGGCTGCCGTCTTTCAAGGTTTCCGTTTGTGAACTATCAGGTGCTCCGTGTTATGAACTCCGTAACTCAGCTGCCGCGTCCGGCCAGCGCCGCGGAGCGGATGCCGAGCGCATGTTTGATTTGCTCCACAATAATTTCCGGCGGCATTGTCATACCACCGCAGACGTGCGGCCCGGCGATGACGCGGTCGCTGTTGGGAATGGATGCTTTGATCTCTCGCGCCATCCAGCCGACGACATTGAATTCCGGAACAATAATGTACTTGGCGTTCTTGGTGGCTTCTCGAATCTCTTCTCCGGGCCAGGGCCGCAACGTCTTGATCTTGACCAGCCCGACGCGGATGCCTTCATCCGCCAGCAAGCGGATAGCCTCCCGCCCTTGCGATACCGCGGTTCCGGACGAGACGATGAGGACGTCGGCATCCGCATTTTCAGTCTCGATCAGGCCATCCAGCCAGGCGATCGTATGCTTGCGAGACCGCTCGATCGCTGCCCAGACTTCCTGTTGCCAACTGGCGTGGGTTGCGTAACTAATGTAGTTGCTCTTCATGACGAACGGGTCCCGCATCATCCGAACCGGGGGACATTCCATGTCCATGCACGGAACCGGGGACCGATATGGATCGTAGGGTGGGAGACACATGTCTGCCGGCGTGAGGTTCACCACGTCCTTCGTATGGGTCACAAAGAACCCGTCACAACACAGCGCCAATGGCAGGTGCACATCAGGCTCTTCAGAGACCATGTAGCCCTTCATAATCCAATCGTAGAAGTCCTGCGCGGTCTCGGCGTGCCAGACCAGCATCCCGGTCTGCATGAGGTAGGAGATCTCTATGGTGTCCGGCTGAATCGACAATGGTGAGTTGATGCCGCGGCAGGTCACGATACACTGGATCGGTAATCTTGCGCCGGCCCACATCGGGAAGTTTTCCATCGCACGCATGGTACCGGGACCGGCTGTCGTGGTGAAAACCCGGGCGCCGCCGAAGGCTGCCCCTGCACACTCCGACATCACGGCAAACTCGCTCTCCCCTCGGAAATAGTCGCCAATATAGCCTTCCGCAAACAATTCGCCGATCAAAGCCGCCGCCTCGCTTTGCGGCGTGATCGGATAGGCGATCATGACGTCCACACTGGCCCGCCGAACCGCTTCTTTAATGACCTCGCTTCCGGTGAAGAAAGAAGGAGTACGAGGAGCCTCATTCATCATCACGCGTGGGTCTGTGTAGACTTGACCTTTTTTATTTTTGGTTCCGATGACTGATGTGGTTTCCATCGCCCAACTCCTTTCAGCAAGCCCTGCACGCAACGTGCGCGGGCAACGCATTAGCCTTTATCAGATACTCAGTTTGAGGCCCCGCTCTTGGATACGACTTGAGACACCTTCACGGTCCCTTTGAGTTTGCGCACCCATTCGGCCAACCGCATGATCTTTTCCGCTGACGCGTCACGAAACGACAACATCGCGTCTTCATGACCGGCCTGCGCGCACATCGCGATGGTGTAACAGGATGTTCCACCCCGAATGATTTTCAGCGAGAGATTGGCTTGATGGCAGTGGACTCCCACAAACATGCAACAGTCAATCTTGTTGTGCCAGATTGTGAGGTTCGGATGATTGGGATTGATTTCTACTTCGGGGTTGATCTTGGGATATTTGGGCCGATAATCCGGCATGGGAATCAACATGGCTTGCTGCTGCGGCGTGACACATTCCTTGATGGTTTCATAGAGATGCCGAATAGCTGTGGCCTTCTTCGCGGCCTTTTCATTCCAGGCCCACAACACCAACGGACCAGGAAAAATCGTGGGAACCTTCGCCATCAAAAATTGCCGGGCAGCTTCCTCCAATGCCTGCTCTTCTGGAACGATCACCCCATGGATGTGGGCTTCCCCCGGATTCGGCAGGCGGATGCCCATTGAGGCTGCCGCTGGGGGCAAGAAGTGTTCTGGACCCGGTAACACGCGGTACTGATTCGTCACTGATCACCCTCGCTCACCATTGGGACCACCTGGATCGCTCAGTCGATTCAGCAGTCCACTCACTTTAAGCTTTTTCAATCAGTTCTACAAGCTGGCAGAAGGCCCATCCCACTGAAATAATGGGCTATTGAGCCCTGCCCCTCTAGGCCTTTCGGGCCAGTCCTTCGGTGACCACATTTTTTATGTCTTATGACCACTTATATATAGCCGAGTATAAGGGCTATCTGTTCAGGATGTCAACGGGAACTTAGCCCAACTTAGGGGGGATTTTTACCCTACTAGAGTTGCAGAACACAGCTACTGCGATGCTGTACAAGCCTCTTCCGAGCCCAGGGCACAGGCTCGTTCAAAGTCGTCCTTAGCCAGCCTTCCCTGCATCTGACGTTGGTAGAGTTTTGCGCGGAGTAGAAAGGCCTGGACGTTGGTCGGGTCGACGCGAACGACGGTGCCCAGATCGTCAACGGCTCGCCCAAGTTCGCCTAATTGCACATAAATCTGACTGCGCAGGAGGTAGGCCTCCTTTTGGTGGGCGACCCAGCTCTGAGCGGTTTCCGCGCCCAGCAACTTGTCGAGGGTGGCGAGGGCTTGCCGCCACTGTTTGGCAGCCGTCTGCTTTCTGGCGAGGGTTGTATAGAGGGTGATGAGCCGCTGTCGTGCCACGTCGAATAAGGGGTCGAGCTGGAGCACTCGCTCGTAGTCACCGGTGGCTTCCTGCATTTTCCTGTGCCACGTGTAGGCGTCGCCCCGTCCCAGTAACGCCCAGGCGCTGGCGGGGTCAAGGGTGACAGCCCGGTCAAAGTCCGAGAGCGCCCGTTCCGCATAGCTGTTCTGTTCGGTCCGCCTGTTCTTGTTCGAGAAGGCGAGAGAAGCGATCCGAAGGTATGTTTGGCCTCGAATAATATAGGCGTCCACATAGCGGTCGTCGGCGGCGATGGCTTGGGAGGCCAAGTGGATCTTCTCTGGCAGGTTCCGCGTGTGAATGGCGGACTGGGCCAGCTCACTCGCAAGCCGACGATTCCGAAGCTCCTGTGGCGGCTCGTTCTGGGACGGACTGGAGTCGTGAAGCTGCTTCCGAAGACGATCCAGTTGGGTCTTAAGCTGAGAGTTTTCTGCCTGGAGCTGGCGGTGGTGGATGGCCAATTGCTCATCGGACTTCAGACGCTTGATCGCCGCCTCCAGCTTGTCCATCTCGATCGTCGCTCTGATTTTGACGTAAAACACCAAACGGTCGTTCTCCAGTGAGCGCCGGGATTCCAATACGTCAGTGGCCGTGACGGCTGCCGCGATGGTTCGCACGCCCAGCGAATTTATGCGAAACGTTTTTCCTCCGGAGATCGTTTCGACATCCTGTGAAGACGCTTCAATATAGACACCGGCTTCCTCAACCGCCTTCCGCTTGGCTCTCAGCAGGACATTTTCCTCAGCCCATGCGAGCGTATCCGCATCGCCCATGACGTAACTGGCCTCGGCGACGATCACCTTCAGGTTTTCGGCAAAAGCTGCGGTGCTGACCAGGAGAGTGGTCAGGACCAGCCATGCTGAAAGGGTGCGTCGTGCCATGCGCGCTACTATATCGTGCCGCTCTTCTCTCAAGCAATGGATGCAACGTCTGTGGCGCGGCGACGAAAACGGAAAGGGCGGGCTGTCACTAGCCTGATTAGTGGGTTGTTCAAAAACCAGTATGAAGCTCGCGAACGAGGAGGGTAGGGATGGCCGTCACGATCTGAACGACCCCTCCACGATGGTCAAAAGGCGTTGTTTTCACCCTCCCACCCCAGGCGCGCCAAGACGCGCCCCTTCCCGTAATGTGGCCACAGCAAGCGAGGAGGCGTGAACCCATTGCAGCCCGAAGAGCAATGGGCACCCAAGACTGTTGAGCCTCTGACGGGTACCCGTTGCCAGGCAGTGTGCAACGGCTGAACGAGAACAAAGCTGGGGGTCTTTTTCAACATCCTGCTAGTGGGCCTGACGATGTTTTGGAAAGACCTGCACGAAGGGGTGAACTTCAACTCGCTCGAAGACTCCGTTCACCGTGTAGGGGTCCTGGTTCGCGAAGGCTTCCGCTTCTTCCAGGGATTCAGCCTCGATAACGATCAGGCTGCCGACCTTGTCGGTGAGGGGTCCGGCCAGAATCACGCGCCCCTGCGCATCGAGCGTCTCCATTCTCTCGAGGTGAGCTGGCCGGTGGACCTTGCGCTTTGTCTCCCCTTCCGGTCCGTCGAAGCCAAGGATGACAAATTTCATCGGAGATGTTTCTTTGTGCAGACTAGGCGAGTGATGAAGAGAGGACGATCACTTAGCCTCGAGAGGCTGGCGATCGCGATATCCGCTGGAAACTTCATGCCACCATCGAATTTCGCTCTCCCCAAGTTTCCAGCACAGATAGACGATTCGTCCATCCAGCAGATACGGAAAGTCGCAGAGCCCCAAATCGACATCCTTGACGAGCACGCCCATTTCCTGGACAACCTGGAGGTTCTCACTAATCTGCTCCAGCGCAGTGATATAGGGGGGACCGGCGAAGCTCCCCCCGCCGAACTGAGCTTTTGCGCTGGCTTTCTTGACTTCGTTCTTCGTGCGGATGAGCACCGCTTTCCCAAGTTTGACAGCGTTCAGGTGCTCCTCGAGTTGGGGAATCAGTCGATTGGCCTCGGAGAGGGTGAACACCTTCTCCAAGTTCTGTCCTTCTTCACGCTGCGCCATGAGGCCACCCCAGACTCGTATGATTCTTTAGCACAAATATCGCTGCTGCGCAACGACAGCAACACACGGCTTTCGCGCGCAGTTTAGCAGAGTCCTCCGGAAAGGCTCCTTGGAAGAACCATCCGGTGAAAAAGGTGGGAAATAGCTCTTGACAAGTCAGGCAATGATCGCTAATATTAGGTCCAAGTTCTGATCTTTCCATGTCGTCCATAACTGGTTTCTTCCCCGTCGTAGCTTCCCGGAGCTGATCTCGACCAAGTCAAATTGCTAAGCCGGCAAGCCGTAGCGAGTTGTGAGGCGGTTCCCTATTGCTAGTGTGGGCGAGGGAGTGAGGAGCTCCCACGCGAGTGGAGATCCAGGACGCCGATAACGAGTAGTCCTTCGCGGGCCAACCTCTCCGGACACACACGATCACCTTCGATTATTTGTCCATGTTCGAAATAGACTCGTTCTGTGGCTTGTCGTGACTCCGGGCCGCTAGTGGACTCTGGAGTCGGCGAGTTTTATTATGGTTAAGTCAAGGGAGACGACCATGCACCTTGCAGAGTTAAAACAGAAGACCATTGCTGACCTTAATGAGGTGGCTCGGGAGCTGAAGATCGAAGGAGCAGCCAACCTGCGCAAGCAGGAATTGATCTTCGCGATCCTTCAGGCGCAAACAGAGAAAAACGGGGTCATTTTCGGCGAGGGAGTTCTGGAAACCTTGCCGGACGGCTTCGGCTTCCTTCGCGCGCCGGATTCGAACTATCTACCCGGCCCCGACGACATCTACATTTCTCCTTCACAGATCCGCCGCTTCAACCTCCGAACCGGCGACATCGTGTCGGGCCAGATCCGCCCCCCCAAGGAGAGTGAGCGCTATTTTGCGCTCCTCAAGGTCGAGAAGGTCAATTTTGAAGATCCGGAGGTCGCGCGCGACAAGATCCTGTTTGACAATCTCACGCCGCTCTATCCCGAAGAACGGATCCAACTGGAGTACGATCCTGAAGAGTATTGCACTCGGGTCATGGAATTGATTACGCCGATCGGGAAAGGGCAACGTGGCCTGATTGTGGCAGCGCCGCGGACCGGCAAGACCATGCTGTTGCAGGCGATCGCCCGAGCGGTGCTCAAGAACCATCCTGAGGTCATGCTGATCGTGCTCTTGATCGATGAGCGGCCGGAGGAAGTCACAGACTGGCAGCGACAGGTCAAGGCCGCGGAAGTGATCAGTTCCACGTTCGATGAGCCGCCTCAGCGCCATGCTCAGGTGGCTGAAATGGTACTGGAAAAGGCCAAGCGGCTGGTCGAACACAAACGCGACGTGGTGATTCTTCTGGACAGCCTGACGAGGCTCGCCCGGGCCTATAATACCATTGCGCCGCCCAGCGGGAAGGTGCTCTCCGGCGGGCTGGATTCAAACGCCCTCCAGCGTCCAAAGCGGTTCTTCGGGGCGGCCCGGAACATTGAAAACGGCGGAAGTCTCACGATCATGGCCACCGCCATCGTGGATACCGGCAGTCGCATGGATGACGTCATCTTCGAAGAATTCAAAGGCACCGGCAATATGGAGGTCCATCTGGAGCGCCGGTTGGCCGATAAGCGGATTTTCCCGGCGATCGATATCAGCCAGTCCGGAACTCGCAAGGAGGAGCTGCTGGTCGATCGGGACCGGCTGAACAAGATGTGGATTCTTAGAAAGGTATTGAGCCCGCTTGGCACGATGGAAGCGATGGAATTTCTCATGGACAAGATTGGGGGCACGAAAACGAATCAGGAATTCCTGCAATCCATGAACCGGTAACCGACAGCCAATAGCTCACAGCTTGGTGCCAATAATCTCCGGCGGTCTGGCTGCTTGCTATTAGCTATTCACTCTTTGCAGAGGAGCTCGAAATGAAGAAAGGCATTCATCCGGCTTATAGGGAAGCGACCGTCAGTTGCGCCTGCGGCGCGAAGTTTAAGACTCGGTCTACGGTCGGCGACCTCAAGGTCGATATCTGCTCCAGTTGTCATCCTTTCTTTACGGGGACGCAGAAGATCGTGGATACCGAAGGACGCGTGGAACGGTTCAAGAAGAAGTACGCGAAAAAGACCAAGTGAACTTAAGCGGGACAAGGGGAGGAGTCAGCTACGCTGACAGACGGAGCGGTTGGATTGGGAGACATGGGTAAGCCATGGCTGGTATGCAGATGGCGGAAACGAAAGAAACGGCCCTGCTCTCGAAGTGGGAGGCGACGGCGGCTCGCTATGAAGAGCTAAACAAGCAGCTCCTCGACCAGTCTGTTCTCAGCCAGCCCGCGGTGATCCACAAGCTCAATAAGGAGCGGACTGAGATCGAGGAACTGGCCCACCTGTTCTCCACCTACCAAGACCTCTCGAAACAGCTCCTCGAGACTGAGCAGATACTCAAGGACCCCGCAGTCGAGGCCGGCATGCAGAAGCTGGCGACGGAGGAGGTCCGTAGACTCCAGGATCGGCTGAAGGAGATCGAGGCTCGCGCGGCGGAGCTGCTGGTCCCCAAAGACCCGCGCGACGAAAAAAATACCTTCATGGAGATCCGAGCCGGGACAGGCGGCGACGAGGCGGCCCTCTTCGCCGGGGATCTCCTTCGCATGTACGTGAAGTACGCGGAGAAAAAGCGGCTGCGCGTGGAGATCGTGGAGGCCAGCGAAACGGGAATCGGCGGCTACAAGGAAGTGGTCATACTGGTCGAGGGAAAAGGGGCCTACGGGCATTTGAAGCACGAGAGCGGCGTGCACCGGGTGCAGAGAGTTCCGGCCACCGAGGCCAGCGGGCGCATTCATACCTCGACCGTCACGGTCGCGGTGATGCCTGAAGTGGACGAGATTGATGTCCAGATTGATCCAAAGGATCTCAGGATCGACACCTTCTGTTCTTCGGGGGCCGGTGGCCAGAGCGTCAATACGACCTACTCGGCAGTTCGGATTACCCACATTCCCACCGGCGTCGTGGTGACCTGTCAGGATGAGCGGTCTCAGCTCAAGAACCGAACCAAGGCGATGAGAACGCTCCGCACGCGGATCATGGAAGCGGAGCGGGCCAGGCAAGAGGCAGAGATCGCCCAGGACCGGCGCTCGCAGGTCGGAACCGGAGACCGAAGCGAAAAGATCCGGACCTACAACTTTCCCCAGAACCGCGTCACCGATCATCGGATCGGCCTGACGCTCCATCGGCTGGAACAGGTGCTCGCCGGGGATCTCGAGGAGCTCGTGCAAGGCCTGCGGGCGGCCCGTGAACAGTCCCTTGCTCCGGAACCCCGATGAAGCTCGCGGCGCCGGCACCCAAGGCCACGACACGCTCCGCGCTGTTGCGCGCGGGGGGCTCGCTCCTGTCAGGCGCTGGAATCCCGAATGCGGAGAACGAAGCGATCTGGATCCTTGAGTTTGCCTTGGGGACCAGCCGTCTCGCGCTTCGGTTAGAAGCAAATCGGACCGTCGCTGCAAGCGAACAGGACCGCATCATGAAGCTGTTTGCACGACGGGCTGCCCGAGAGCCGCTCCAGTATCTTCTTGGCTCGCAGGAGTTCTGCGGCCTGGACTTCCTCGTGGACCGCTCCGTCCTGATTCCCCGGCCTGAAACCGAACTGCTCGTGGAGCAGGTAATCCAGCACAATCTCCGCACAAGGCCGCTGATCATAGCCGACATCGGTACGGGGTCTGGGTGCATCGCCGTCGCGTTGGCCCGCGCCCTGCCGACAGCGGTGTTCTATGCGACGGACCGATCGCTGGCTGCCCTGCGCATCGCGGAACATAATGCGACGCGCCACGGGGTCAAGGATCGGGTGCGGTTTCTTGTTGGTGATCTGCTCGAGCCCCTTCGGGCTCATAGGCTCGAAGGCAAGATTGCGGCGGTCGTGTCAAATCCGCCCTACATCGCGGATCGCGAACTCCTCGAGCTTCAACCAGAGGTCCGAATGTTTGAGCCGCGAGTCGCCCTTGCAGGCGGAGGTGATGGTCTGGAGTTTCACCGCCGGCTTCTCAGCGACGCGGGGGAATTTCTGGCGCCGGGGGGGCTGCTGGTCTTTGAGGTAGGTCAGGGTCAGGCCGGACCACTCTCTGAGATTGCCGTGGCACAGGGTGGTTATGCTCGAGCTGGTCTGGTGCGAGATGCCGCTGGACTTGATCGGGTGGTCTGTTTCGAACGAAAACACAGTGCAAAGTTCTGAGTTCTGAGTGTTGAGTTGGCCGGAAACTCACAACTCATGACTCATAACTGAAAACCGAAGAATATGGATCGTATCATCATCACGGGCGGCAACCCTCTCCGGGGAGACGTCATGGTCAGTGGAGCCAAGAACGCGGCTCTGCCGATCCTCGCCTCCACCATCTTGGGAGGGGGCGACTGTGTCCTGTCTAATGTGCCCAGGGTGAGGGACGTGGTCACCATGGGCAAGCTGCTGGGCATGTTGGGGGCGACTGTGAAGACCGAAGGGGACCGGATTGCAGTTGGTGCGGGGCTCCTCCGGTCCACCGAAGCTCCCTACGAACTGGTCAAGACCATGAGAGCGTCGGTTCTCGTATTGGGGCCCTTGGTGGCTCGGTGGGGCGAGGCCGCTGTGTCGCTGCCGGGCGGGTGTGCCATTGGAACCAGGCCGGTGAATTTGCACCTGGTAGGTCTGGCAAAACTCGGCGCGGAGGTCAGTATCGAGCACGGGTACATCAGGGCCAGGGCAAAACGCCTGCATGGGGCACGGATTTATCTGGACCAGCCGACCGTCACCGGGACGGAAAATTTGATGATGGCGGCCTGTCTGGCTGAGGGGACCACCGTGATCGAAAATGCGGCCAGAGAGCCGGAGATCGCGGATCTGGCTTCATTCTTGAACAAGCGGGGCGCCAGGGTAGCGGGCGCCGGATCGGATGTCATTACAGTGGAAGGCGTTTCGGCGCTGCACGGGGCTGATCACGAGGTGATTCCGGACCGGATTGAAGCCGGCACCTACCTGGTTGCCGGCGCCATCACCGGTGGCAATGTCTGTATCGAGGGGTGTCTGCCCGGTCATTTGGAAGCGGTTATCATGAAGCTACGCGAAAGCGGGGCTGAAGTGACCCAGGGCAAGGAACATGTCCGTCTCAAGGCGGCGCGACGGCCCCGAGGGGTGGATATCAAGACCTTGGCATACCCGGGTTTTGCGACCGACATGCAGGCCCAGGTGATGGCTCTGATGTCTGTGGCGGAGGGCACCAGCGTCATCACGGAAACGGTGTTTGAGAGTCGGTTCATCCATGTGCCGGAGCTACGTCGCATGGGGGCCGAGATCAAAGTGGAAGGGAGTCACGCGATCGTGAATGGCGTTGGGAAGCTCACTGGGGCCCCGGTCATGGCGTCGGACCTTCGGGCCAGCGCGGGCTTGATTCTAGCCGGGCTTGCGGCGGAAGGGGACACTCAAGTCTCCCGGGTGTATCATCTGGACCGCGGCTATGAGCGGATCGAAGAGAAGTTGCAGGGTTTGGGGGCGGTGATCCGGCGCGTGAAAGAGGCCGCCGGCGTCGCTGGAACCGGTTGAGCGACATGATCACTATTGCGTTGTCCAAGGGTAAGTTGCTGGAACCCACCCTCGAGTTGTTCAAACGGGCTGGGTACAAGAGCGAAGGGATATCCGCTGAGAGCCCACGCCTGGTCTTTACCTGTCCCTCAACCAACACGACGTTGCTCATCGTGAGGCCCAGTGACGTGCCGACCTACGTGGAGTACGGAGCGGCCGATGCGGGGGTGGTGGGCAAAGATGTCCTCTTGGAGCAGGACTGGGATGTCTATGAGCCGCTGGATCTCCAGTTGGGGGCCTGTAGGATTGCAGTGGCGGCACTCAAGGGGCAGGAGTTGCGGGACCGCCTGTCATCGAAGCTTCGGGTGGCAACCAAGTATCCGAACATCACGGAACGCTATTTCAACCAGAAGGGCATACCGGTCGAGATCATCAAACTGTATGGATCCATCGAGCTTGCGCCGGTCGTCGGGCTGGCTGACCGCATCGTGGATCTGGTGTCCAGCGGCAGGACGCTCAAGGCCCACAATCTTGTTGAAGTAGACGTCATCGCGACATCCACCGCACGGCTCATCGTCAATCGGGCCAGCCTGAAGATGAAACATCAAAGCCTGATAGAGCTCATCGCCAGGTTGCGGGACAGCCGATTGCAAAACCGTGGGAGAAACGGTAAGGAAGAGGCTGGCACGGCGCGGCGGGTGTCAGCCAAGCGGCCGGTGAGAGGGTAAGGCGTCGAGGAACCAGTGATGAAGGTGATTGCCAGCACGGATCGGGCGTTCAAGGGAGCGCTCAAACGCATCACGTCTCGATCAAACCGCCAAGGCGGCTCGGTCGAGATCGTCGCGAGGACCATTCTCAAGGCAGTCGAGCGCGGGGGAGATCGCGCGGTCATCCGATATACCAAGAAGTTTGACAGGGTCACGCTCAAGCCGACCCAGTTCCGCATCAGTCCGGAACAGGTGAAGGAGGCATACTACCAGATCCGCAAAGACGAAGGGGACGCGCTTCGCTTTGCCGCCCAGCGGATCATGTCGTTTCACGAACGGCAACGGACCAAGACGTGGATGTACCAGGACGGCGGCGCCACGCTGGGGCAGGTGGTGATGCCGCTCGACTCGGTCGGCCTCTATGTGCCGGGGGGGAAGGCCGTGTATCCCTCCTCGGTCCTCATGAGCGCGATTCCTGCCAAGGTGGCGGGGGTGAAACGAGTCGTCATGTGCACGCCCATGCCGAAGGGCGGGGTCAATCCGTACCTGCTCGTGGCCGCCGACATCGCCGGGGTGGACGAAGTCTATCGAATCGGCGGTGTGCAGGCGATAGGTGCGATGGCCTATGGAACCAAGACCATCACGCGGGTGGATAAGATCATCGGTCCCGGGAATGTGTATGTGGCGACCGCCAAACGCCTGCTCTACGGCACGGTGGGCCTCGATATGATTGCGGGTCCCAGCGAGTTACTGGTGATCGCGGATGAGGCAGCGAACGCGGTGCACATCGCCGCGGACTTGCTGTGCGAGGCGGAGCACGATGAGGAGGCGCAGGTCTGCTTCGTCACCACCTCGGACCGTCTGGCGAAAGAGGTGGCGCGTCAGGTGCAGGAACAACTCAAGGGACTCTCGCGCCAGAAAATTCTCGCCAAGTCGATTGCCCGCCACGCGGTCACGTTCGTGGTCGGCAGCATGGAGGAAGCGATTGACTTGGCCAACCAGATCGCCCCGGAGCATCTCGAGCTTTCAGTGGACCGACCGTTCGACTACCTGGAAAAATTCCGGCACGCCGGCGCTCTGTTCCTGGGGCGATACACTCCCCCGGCTGTGGCGGACTACGTGGCTGGTCCGAATCACGTCTTGCCCACAGGGGGCACCGCGCGGTTTTTCTCGTCCCTCTCGATCCAGGACTATGTCAGGAGCCGCAACATCATTGCCTATAGCAAAGAGGAGCTGTCGAAGGTCAAGGACCATGTGGTGCGCATCGCGCTGATGGAAGGGCTTGACGCGCATGCGAAATCAGTCGAGAGTCGGTATGCATGAGTAAGGCACAGACAAACCGGCGCGCCACGATCGAACGGACCACAAGCGAAACTCAGGTCAAAGTTGAGCTGGTGCTGGACGGAACGGGACGCGGCCAGATTCAGACCACGATCCCGTTCTTGGATCACATGCTGACGCTGCTGGCCAAGCACGGCTTCTTTGATCTGACGGTTCAAGCCAAGGGCGATACGGACATCGATGATCATCACACGATCGAGGATGTTGGGATCGTGCTCGGCGATGCCCTCAAGCAGGCGCTCGGAAGCAAAGAGGGAATCCGCCGATTCGGATGGGCATCGATTCCGCTTGACGAAACCCTGGCGCAGGTCACGGTGGATCTCAGCGGTCGGCCATATCTGGTCTATCACATCGCACTGCCTCAGCGTCGGATCAAGACCTTCGACCTCGGTCTCTTTGAGGACTTCTTCCAGGCCTTTACGACCCACGCCGCGCTGAACCTCCATGTAAACCTCTTGTACGGCCGCAATCCGCACCATATTATGGAGGCCGTGTTCAAGGCGTTGGCGAAAGCGCTGGATCAGGCCACAGGCCTCGATGGGCGCGTGTCGGGGGTACCCTCCACCAAGGGCAGGCTATAGGCGATAGGCTATGGGCGAAACAAATGGAGCGAAGTGATCCTCTCTTCACCTATAGCCTCTTGCCTCTAGCCTCGTGCCTGCGCGAGCCATGATCGCGATCATCGATTACGGTATGGGCAACCTCAGGAGTGTCCAAAAGGCCTTCGAGGTTGTCGGGCACGAGACCGTGGTCACACGAACGCCTCAAGTGATTAGCGATGCCAGTCACGTCGTGCTGCCGGGCGTGGGCGCCTTTGCTGACTGTATGGCGAATCTGGATCGGTATGGACTAGTTGAACCGATCCACCGCTCGATCGCGTCCGGCAAACCATTCCTGGGTATCTGCCTCGGGCTTCAGCTGCTGTTCACCGAGAGCGAGGAGTTTGGCATCCACAAGGGGCTCGACATCGTGCCTGGGAAAGTGAGGAGATTTCAGACCGGAGACGGGTCGTCGGGGGCAAATGGATCGGTCACCCGTCTAAAGGTTCCCCATATGGGGTGGAACGCACTGACTATTCAACGCGAAGCACCGCCATTGCGCGGGGTCGAGGCGGGCGCCCACGTGTATTTCGTACATTCGTATTGCGTCGAGCCGCTCGATCCTTCAGTCATCTGCACCGTATCGGACTATGGGGCTCCGTTCGTGTCGAGCATTTGGCGGGGCAATATCTTCGCCTGCCAGTTTCATCCGGAGAAGAGCCAATCGGTTGGCCTCCGCATCGTCCGGAATTTCGGGGAGTGGAGATCATAGCCGTGAGGCGTGAAACGTGAAGGGAAGTGAGGCGTGAGGTGTGAGGCGTTAGGCGACAGGCAGGATAGCCATCTTCCTGGTCGCTCCCGTTGTGACCACTTACGCCTCACGCCTTACACCCTCACACTGGCTCTCCTCGTGCCGGTCTTGGGGGGGTGCGCCCCCTCCAAAGTCCAGGTCCACACCTTCCCATCGGCCGAAAAGTATCGCGTCAAGACAGTCG
>Ga0209376_1003076_pt1 | contig 15365 bp, 18 predicted proteins | sample GraSoiAngelo_134_FD_185891 | JGI IMG/M metagenome (GOLD analysis project Ga0209376, IMG submission 185891) | Grasslands soil microbial communities from the Angelo Coastal Reserve, California, USA - 14_0929_05_30cm (SPAdes) (version 2) | ecosystem: Environmental > Terrestrial > Soil > Grasslands ... | reverse complement strand
CAGCGTCAGGAGGATGAAGGCGGCGACGAGAAGAACCGAGACGATGAGCAGGATGCCCGCCGGTTCCATCGAAGTCCGGATAGGTTAACGCGGCAATCTCAGAGTTGGATCTGTAACGTTTGCCGGAAGTGGAGCCGCTTTCCTTCGACGACCTCCCCCTGGGCGGCGAGTGGACGACCCGCCGCCGCACCATCACCGAAACCGAGATAGCCCTTTTTGCCGGCGTGGCCGGCGACCTGTCGCCGCTTACGATCGAGGTCGGCAGGGATGGTCCCCGCCCCGCGCCCCCGGCGCTGGTGGTGGCGATGGCCGTAGGGCTCGGCTCGGTCGACATGCCGGTGCCGTCGGTGGCCGAGTGGGAGTGGCTGAGCTGGAAGTTTCCCCGCCAGGTGCACGCCGGAGACACGATCTACGCCCGCTGGACGCTGACCCAGAAGCGGCCGCCGGTCGGCGGCGCGCCGTCTTCGATCGTGGTCTGGCGCGTCGACGTGCACACGGCCGACGGCGCCCTGTGCGCGGAAGGCGAGATCGGGGCCAAGGTCAAGCGGAACCTGACCGCCGGCCGGCAGGGCCGCGTGGAGCAGGCTCCGGCTGCCGCCGAGGTCACCGCCCCCAGGCGACGGCGGGGCCGGCGATCGCGGGCCAACGGCGCTGCGCTGCCCGAGCCTCCGGCGGTCGCGGCCCCGCCCGCCTCGGCCGCCAAGCCGGAGCGGGCCGCCGGGCCGTCGCGAAGGCGGCGCCGCCGGCGGTCGTCGGGGTCGGCGTCTCGCGCTGAGGAGCACGAGCCCCGCGCCGCCCACGTTCCGGAGACCGCCGCGCCGCCTCCGGAGGTCGCCGCGACGCCGGCCAAGGCCGGCGGGCGCGGCATCGGCGGCGTGCTGCGCCGGCTCAGAGGGACCTAAGCCGGGACTTCGAGCCCCTCCAGGTACTCGATCACCCGACGCGTCAGCTGGGTCGGAGTGGACGCGCCGCTGGTCACGCCGACCTTGCGCGTGCCCGCGAACCAGGCAATGTCGATGTCCTCGAGGTTGTCGACGAGGTACGCGGGTTTGTGCCCGAGCTTCTTCACCACCTCGACCAGGCGCAGCGAGTTCGAGGACCGCGGGCTGCCGACGACGATGACGAGGTCGACCTCCTTCGCCGCCTCCACCGCCGCCTCCTGCCGCTCCTGGGTCGCCCGGCATATCTCGTTGTAGACCTCGGCCTGCGGGTAGCGGGACTTGACCCGCCCGATCAGGTCTTCGGTGTCCCACACGGAGAGCGTGGTCTGGCACGTGATCGCGATCAGCTCGCCTTGCAGGTCGAGCGCGTCGATGTCCTGCGGGTCCTGGACCAGGTGGACCTTGCCGGGCGCCTCGCCCATCACGCCCTCGGGCTCGGGGTGGCCCTTGCGGCCGATGTAGACGACCTCGTAGCCCTTGCGCGCCAGGTCGGCGACGAGCTCGTGCGTGCGCACCACGTCGGAGCACGTGGCGTCCACCGGCCTCAGTCCCAGCTCCACGGCGCGCTCCTTGACTTGCGGCGACACGCCGTGGGCCGTGAAGATCACCGTGCCGTCCTTGATGTGCTCGAGCCCGGCCAAACGGTTCGGCTGGTCGACGAGAGCGATGCCCTGCGCCTGCAGGTCGTCGGTGGCGTGGGTGTTGTGGACGAGCATGCCGAGCATGTGCACCGGGCCCTGGGTCTCCTCGCGCACGCGTTTGGCGATCCGAAAGGCGTCGACGACGCCGTGGCAGTACCCGCGCGGGGTGATCTTGAGAACTTCCATCAGGCGGTTTCGAGTCTACGGGAGGCGGCATCACGGATAGTCGCGACTAACAGGCCCCTTCGTGACCCAAATCAACGGATAGTCGCGGCTATTCGAGGATCAGCTGATGCCGGCGAACAGGTCCTCTTCGGGTAACTCCGAACCGGGCTTGCCCCGCGCCAGCTGGTAGTACTCGGTCCCGAACGCCAGCTCGTAGACCTGGTCCTGCATCGTCGCAAACCAGGACTTGGGGTCGTTCTGGCTGACGTGCGCACGGAACGCGCGGCGCTTGCGCTCGACGTAATCGTGGACGTCCACCTGCGTGGTGACGAGCTCATCAGGCGTGCCGGCGATGCGCATGTTGCCGCCCATCGCCTGCCTTGCCTCTTCTGGCATCTGCTGCACGAACGCCTCCATCATCGAGCGCGGGATCGCCGTGTAGTAGAGCTTCTTGACCGGCAGGCCCTCCCGTTCAAGGACGTCGAGGGCGGCGTTGGTGACGAGGTGCGCCTTGATGTGGTCGGGGTGGCCGTACACGCCGTCCTCGGCGTACGTCACCACGACCGCGGGGCGCTCCTCGCGTATGAGCACCGCGAGCTTTCCCGCCGCGTCTTCGAGCCGGGCCTGGTGGAAGGAGCGAGGATCCTTGTTGTCGGGCGTGTCGACCATGCCCGAGTCCCGGTAGCCAAGGAACTCCTGGCGGTCGACGCCGAGAATCTCCGCCGCGTTCTTCAGCTCCACGGAGCGGATCTCGCCCAGACGGGGCCTCGCGGCGGCCTCGTCCATGTTGTGGATCTCGCCCACCTCGCCGCGGGTGGCGGTGACCAGGACCACGCGGTGGCCGTGGGCTTTCGCCTTCATCATCGCCCCGCCGGTCGAGATCGCCTCGTCGTCGGGGTGGGCGTGGACAAGGAGCAGCGTCGCCATCTAGCTCAACAACTGGTCGGCGAGCTGGACTATGCCCGCGTGGCCGGGGCCGGGGATGGTGCGTTCGGCGGCGGCGATGACCTCCGACGGAGAGCCCTCGACGGCGACGCCAAGCCCCGCCCACGCGATCATCGAGGCGTCGTTGCGGCCGTCGCCCACCGCGACCACCTCCGCCTGCGGGATGCCAAACCGCTCGCACAGAAACCGCACCGCCGAGGCCTTGTCGCTCTCGACACTCGTGAACTCGAGGTAGTCGGGCGTCGAGGTGGCGACGTTCAGCCTGCCCGCCCAGCGCCTCCGGGCGTCGGGAAGCAGCGCCTCCAGGTTCTCCGGCGTGGAGACGACCACCAGCTTGGGTGTGGTCGGCCCCATCGCCCGGTCGAGGTCGCCGACCACGTGCACCTCCATGCCCGCGTGCTCAGCGTACCGGCGCGCCTCGGGCCGGTCGCGGGCGACGATCAGCATGTCGTCGCGGTACGCCTGGACGTGGAGGTCGCGTTCCTGGGCGTAGCGGATGACCTCCATCGCGACGTCGTGCGGGATGCCGTGGTCGAGCAGGACGCCGCCGTCGAGGGTTCGCACCTGGGCGCCCTGGTAGCAGACGATCGGACCCTTCAGCCCGAGCCGGATCACCCACGGCACCGCTCCGGGAAACGGCCGGCCGGTGCACGCGATGACCGTCAATCCGGCCTCGACCATGCGCCGCACAGCCTCGACGTCGCGCGGGTCGAGCGTGAGCTCGAGTCCGAGAATGGTTCCGTCGAGGTCCAGCGCCAGCAGGCGATACCGAAGCGCGAGGGCTATCGCTTGACCTCGGGGTTCAGCAGGTTCGGCGGCCGGCCGCCGCGCACCGCCGTCGCCATGTTCCGCGCCGCCATCGCCGACATCTCCGAACGGGTCCGCACGGTCGCGCTCGCGATGTGCGGCGCCAGGACGACGTTGGGCATCGGGATGAGGTGCGGGTGCACGGCCGGCTCTCGCTCATACACGTCGAGGCCCGCGCCGGCGAGCTTTTGCGCCTTCAGCGCCTCGACCAGCGCCGCCTCGTCCACGACCGGGCCGCGCGAGGTGTTGCGCCTTCAGCGCCTCGACCAGCGCGGCCTCGTCCACGACCGGGCCGCGCGAGGTGTTGACGAGGATCGCGGTGCGCTTCATCGCGTTGAACTGGGGCGTGCTGAGCAGATGGTGCGTCTCCTGGGTCAGCGGCACGTGGACGGAGATGAAGTCTGACTCCGCGATCAGGCGGTTGAGGTCGACGCGCGTCGCCCCGAGCTGCTCCTCGGCCTCTCGCGGCAGCGGCTGCGGATCGTAGTAGAGGACGCGCATGTTGAAGCCCTTCGCACGGTGCGCGACGCCGCGTCCGATGCGGCCGATGCCGATGATGCCGAGGGTCGCCCCGAAGACGTCCTGGCCGAGCATCATGTCGATCGCCCACCCGCGGAACTGGCCGCTGCGCGTGAGCTGGTCGGCTTCGACCACGCGTCGCGCGGTGGTCATCAGCAGGGTGAACGCGAAGTCCGCAGTGGCGTCGTCCAGCACGCCGGGCGTGTTGGTGACCATGACCTTGCGCGCCGTCGCGGCCGGGACGTCGATGTTGTCGAACCCGACCGCCACGTTGCTCACGCACTTGAGGCCGGGCGTGGAGAGAACGGTGTCGCGGATCGGGTCCATGAGCTGGCTGACGATGCCGACGCACCCCTCCGCCGCCTCGCGGATGCTGGGCTCGTCGAGCGGCCGGCCCGCCGGGTACTGCAACACCTCAGCAGCCTCGGCCAGGATGGCAGGGCCAGGGTCGAGGATCGGGTGCATCAGCAGCACGCGGGCGCGGCCGCTTGAGCTCATGGATTCAATCCCAGCTCACTGGCGATCGGTTTCAGGGCGTCGCGGACGAACTCCACGTGCTCGTCGAAGGGTACGCCCAGCACCTCCGCGCCCGCGACCAGCTCCTCCCGATGCACGCCGCGTGCGAAGGCCTTGTCCTTCATCTTCTTGCGCACCGTGCTTGCCTCAACAGCGCTCAGGGACCTATCCGGCTTGACCAGGGCGCAGGCGATGATGAACCCACACATCTCGTCGACCGCGTAGAGGGCCTTGCGCGCGTTCGTGTCGCGTGGCACGTTCAGGTAGTCGGCGTGCGAAGCGATGTCTTCGAGGATGTCCTCAGGCCAGCCCTTCTCACGAAGCATCTGGATGCCGCGCATGGGGTGAAGCTCGGCGGTCGGGCCGGACTCGTAATCCCAGTCGTGGATCAGGCCGAGCACGGACCAGCGCTCCTCATCCTCGCCGAAGCGCCGCGCGTAAGCGCGCATTGCGGCCTCGACGCTGCGCATGTGCCGGCGCAGCTGCTCCGACTTCGTCATCGAGGTCACGAGCTCCCACGTCTCTTCGCGCGTCGGTGTGCTGGTGCTCAGGCGAGAACCTCCTTCAATGCGTCGAGCAGCGCGGCGTGCTGCTCGCGGGTGCCGACGGTGACGCGGATCCAGCCCACGATCGGCTCACGATCGTAATGGCGGACCAGGATCTTGCGCTCGCGCAGCGCCGTCACGACCTCGGCCGCGGGCCTTGGCGGACGCGCGAAGACGAAGTTCGTGGCCGAGTCGACGACCTCGAATCCCAGCTCCTCCAGCGCGCGCGCGAGCTCGCCGCGATTCCGCACGACCTCCTCGACCAGTCGCCGGTGGTGCGCCTCGTCCTCGATCGCGGCCACGGCCGCCGCGATGGCGAGGCGGTCGACGTTGTACGAATCCTTCACCGCGTCCAGCGCCTCGATCAGGTCGGGGCTGCCCAGTGCGAAGCCGATGCGCATCCCCGCGAGCCCGTAGGACTTGGAGAACGTGCGCAGGAGGACGACGTTGCCGTGGGTCTCCAGAAGGTCGAGCGCAGAGCGTGGCGCGAAATCGACGTAGGCCTCGTCGATCGCGACCACGCCGGACGACGCCGCGACCGCCGCCCGCACGTGGTGGGCGTCGAAGAGAGCACCGGTCGGCGAGTTGGGGTTGACGATGAACTTGAGCGGGGACGGGTCGGGGCCGAGGCTCGGAGGCAGCTCGGCGAAGTCCTCCGTCGGATGCCGCGATGGCTCGGCCTCGTGGATCCGGCACAGCGGCTCGAACAGCGGGTAGGTGGGGCCGAGGCTCGGAGGCAGCTCGGCGAAGTCCTCCGTCGGATGCCGCGACGGCTCGGCCTCGTGGATCCGGCACAGCGGCTCGAACAGCGGGTAGGTTGGGGTCGGAAAGGCGACGGTGTCGCCCGCGCCGGCGAAGGCGCGAAAGCACAGCTCGATCAGCTCGTCGCCGCCGTTGCCGACGGTTACCCGCGACGGCTCGAGCCCGAACCTGCGGGCGACCGCTTCGCGGGCGGGCTGCGCGGTCGGGCTGGGGTAGAGCCGCAGCGAGTCGTCGGCCGCGTGCTTGATCGCCTCGATGACCCGCGGCGACGGAGGCAGCGGCGACTCGTTGGTGTTCAGCTTCACCCAGCCCGCTCCGTCGGGCGGCTGCTCGCCCGGGACGTAGGGGTGGAAGCCCTCGAGGCCCCTCCTCAGGACGCTTTTCGGCATTCGAGCAGGAAAGTTTCAAGAGCGACGCGCGGGCTGACGTTCTGCTCGAGGTAGCCGAGCGTGTCGTAGGACAGCTCGAGCAGTCGGGCCCATCTCCCCTGCTCGCGGCCGCGGCTCGCGAGCATGCGCCGGCGGAGCTCGATCTGCCAGCTGGCCATCGCGAACAGGGCCGGGTCCTCCTCGTCCCCCTCGCTGCGCCGCCAGCCCATCTGCTCCGCGTCGAGCTGCGCGGCCACGTGGAGGGGGACGTCGGCGGGGGCGCCGAAGATCTCCTGCAGCCGGCGGGTCCACGCGTGGTGGAGCTCGATCACGCTCTCGTCGCCTGCGCGCCGCATGGCCCAGCCCGGGCGCCCACCGGCCAGCTCGGCCAGGAGCTTGGCTCGCTTAGGGTCCCCCAGCCCGGGCGCCCACCGGCCAGCTCGGCCAGGAGCTTGGCTCGCTTAGGGTCCCCCCCGTGAGACAGGAGCAGCTTCTCGATCTCGGGCGCGGGCACCGGATGGAAGAAAACCCGCTGGCAGCGCGAGACGACCGTCGGCAGGACCACGAACGGGTTGAGGCTCGGCGTCGTCAGGACGATGACACGGTGGGGATGCGGCTCCTCGAGGGTCTTGAGGAGCACGCCCTGGGACTCGTCGCGCAGGCGCCCGACCTTGGTCACCAGGACGATCCGATACGCGCCCACGGCCGGCTTCAGGTTCACGAACTGCTGCAGTGACTGCTCGTGGAACTCGGGCGGCTTCTCCGGGATCAGCCTGATCTCGTTGATGTGCAGGAGCTTGAGGCGATCGTCCTCCCAGTAGTCGGGGTGTCGCGTCAGGGGAGCCTCGGGCAGGAGCGCGGACGCGAGCGCGCGCGCCACCGTCGCCTTGCCCAGCCCCGACTCGCCGACGAACAGGTAGGCGTGGGCGAGGCGGCCGGTCCTCAGCTGCGAGCGCAGAAGCTCGAGCGCCTGGGCGTGACCGACGACGCCCGCGAACGCGTCCCTCTCAAGGGGCCCCCGCGAAATCACGGCGAAGCCTCAGATTTCTTGGCGAATATCACGGCACCTGGTTGGGCGCTGGACGGCTGGCCTTCGCCTTGATCTCTCGCTCGCGCTCGAGGCGCTGCGCGCGACCCTGCAGCCACACCTCGCGGATGCGCTGCAGGGCGGTGATGTTGGTCACGATCGCGAGCAGGAAAACGATCCCATAGAGAACCCAGCCGCCGAACAGCAGCCCGATCAACGTGGCCACCACGCGCTCCGGCCGCTGGAACAGGCCCGACTTGCACACGAAGCCGAGGCTCTGCGCGCGGGCGCGCACGTAGCTGACCAGGAACGATCCGGCCAGTGCGGCGAGCGTCGCCAGCACAAGCCACTCCTGGAGCGGCGGGTCGATGCTCACGAAGTAGGCGGCGAGCCCGAGGTACACCGCGCCCTCGGAGTAGCGGTCGAGTGTCGAGTCGAGGAACGCGCCATACGGGTAGGCAGCGTTGGTCGAGCGCGCAAGCGCGCCGTCGAGGATGTCGCACGCGCCGGCGAACACCAGCACCACGCCGGCCCAGCGCAGGTGGCCGAAGGCGATCAGCCCCCCGGCGAAGAACGTCAGCAGAACGCCCACGACCGTTACCTGGTTGGGCGTCAGCGGCAAGCGGCCGAGGGCTGAGGTCAGCGCCTCGGCGTGCCGCCGGACCCAGGCCTCAAACCGCGTTGTGAACACCGCTTACCTCCAGCTGTCGGGCGGGTTGGGCGGCCAGCGCCTTGCGCGCCTCGTGGTAGACGGCGACGACCTCGGCCGCGACGAGGTCCCAGGAGTACCGCCGAGCCTTCTGCTGCGCGTACTCACCGAGCCGCCGTCGCAGCTCCGCATCGCGGCCGAGGATGACGAGCGAGGCGGCGAGCTCACGCCAGTTTTTGGCAGGCACGGTGATGCTGTCTCGCCCGGGCTCGAGCACGGACATGTATCCGGGCACCTCCGTCGCGACCACCGGCAGGCCGGACGCCAGCGCCTCGAGCAGCACGATGCCGAAACTTTCCGCGCCGGTCGCCGGCGCGCAGAAGATGTCGGCGGTGTTGTAGTAGCGGGGCTTGACGCGTTCCGGCACGTAGCCGGCGAGCACCACGTTCGGCAGCCGGTTCCGCGCCACATACGACTCGACGCGGCCGCGGAGCGGCCCGTCGCCGACGATGATCAGACGGGACTGCGGCAGCCGCGAGACCATCGCCCGGTAGGCGCGGAGCAGGTCGCCAAGGCCCTTGCGCTTCTCCAGCCGGCCGACGAAAAGGATGTTCAGGTGCTCGTCGCGCAGGTGGCGGATGGGTGGCAGGCCGGGCCTGTAGATCGACAGATCGATGCCGTTGGGGATGACACGCATCGGGTAGCCGGGAAAGTAGCGCTGGACGAAGTCGCGGGCCGGCTCGCTCACGGTGATGGCCCGGTGCAGGTGCTGGAGGTAGGGCTCCAGGAACGGACGGCCGTAGAAGTAGCCGACGTTCGAGCGTGCGAAGGCGTGGAAGGTGCCCACGTTGGCCGTGGTCGACATGCGCAGCATCGTCATGGGCAGCGCCGGCATGAGCGGCTCGTGGAAGTGGAGGACGTCGAAGCGCTCCTCGGCGATGATGGCGGCCACCTCGTTGGCGAGATGGAAGCTCAACGTGATGCGCGCCACCGAGTCGTTGACCCGGATCGCGATCGGGGTGCCGATGCGGTAGAAGCGCGCGGCCTCGACGCCGACGTCGGCCCTGCTCGACGGCCCGAAGATGCGCGTCTCGTGGCCGAGGTTCTGGAGCTGCACCGCCAGGTGGCGGACATGGTCGTTAACACCGCCCGCGGTGGCGAAGTCATACGGCGAGACGAGCCCAACTTTCATGTGCTGGACGAACCTCGACTGAAGGCCGGATTCACTCCGGCCGTCACCAGACGCGTGCCACCAAACGCCACCGCTACGGCGATCCCGCCCAGATCCGGTGCGGCACGTGCCACTGCTCGGGGTGGGCCTGAATGAACTGCTCGATGCGCCGCAGCACCCGCTCGGTTGCTCGCACCTGGTCGGCGCGCGAGTCGCCCGTGGACTCCGCGTAGATCAGAGGCGTGCCCTCGGCCATGTACGTATCGTCGGGCAGCCGGTAGACGCACACGGGAAGGAGTGGCGCGCCCAGCCGCAGCGCGATCGCCGCCGGGCCGAGCGGGATGGGCGCAGGCCGGCCGAAGAACGGCATCACGTGACCCGTGCCTGTGATGTCCCGGTCGATGGCGGTGATCACCATCTCCTGGTCGCGCAGGGCTTCCAGGACCGGTCGATGGCGGTGATCACCATCTCCTGGTCGCGCAGGGCTTCCAGGACCTTGCGGATCCCGCCATGGTCGAGAGTCAGGACGCTGATTCCCAGGCGCGCCCGCGTTTCCCGGTACCACTCGAACAGCGCCCTCGGCTCGAGCTCCTCGGCGAAGAAGCTGACCGGGGCCAGCGTCGCCGACCAGATCGCGGCCACCACCTCGTAGGAGCCCATGTGGCACGACACGACCAGAACTCCCTTGCCGTAGGAGCGCGCCTCCTCGAGGTACTCCCAGCCCTCCACCTTCAGTCGCGGCCGCATCGCCTCGACGGGGGCGTTCGGCAGCTGCATGAGGTCGGCGTAAGCCTTGGCGTGGTTGCGGAAGTTCAGCCAGGAGATCCGGTGCAGGCTCGCGGTGTCCTTCTCCAGCTCCGGGCACGCGACCTTCAAGTTGTACTCGAGCCGCGGCCGCGCCAGCGGTGAGAACCACCACGCGAACCGCGCCGCCAGCACGGCGAGGGCGTACACCCATGGCCGGGGAAGGCGCTCGACGATCGACTGCACGACCTTGAACGCTCGCCAGGTCCACTCGCCCATCCCTCAGCGGCCGAACATGGGCCGAAACGCGTACCACTGGTCTGGTCGCTCCTTGATGAAATCTTCGAAACGGTCGACCACACGCTGCATCACACCCTCCTTCGTCTCGCCCTCGTGGAAGGAGAGGGCGGGGTCCAGGTGGATGTGATACCGGCCGGGCGCCATCGAGTACTGGCACGCCGGCATCAGAGCGGCCCCGGTCTTGAGGGCGAAGGCCGCGGGCCCGCCCGGCACGGTGGCGGCGCGGCCGAAGAAGCGCACGCCCACGCCCGGACCCTGCTCCAGGTCGCAGAGAAGCGCCACGATGCGGTTCGCCTGCAGCGCGTCGGTGATCGCGCGAACTGCCGCCCGACCGAGGGTGATGACCTCGAGTCCGAACCGCTGCCGCGTCCGGACGACCGCGCTATCGAGGCTGCCCGGGAAACGCTCCGCCACCGCGGAGATCCGGTAACCCAGCGCGCCGGCGTACGAGCCCGCCATGTCCCATGAGCCCATGTGGGGCACGGCCATGATCGCCCCGCGACCAAGCCCCAGCGCCGCGTCGAGGTGCTCGAGGCCGTCGATAGTCACACGCGATGTCAGCTCCGAAGGCGACAGGCTGCCGAGCAGGATGAAGTCCATCAGCATGCGACCGTAGTTCTGGAAGGCGCGGCGCGCCACACGCTCGACCTCCGGGTCGGCGGGCTCGCGTCCCAGCGCCGCCGCATAGTTGTCCATCGCGGCCCGCCGCTGGGCGCGGCTGAGCCAGAACCACGCGGCGCCGCCGGGCGTCGCGGCGGCGTGCCGCAACCCCGCCGGAGTGGCGCGCAGGATGCGGGCGCCGGCCCGGTAGCTAGCGGCGAGCAGCTGCGGTCGTTTTGGCCCGGGTCGTCGTGGCTCGGCGCTCGCGGCCGTCGCGGCCCTCCCGCCCATTGACCCCCGCCTTATCACCTTCGATGAACTCCTCCACCAACCGGCGCGCGTCGTTGTCGCTGTACTGGACCGGGGGCGACTTCATGAAGTACGAGCTCGGCCCCTCGAGGGATCCGCCGATGCCGCGGTCGAGCGCCAGTTTGGCGCAGCGCACCGCGTCGATGACGATGCCCGCCGAGTTGGGGGAGTCTACGACCTCGAGCTTGAGCTCGACGTTGAGCGGCACGTCGCCGAACGACCGGCCCTCGAGGCGGATGTAGGCCCACTTCCTGTCGTTGAGCCAGGGCACGTAGTCCGACGGCCCGATGTGCACGTTGTCCTTGCCGATGTCGTAGTCGAGCTGGGACGTGACCGAGCGCGTCTTCGAGATCTTCTTCGACATCAGCCGCTCCCGCTCCAGCATGTTCAGGAAGTCGGTGTTGCCGCCGAAGTTGAGCTGGTAGGTGCGCTCGAGCTTGACGCCGCGATCACGGAACAGGCGGGTCAGCACTCGGTGGACGATGGTCGCGCCGACCTGGGACTTGATGTCGTCGCCGATGATCGGCAGACCCTTGTCCTCGAAGCGCTTCTGCCAGTACGGCTCACGCGCGATGAAGACGGGGATGCAGTTGACAAAGCCGACCCCGGCGGCCAGCGCCTGCTCGACGTACCACTTGGTCGCCTCTTCCGAGCCGACCGGCAGGTAGCTGACGAGCACGTCGGCCTTGCTCTTCTTGAGGATGCCGACGACGTCCGCGGTTTCGCCGGGCGCCTTCTGGACGACGTCGGACAGGTACTTGCCGATGCCGTCATGGGTCATGCCTCGCTGCACCTTCACGCCCGTCCTGGGCACGTCCGAGAACTTCACCGTGTTGTTCGGCTTGGTGAAGATCGCGTCCGCGAGGTCGAGGCCGACCTTGTTCTTGTCGATGTCGAACGCGGCCACGAACTCGATGTCCCGGATGTGGTAGCCGCCGAGGTTGACGTGCATCAAGCCCGGGACCGACTCCTTGGGCGAGGCGTCGCGGTAGTAGTGCACGCCCTGGACGAGCGAGGAGGCGCAGTTGCCCACCCCGACGATGGCGACGCGGACCTTGTGGTCGCGGCCGCTCTGGTGACCGTTCCTGCGATTGGCGCTCATGCGCCCACCTCCTCACGAACTTTTGGTTTCGCCACGTGGGGTTGCGAGAGGCCGAGCATCTCGTCGAGGCGCTGGCGGTAGCGCCTGATGTTGTCGACGTCCAGCGAGCAGTACACCGACCGGCCCCCGCGCCGCGTCCGGATCACCCCGCCCAGGCGAAGCATGCGCAGGTGCCAGGAGATGCGCGGCTGGCTCATGCGCAGGTACTCGGCGAGGTCGTTGACGCTCACCTCGCCGGCCTTGGCCAGGCGCTCGAGGATGCGCAGGCGGGTGGGGTTGGCGAAGGCCAGAAAGTGGTCGGGCAGCTCGTTGCGCGGGTTCTGGAGAAACATAAAGGTTGCTTTATCCAATATAGCGCATCCATAAAGGCTGCGTTATGTATCGGCCAGGCATCCGCCCTTAGCGAACGTGCAAGCGCCGAGCGAGATTGGTCAGCAGCTCAGGGTCACGCTCACGGTCGCCGTGCCGGACGCGCAGTACTGGCTGGCGGCGCACGTGCTCGTGTCTTTGAGAGCGAGGGTGACCACCCCCCTGACGGCGCCGCGTCCGCCGCCGCAGACGATGCCGGTCACGGAGCCGTTCTGGGCCATGAATGCCGCGCCGCCCGGCCAGCTCTGCCCGGCCGGCAGCGAATAGACAACGGCGGAGACGTTGGTCAGGCCCGGCGTGCCGAGGGTGTAGGTGAGCGCCGGCGACAGCGAGCATCCGGTCCCACTGATCGGCGGCGGAGCGCATGTGGACGTGATCTGGCCGCTGAACGCGATGTGCGGGAACACGTGGAACTGGGCTGTCGTCTGGGCGGTCGCCCCGATCGCGTCGGTGACGCGGACCGTGAAAACCCAGTCCCGGGCGGCCGAGCTCGGTGGCGCGGGGAACGCGTTGGTGAGCGAGAAACCGTTCAGCCCCATGCCGGTCGGCAGGGAACCCGACGTCACCGCGTAGCTGTACGGACCGATGCCGTCGGCGTGGAAGGCGAAGGTGCCGCACACCGTCGCGCACCCGGCCTCGACGGAGCAAGGCGACCTGGGTGTGCACGGCGTTCCCGTCACCACCAGGCGCTTGCTGATCGAGACCGAGCTGGTGAGCGTGGCGATACCGCCAACCGAGTCCGCGACCCGGACCGTGAAGAGATACGTGCCGAGGTTCGTCGGCGTGCCGGTGACCTGGCCGTCGGCGCCCATGACGAGTCCCGTGGGCAGGGCTCCCTCGCTGATGTCCCAGGCGTACGGCGCCGCGCCCCCGGTCGCTGTTGGGCTCACCACGGTGTAGGCGAGGCCGATCTCGCCGGCGTGGAATGGCGCGGCCGTGATCGTCAATGGCGGAAGCGGGCTTGGAGAAGGAGACGGCGTAGGCGAAGGGAGATGCGCAGGGCTGGCCTGGCTCACCGGCTTCTGGTCTCCAGCGGTCGGCGCCTCGGCGCAGGCCGCGGTGACCATCACGACTCCGACCGCCAACGCCGCCCATTTCCGAGGCACTGGATTCGCCGGGCGCAGTCTATAGACGGCCGCCCGGACTTGGGTCTAGTTCGTGCGGCGCACCAGGTCCAGGAACTCCGCGCGCGTCCGCGGGTCGCGGCGGAAGGTGCCGAGCATGCAGGAGGTCAACATGTGCCCGCCCGGCGTCTCCACACCGCGCATCTCCATGCACAGGTGGCGCGCCTCGACCACGACGCCGACGCCCTTCGGGGTCAGGGTGGTGTTCAGCGCCTCGGCGATCTCCCGCGTCAGCTGCTCCTGGATCTGCAACCGATGCGAGAACACCTCGACCAGGCGCGGGATCTTGCTCAGGCCAACTACCTTGCCCCTGGGAAGGTAGCCGACGTGCACCTGGCCGAAGAACGGCAGCATGTGGTGCTCGCACAGGCTGTAGAAGGGGATGTCCTTGACCACCACCATCTCGTCATAGTCCTGGTCGAAGACCGCCTCCGCTACGACCTCCTCCGGCTTGATGCCGTAGCCGTCGGTCAGCTCCCGGAGCGTCCTCGAGACACGCTGCGGCGTCGCCTGGAGCCCCTGGCGGTCGGGGTCCTCTCCGAGCTCGGCGAGGAGCGATTCCACCAGTTCGGCGATCGGGTCGGTGGGCTTCGGTTTGGGCGTGGCCACGGTTGATCAGACAATTTACGTGGTGGATGCGATCGCTGCCGCACAGGCCCTCTCCGAGATTGGCTATCTCCTCCGGCAGCAGGAAAAGGAGCGATTCCGGGCCAAGGCCTTCTCCCAGGCGGCCTGGACGATCGCCCTGGCTCGCCCCGACCTCGATTGGCTCCATCGCGCCGGCGCTCTGACCTCCCTCGAGGGCGTGGGCGAGGGCATCGCGCGGGTGCTGACCGACCTGATGGAGCACGGGGAGAGCCGCTACCTGAACCGGCTGCGCGAGCAGATGAAGGCTGCGCGAGCAGATGAAGCAGCCGGCGATGGAGGACGAGTCGGACCTCGACTTCGCCGAGTACCAGGGCGACATCCACTCGCACACCACGTGGAGCGACGGCAGGGCGACCATGCTGGAGATGGCCCAGGGTGCCCAGGCCCTCGGCTACAGCTACCTCGGGATCACCGACCACTCCCCTCGCATCACCGTCGTCCACGGCCTCGACGCCGAGCGGCTCGTCGCGCAGTCGCGCGAGATGGCCGAGGTGCAGAGGCAGGTCGACGGCCTGACCTTGCTGCAGGGGATCGAGGTCGACATCCTCGAGGACGGCGCGCTCGACCTCCCCGACGCTGTGCTGGAGATCCTCGACATCGTCATCGCGTCGCCGCACGTCAAGCTCCGCCAGGACCCGGCGGCGATGACGGAGCGGATGCTGCGCGCGGTCAGCCATCCACATGTGGACGTGATCGGCCATCCGACCGGAAGGCGGCCGGGGTCGCGCGAAGGCGCGACGTATGACTTCGACGCGGTCTTCAAAGTGGCAGCCGGGCGCGGCGTGGCGCTCGAGATCGACTGCGACCCGGCGCGGCTGGATCTGTCGCCAGAGATGGCCCGGCGCGCCTGCGAGCTGGGCTGCAACTTCGTCGTCGACGCGGACGCGCATGCGCCTGCGGAGTTTGCCTACGTGCCGATGGGGATGTGGATGGCCCGCCGGGCGGGCATCCCCAAGGAACGGATTCTCAACTTCAGACCTGCCTGGGATTGAGGACGAGCAGGCAGCGATCTACTGGATAGTCGCGACTATCCAGAGCCCTCGGCGGCGCCGGATGCTGGTTAGTCGCGACTATCCGCCCCTTTGGTCCCGGAGAAGCCACGTTAGTCGCGAC
>Ga0209376_1003074_pt1 | contig 15375 bp, 19 predicted proteins | sample GraSoiAngelo_134_FD_185891 | JGI IMG/M metagenome (GOLD analysis project Ga0209376, IMG submission 185891) | Grasslands soil microbial communities from the Angelo Coastal Reserve, California, USA - 14_0929_05_30cm (SPAdes) (version 2) | ecosystem: Environmental > Terrestrial > Soil > Grasslands ... | reverse complement strand
AACTGCGGGAGGTTCTCCCGCAGTCCGAGCCGCAGTTCGCTCATTCCCCGCTGAGGTTGCGCCGCCGGTTCTCGGCGAAGGCCTCCGGCTGCGGCGGAAGGTCCGCCAGGACGAACTCGACGAACTCCGACTTCGAGGGGAGGCGGAGCGCCGGATTGAAGCGGCGCTCGAAGCCGATCGTCGAGCCAGGCTTTCCGCTCAGCCCCTTGCCGCACGCCGCGCCACCGAAGTGCGCGGGAAAGACCTCGACATGATCGGGCAGCTTCAAGATTTTGCCGTGAAGACTCTCGTGGAGCTCCTCGGCGAACGCCGTCTCTGAGCCGGCGCCAATGAGGTCCGGGCGGCCGACGCCACCGGAGAAGAGGGTGTCGCCGGTTAGGACGAACCAGGGTTCCGGAGCCCGCGTCTTGTCGGTGACCACGATCGAGACGCTGTCGAGGGTATGCCCCGGCGTGTGGAGGATCGAGAGCGATACGTTGCCGAGCTCATGCCGCTCACCATCCCCGACGTCGACGTGAGGGAAGGCGACCGGTGCCGATTTGTGGAAGATCACCGGCGCGCCCGTTGCTTCTGAGAGGCGACGGGCGCCCGACAGGTGATCGGCTTGGACATGCGTCTCGAAGATATGGGTGATTCGCATGGACTTCTGGGCGGCCGCCTCGAGGTAGGGCTCGATCTCGAGCTGTGGATCCACCACAGCGCAGCAGGCTGCACCGCCTCAGCCGAACAGGTAGCTGGCGCAGCCGGTCTTCGGCGACAGAAAATGGCGAAAAATCATCGGGGCCTCCTTTCCGATTCTGGGCTTGTCATACACGAGGCTGTGCTATAGGGTCCAATACGAACTTTGGATCTTAAGCATAGGGAAAACCCGAAATGACGCTGCGGCAGCTCGAAGTCTTTCTCGCGGTCGCCCGGGAAAAGAGCTTCAGCCTGGCGGCGAAGAGAATCCACTCGTCGCAACCGACGCTCTCTGAACACATCAGCGAGCTCGAGAGCGAACTAGGGAAGCAGCTGTTCTTCCGCCAGGGTCGCCGCCGAGTCGTCACCGTGACCGAGGCTGGCCGTGTCTTCGAGCAATTTGCAGAGCGTGCCGTCTCCGCGGTCGAGGGCGCGCGCCAGGCGCTTGCTGACCTGGATGGCCTCGCTCACGGGTCGCTCTTGATTGGCGCCAGCACGACTCCGGGGCTATACGTGCTGCCTCGAATCGTTGCCGCGTTTCGGACCAAATACCCTGGTGTGGATGTGAAGCTCCAAATCGCTAATTCTCAGGCCATCGAGGGACGAGTCCGCGAACGTGAGCTGGATCTTGGGATCGTGGGCGGGCATTCCATCAGGCCGGGCCAGGAATGTCTAGCGGCCGGAATGCTCGATGAGCTCGTTCTGATCGTGCCGCCAGAGCACGCCTGGGCCAGACGTCGGGACATCGCCCCCGAGTCCCTCGCCGATGAACCGCTGCTCGTCCGGGAGGAAGGATCTGCGACCCGCAGCGTTACCGAACGCGCGCTGCAGGGCGCTGGCGTCAAGTTTCGAATGGCGATGGAGCTTGACCATCCCGAAGCGATCAAGCAGGGCGTGATGGCTGGGCTGGGAGTGGCGTTTGTTTCACTCTTCGCAGTGCGAGGGGAAACAGCGACCGGCCGGCTCCGCGCGCTCCGGCTTCGAGGCGTTCGTATTCAGCGACACTTTCACGTCATCCACCACGAAGCCCGGAGAGTCACCGCGAGCGCGCGCGCGTTTATGGAAGTACTCAAGCAGACCGCGCTGCCACAAAGAGACCAATCGACGTCGACCCGATGAGGGCCACTGACGACGCCGTACTGTTTGTCACGTCGGCCGTCGCCATCATCCGCGACGCACGAGCGCGCGTCCGCCCCGTCGCTGTCGCTGATTCTCGGCCACCGATCGCCGATCAAATAGCCGCGAGGAGTCTGGAGTCTACAGCGACACCACCTTGTCGGCTGCAGCCGTTTTCTCGGCGAAGATTTTCGGAGTGATGAACTGGGCATTCTTGCTCTTGAGATCCACATCGGTGACCCCACGGGCCACCGAGCACTTCCCTCAGACGAAGATCGGCACTCTCTGAGCGATCACTGAGGCCAGCATGTCCTTTAGTGGCGGCATCGCGACGGGCATGACCGCCCCCGCGACATCGTCCTTCATCAGGTAGGCGGCTTCGCCAGCGAGAAAGATCATTGGCTGGTGACCGGCTTCGACCGCGCCCAACGCGAAATTGAATGGCAGCCCCGCCCGCGTGGGATCGTCGCTGCCTGCGGTACCGACGTAGAGAATGGTGGCCATTGCTTTCCCCCTTTTCTACCGACTAGCCGCTCTTGCCGCCTGGTCCTCGGCAATCGTCTTCAGCGAATGCTGTTCCAGGGTGAGGACATGCTTGGCGATAACCCGATAAGTCCACTGGCCGGGGGCCGTCTCGCCGTTGAACTGCGCGTCTGTAAGGCCGATGAGTGAACCTATGAACCGCGCCCGTTCGGCAAGCCACTCGGCCACCAGGCGTTCCATCGGCGATGCCGTGTTCCGCGACTCGTAGCGCCCTTCGAGGACTTGCCCTGTATGGATCTTGTCGTGGTCGATGTCGTTGGTGATGAGCGTCCACACGTCCTTCCCTTGTGCGCACGGGTGCGACGATGACATCGCGAGTTCCCGATCCGATGCCTCGAGCAAGGCGTCCATGGTCCCCATCGTCTGCTCCATCAACTCACGGATCGCCTCCCGGACGGTTTCTGCCATATGGTCCTCCCCCTCGATCCGCCACCGGATAGATCTCCGACCGCTGACGCAGTGGTTTGCCGCAGATCGTAACACCGGCGACCTGCACGTGCTGAGGGCAGGAGGGCAGACGTGGTTAACGCCATCGAAGGCGAAGTAGCGCGACAGAAAATGCAACACTTGACCTTGCCCCTAGGGTTAAGGCCTATCCTGTCCACATGGAGCGGAACGGGCTGCTCATCGGCGCGGTAGCAGCGCGTAGCGGCTTGAGTCGCAAGGCGCTGCGGCTATACGAAGCGCGTGGCATTCTACCGGCGCCGCGTCGTGAGCCATCAGGCTACCGGCGCTATCCAGTCGATGTGCTGAAGCTGCTCACATTCGTCGGTCAAGCTCGTCGACTCGGCCTGACGCTCGCGGAGATCAAGCATATCGTTATGCTCCGCCGCTCGGGGTCTGCGCCATGCGCGCATCTCCGCGCACTGCTGGAGCAGAAAGCGGCCGACCTTGAAGGCCTGCTCGCCGGCGTGCGCAGCATCCTCGGCTCGTGGGGCACGAACGGGCGCCACGCAGCAATCTGTCCGAATATCGAAGCGAGAGGAGGTGACGGCCAATGGAAAGGATCTCGCTCTGTCCGGGGTGCACCGCCTGTCCGGAAGTCGTCATTGATGGCGACACGATCCGCATCGGCGAGGACGCGAATATCGCGACCCTGAAGAAGGACGAGTGGAACGTCCTCGTCGACCTGATCCAGTCGGGTCAGCTCGGACGGGTCTGATCGACGGCCTGGGTGCATCGACGGCCTGGGTGCTTGACATGGCGTTGGCCGCTCACTAGTCTGACCAGAGTGAACGGCCGGCGCCTATCGTCTTGGCTGCTCGTCGGTGTGGCGATCTTTGTCGTGCTCGGTCACATCTGCGCGGCTCCGTTTCACGCCCACGCCGGAGCGGTGACGACCCATAGTGAGGACCACCCCGAGAGCGGCAGTGACGAGGCCGCTCACGGCGGCTCCTGCGAGGCTCTTCGCGCCGACTCCGATGTCGAAGCGCCGGCCCTCCTCCCGACCGGCATCGTTCTGCCGGTCATCGGCGCCTTCGAGACTCTCCGTGCGCACCCAACGTCGGCACCGGCGCCGACGAACTCGCCCCCGCTCTTCCTGTTGCACGCCGCGCTGCTGATCTAAGCCCCTCTCCCACGACGCGTTCGCTTTTGGCCGTTGCCCGGCACCCGTCCGTATGTGTCGCGGCGTCGGTCCAGGTTCAAAAGTGATGGGGAGGGAGGGGCATGCTCAAACGCCTCGCTTTGGTCGTGTTCGTCGCGGCAGGTCTGCCCGCGCTGATCGCAGGATTGGCGGCCTTCGCCAGCCCCGGGCGAGTGGAAGCGGTGCCGGCCTTTGCGCGACAGTACGACCTTCAGTGCAATGCCTGCCACACTCGCCCGCCGAGACTGAACCGGTTCGGCGAGCAGTTCCACATGATGGGCTTCCAGATCCCGAGTGCTGCCCAGCCAGGTGGAATCGTGACCAGTGTCAGAGAGGACGGCGCGGTCAAGACACTAATCGACAGCCTTGCCCTTCGAGTCGAGGGCGGGCTCTTCGAGTACACGGCATCGCCTCGAGAGACCGAGACGAAATTCGCTCCACCTGACGAGATCACCCTGTTCGTCGCGCGACCTCTTCTGCCCGAGCTGAGCATCTTTGTGGAGATCGAAGGCGAGCCGAACGCGGTCGCGTTCGAGAACGGGCGCTACTTCACCAGGGGCCAGTTCGGTCTCGGCAAGGAGGCGTTCTTCATGCTCAACCTCGGGCGCCTCCTTGGTGCGCTCGGCGCCCCGACCATGGAAATGGGCGGTCAGACGATGGTCGGCACACACGGCGGTTTTTCGATGCACGGGCCGATGCTGATGGCCGGCAAGGTCGACCCGAACACGAACTTCTCCTACGCGACCAACCGCCAGCTCATCGCGCCGACCGAGCTCGAGGTCGCTCACGGCGCGGTCGAGCGCTTGCCGGTTGTCCCGTATGTGTTCGCCTCGAAGTTCTTCGGGCTCTTCAAGAATCGCGATGAGCGCGAGCCGCAGCTCGTTACCGATCAGGTCATGTACAACACGTCGGGCGCCCCGGGCGCCGACTTTCACGCGATGTTCAACGACGTCGTTCTCGGCCAGATCGGCTTCCTCCGGGAGAACGAGGGATTCAACACCTACGGGGCTGTACGCTTCGACCTCCTCGACCGTCGGGAGCTTACCTTCAACGTCTCCGCCCTCGTGAACTGGGGGTTCGGGGTCGTCCGAGCGCCCGATCCAGAGGACCACAACCAGCCAGGTGGCAATCGCCTCGACCGATTGCGATACGGCATCGCGGCCAACGTCAGATGGAAGCAACTCGACGTCTACGGCGCGGTGATCTGGGATCGGCTCTACGGCCTGCCCGGCGAGCTACGTGGGGGCTTCGACCGCTCCGCCACCGGTCTCACGATTCAAGCCGACTATCTCGTCCACGAGAAGGTCATGCTGTCGAGCCGCTTCGACCAGCTCTGGGCCGGCGGCCTCAAGGACGAGAAGCGTGACGGCTCAGTGCTGTCCTTGCAGGCGAAGTTCTATCCCTGGCAGAACATCGCCTTCTTCGTTCGCGACAGCGTGAACCTCCGGAGCTTCGTCGAGGACAGTCCTTTGCGGAACTGGCGCAATCAGGTGTTTATCGGCATCGACTGGGACTTCTGAGGAGAGGCCGACATGCGAGCCAAACTCTTCACATCGTTGGCGATCGGCGTGCTCGGGCTGCTCGTCGGTCTCTGGCTCGTTCGCCCGCCGGCCACTCGGGCGAATGGCGACAAGCACGACGAAAAGGGCGGGCATGCTCATGTGCCAGCGCCGCTCGAATACGCCGACGTCCACGTGCCGCTGAGCGTCTGGACGGACGCCGCCATGATCGCTCGCGGCAAGGAGATCTACACGACCCGCTGCGCGGTCTGCCATGGCGACCAGGGCGACGGCAAGGGGCCCGCCGGCGTCGCGCTACCCTTCAAACCCCCCGACTTTCGTGCCAAGGACGGCGTCGCGGAGATGCGCGACAACTACTGGTTCTGGCGCGTGAGCGAGGGTGGGCAAATCGAGCCATTCAAGGGTAAGGGCTCAGCCATGCCGCCATGGAAGGGGGAGCTCTCGGTCGACGATCGGTGGGCTGTGATGGCGTATCAGCACACGTTCTCCGAGCATCACGGACCGCACGTGCCCTGGGAGCACCCGGGAAGCGTCGCGATGGGCCGCGACATCTTTGCCATGGCGTGTGTCCCATGCCACGGCGTCGCCGGCAAGGGCGACGGCTCGGTGGGGCCCATGCTCGCCCCGCGGAGGGCCCCTCAACCGCGAGACTTCACCAGCGCGGAGTTCAAGTTCCGCTCCACGCCGTCAGGGCAGCTCCCGACAACCGCCGATCTGTTCCGCACGCTGACGGAGGGCGTGCGCAGCAGCGGCGGTCCGCTGACCATCGGCTTGCGTGGCCAGCGCATCATGCCGAGCTTCCGGCATATGCCCGTCGGACAGCGGCTCGAGGTCCTTGAGTACGTCAAGAGCCTGAACCGCGGCTTCAGGGAGCTGGGTGTGGTCAAGACCGTCACCGTGCCCGCGCCGCCCACCCTAACGCCGGAGCGGCTGACCCGCGGCAAGCAACTCTACGCCGATGCCGAGTGCATGGCCTGTCACGGTGAGCGGGGCCGCGGTGACGGGCCATCCGCGCCGACGCTCAAGGACAATCGTGACCTGCCGATCGCCGCGACGGATCTGACCCGGCCCGAGCGCTTCAAGAACGGCGCGCGGCCAGAGGACGTGTATCGGACACTCGTGACGGGGCTCGCCGGCACGCCGATGCCGTCGTACGCCGACTCGCTCGAGCTCGATCAGACATGGGACCTGGCGTACTACGTGCTGTCGCTGTCTCGTGGCGGACAAACGGCAGAGACGGGATCTCGATGAGCGGCAGAGATGCCGTGCCCAGGAGGATGACGTGACCAAGGCAATGTCCGTGATCGGGGCGTTCATCGTCGTCGCCGTTGTGAGCGCCGGCCACTCTGTTGCAGACGAGGGGCCGATTTCAGGCGCAGTGAAAGCGATTGACGCATCGGGCAAGACGCTGACGCTCCAGACGACGGCGAAGGGTAAGACGCGAGACGTGACCATCATCCTCAAACCCGAGTCAAAGATCGTTAAGTTCACGCGCCCGACCGAGCCCGGGAAGACGGGATTCGTCGCGCAGCCACTCGCGTTGTCCGACGTCAAGCCGGGCTGGATCGTGAGCGTCACGACAAGGCACGAGGGCGGCAACGAGGTCGCAGAGATCGTCACGGTTGTGTTGGAGAAGCCGCAGTGAATGTTTGCGGACCAGTTTTAGCGCTTTTTTGCGAAAAGATACTCGCCAGCCTCCCGGCGCCCAGGCGGCCACATCTCAGGTGTGACCCATGGCAGCCGTCGGCGCGATCTGCAGAGCCTACGGTCTACCTACGGCCAGAGATACCGCCTCCGCGTCACAGAATCGCGGAGGCAAGAGCCATGGAACAGGCGAGGGCCGCAGGCTTCAGCCACTCACCGCCAAGCGGACGATTCTACCGGCGTGAGTGGGATACGCTGACGCGCTCCTTTTACGAAGTCGGAGTATTTTCATGGGCGCGCGGGGACATTTCTTGTGATTCCCGCACGCTCGCTGTGACGGTCAACCCCCGGCCGTAGCATCTCGCCTGTGTGCTTGGACAATGCGCCGATGGCGATCCGCCTTGTCTCTTCCACGCCCTTGCCTCCCGAAATGATTGCTTGAGTCTGGAGTTACTACAGACTCTACCCTCATAGGTCACGCGTACTTAGCCTTCAATGATTTCAATCCCCTCCCATATCGCTCCGCCGTACGGCCAGGGAGTCTCAAGGCGAGATGCCGCTCCCGTCTGATCCACTGAGTGACCAACCGAGTGACCATCCCCTTGGATCTGCGGGGATCCCGCGGTGTCATCAGGCGTCACTCTCATCGTCAGGTCTCTAATTTCTCGAACGGCGTGTCAGCGGTGGTGGCGTCAGATAGACTTCCCAAGCTGGACGTCGCCGGTTCGAATCCGGTCGGCCGCTCCAAACCGTCGCGGGGCCTACGGGACCATCACCCGTAGGCCCTTTCGATTTGCGGGCGAGCGCGATCGCCCGCCGGCGCGCTCAACGGCCGACCAATCGCCGGGGCTGCCACTGCTCGCGCTGGTGAGCCGTCACGTCGTCGGGGCGAGCGAACAGCTTGATCAGGATCACCCCCGCGAGGAAGCCCCCGACGTGCGCCCAGAACGCCACGCCACCCGACTCCTGGGCGACGAGGCCGAACAGACCGCTCAGGAGCTGGATGGCCGCCCAATAGAGGAGCATCGTCCACGCCGGCAACGCGATCGAGGTGAAGAAGAATCCGAGGAAGACCAGCACGAAGACGCGCACGCGCGGGTACAAGATCAGATAGGCGCCCATGACGCCGCTGATGGCGCCCGAGGCGCCCACCATGGGGATGCCGGACGCGGGATTCAGCATGACCTGCGTGAGCGCCGCGGCCACGCCGCCGAGCAGGTAGAAGATCGCGAACCGCACGCGGCCCATCGAGTCTTCGATGTTGTCCCCGAAGACCCACAGGAACCACATGTTGCCGATCAGGTGCATCCAGGAGCCGTGCAGGAACATCGACGTGAAGATGTGAGAGACCTGTCGGCCCGGGTCGGTGACGCAGACGAGGCTGTCGCCCATGGGAAACCGTGAGCCGACCGGCAACGCCAGGGTCAGCTCGCCCGGAATCAGCCCGAGATCGCACACCGCCCGCGCCAGCGCCAGCGGAGCGCCCGCGCCTTCGATGACGAGCCAGGCCAGGACGTTGAGGGCGATCAGCGCGATCGTGACGAACGGGGTGCGCTGGGTTTGATTCTCGTCGCCATACGGGAACATGGCTCACACAGCATATCGCGACTTCGCGGCCGCTGGCGGGCGCCGGACCGACGAGCGTCCGCGTCGTCGGGACGCGCACCTGGGGAAATCGAGGGGCCTACGGGACGACCGCCCGTAGGCCCTCGATGTTCCGCCGCCGCGAACGGTTACTGCGACGCGGTCGCTTAGTCCTTCGGCACCAGGACGATCTCGATGCGCCGATTCTTGGCGCGGCCTTCCAGCGTCGCATTGTCGGCCACCGTCTTGAACTCGCCGAAGCCGGCGGCCGAGAGGTTGGCCGGCTCGATGCCCTGCTTCTGGAGATAGCGGGCGACGTTGATCGCGCGCGCGGCCGAGAGCTCCCAGTTGGTCGGATAGCGCTGGGTGAGCGGCCCGACGATGGGCTTGTTGTCGGTGTGCCCCTCGATGCGGATCGCCTTGTCGTTCACCGTCTTGAGGATCTCGATCACCTTGCCGAGGACCACGAGCCCTTCCTGCTTGATCTCCGCCTTGCCCGAATCGAACAGGACGGCCTCGACCACGTTGACCGTGAGCTTGCCCTTCAGCTCGGAGATGGTCACCTGGCCACGGTCGATCTCGCCCTTCATCTTCGCGACCATCTGCTCGTAGGTCGAGCTGACCTCGCGCACCTTCTCCTCGCGCGCCTTGTTCGAGTCGGTCAGCTCCTGCGCGAGCCGCGTCTTGTCGTCTTCGAGTGCGCTGACGCGCTGGCGCAGATCGACGACGGTTTTGCCGAGCTCGCCCGCTTTCATCGTCAGCGTGCGCTCCAGCTCGTCGTTGCGCTTCGCCGAGTCCGCGAGATCGCTCTGGAGACGCGTGTTCTGCGCCTCGAGGGCGTTGTAGCGGACCTCGGCCGATTGAACCGCCTTCGTGTACTCGCTCTTCGAGACGCACGCGGCGGTGCCGAACGGGACAAGGGCCAACGCGGTGATCCTGAGGAACGTCTTGTGCATCGGTGATCTCCTGGGGTCGAGACGCCTGGCGAACTCGCCAGCGAGCGCGCTCCTGCGGCGATCCATTATCACAAAGGAGGCCAGGCCGACGAAATATTGAGTCGCCAGCCCCTACCAGGCGCACGATGTTCGCGGGAACCCCCCGCCGGTGTGGTGCAATCGCTAAATGGCCGCGTACGACCTCGCCGTCGTCGGAGAACCTCGAGCTTCGCGCAGATCATCGTGGCGACGGGGGCTCGGTGGACGGAACCGATCAGGTGGCTCCGCGTTGGGGACTTCGGCTCCTTCAGTCGCGCGCCAAGGAGCGCGGGCTCAGTGTCGCCGCTCCGGAGCCAGACCGGCGACGAGCGCCGTCAGCTCGAGAGGGTCGACCGGCGCGGACCTGGCCTCCCTCCTCGGGACCGAGCGCCCGGACCTTGCGGATCAAGGCAAATCCGTCGTCGCCCGGCATCGCGATGTCGCTGACCAGCACGTCCGGCCGCCAGCGCTGCAAGCACTCGAGTGCTTCGTCCGCCGAGGCCACCACGGTGACGTCCGCCCCGGCCTGGCCGAAAATCTGCGCGAGAAGATCCCGCGCATCGGCCTCGTCGTCGACGACCAGGATCCGTCGCCCGGCGAGATTGATGAGACGTGAGGAGGCGCTGTCGAGTCTCCGGTAGCCGGCGGGGGGTCTCGAGGCCGGCCGGACGTCGTCGACGGGGAGCGGGAGCTCGACGATCAAGGTCGCGCCTCGGCCCTCGCCGTCGCTCTCCGCCCGCACGCTACCCTCGTGGAGCTCCACGATGTGCCGCACGATGGTGAGCCCGAGGCCCAGGCCGCCGTGCCGTCTCGTCCGCTCGTCCTGCTGGAAGTGGTCGAAGATGTGGGGAGAAGCTCCGGGCTGATGCCTCTGATGAGGCTCTCGGCGTAGGCGCGGGCCTGGTCCAGCTCCCGCATGTCGCGCAGGATGCCGATGATGTTGCCGTCGGTGTCTCGCAGGGCCGACGCGTTGAGCGTGGTGGGGATCATTTCCCCCGACGCGCTCCTCGGCTGCAGGCGGACGTTGCGCGTGACGTCGCGCTCGACGACCTCGCGGAGAGCCATCACGAACTCCCGCGTCTCGTCCTGACCGAGAAACCGCGAGATGGACTGCTCGAGAACCTCGTCCCGCCGCAGCCCCAGCAGGCGTGAGACCGCCTCGTTCGCCTCGAGGATCTTGCCTTCCAGGTCGCACACGAAGACCGGATCCGGAGCGTTCGCGATGATGATGTCGGCCGCGAGGGTCGATCTGATGGTGCGCTCTACAGCGGAGGAGAGGGCTTCAGACACCGGCGCACGGCACCCTCACGGCGGGTGGTCCCGGCTCGATTGTTCAGGTCGGAGGGTCAGCTGTCTATCAGGTGGTTACCCTACGGGGCACGGCAGGTCGTCGGCCGTAGGATCAGAGCGCCAGGTACTGCTGGCGGATCGCGGCGTTCTCGCGGAACTCGCGCGAGCTGCCCTCGTAGCGGATGTGCCCCTTCTCGAGCACGTAGACGCGGTCGGCGAGGGCGAGCGAGAAGTCCACGTTCTGCTCGGCGAGCAAGATCGTCAGCCCCTCGGCCTTGAGCCGACCGATCTGCGCCTGCAGGTGATCGACCACGAGCGGCGCCAGTCCTTCCGACGGCTCGTCGAGCAGCAGCAGCTCCGGGTTGCCCATCAAGGTCCGCGCGATCGTCAGCATCTGCTGCTCGCCGCCGGAGAGAAAGCCCCCGGGCCGATCGCGCAGCTGGCGCAGGGCCGGAAACAGCTCGAACACCCGCTCGGTCGTGAAGCCGCCCGGACGCGTACGGCGCTCGGCGACGTCGAGGTTCTCCCACACGGTGAGATCCGAGAAGATGCGGCGGTCTTCCGGGACGAATCCGATGCCGAGGCCGGCGGCGCGGAAGGGCGCTTCGCGCGTGATGTCGTGGCCCTTCCACGCGACCCGGCCGCTCGTCGGCGGCGTCAGCCCCATGATCGAGCGCATGGTCGTCGTCTTGCCGACACCGTTGCGGCCCAGGAGACAGACGCACTCGCCCGGCGCGACCCCCAGCGACACGCCGAACAGCACGCGGGACAGGCCGTACGCGGTGTGGATGTCCTCGACGACGAGGATGGGCTCGGGCCGCCCGGCCATCAGTGGCGCTCGCCCAGGTAGACCCGGCGGACGGCCTCGTCGCGCCGGACCTCGTCCGGAGGACCGTTGGCGATCACGCGCCCCTGGTGCAGCACGGTGATGCGCTCGGAGATCGAGAACACGACCTCCATGTCGTGCTCGGTGAAGAGCAGGGTGAGGCCGCGCTCGCGCGCGATGCGCTCGATGAGCCGGATGGCCTCGCGCGTCTCGGTCGCCGACATCCCGGCGGTCGGCTCGTCGAGCAGCAGGATCTCCGGCTCGAGCGCCAGCGCGAGCCCCAGCTCGAGCTGCTTCTGGCCGCCGTGCGACAGGAAGCCGGCGATCTCGCCGGCCCGATCCGCGAGCCCGATCGATTCGAGTAGCGCCTCGGTCTCGGCGCGATAGAGGCGCTCGACCGGCGCCACGAGATTCCAGCCGCGCCCGCGATGCGAGAGGAACGCCGCCTGCACGTTCTCGAAGACGGTCAGGCGCGGGAAGATGTTGGTCCGCTGGAACGAGCGCCCCACGCCGAGCCGGCAGAGATCGTGCGGGGCGATGCCGGTGACGTCGCGGCCGTTGAGCTTCACGTGGCCGCGATCGGGCCGGAGGTGGCCGGTGATCAGGTTGAAGAGCGTGGTCTTGCCGGCGCCGTTGGGGCCGATGATGGCCCCGATGCTGCCGCGGGGCGCGTCGAGGCTCACGCCCCCGACGGCGACGAAGCCGTCGAAGACCTTGACGAGGTCGCGCACCTCAAGCACTGCGCGCCCAACGGAAGAGGCGCCCGGCGAGCACCCCGACGGCGCCGGCGATGCCGCCGGGGAAGCCGAACAGGAGCACCACCAGGACCGTGCCCAGCACGAGCGGCCAGTACTCGGTGTACGAGACGATCTGCTGGTTCAGGAGGATCAGGACCAGCGCGCCGATGCTCGGGCCGAGGAAGGTCCCCATGCCGCCGAGCAGGGTCATGATCAGGACCTCGGACGATTTCGTCCAGTAGGCGAAATCCGGGAACACGCCGCGGTTGAAGATGCCGAAGAGCCCGCCCGCGAGACCGGCGAACGCGCCGGCCAGCACGAAGGCGGCCAGCTCGTAGCGCCGGACGTTCACGCCGATGAATTCGGCCCGCTCGGCGTTCTCGCGGATCGTCGTCAGCATGCGGCCGAACGGCGAGGTAACGATGCGATGGAGCGCCCAGAGGCTCGCCGCCACCAGCGCCACCGTGAGGAAGTAGAAGTATTCGGCGGTTCTCCAGCTGAGCAGCGGCACGGCCGCGCCGACGCGCTCGAGCCAGCCGAAATCCGGGTAGGGGATCTCGGGCATGCCCTGCTCGCCCCCGGTGAGCTCGTTCCACTTGAAGCAGATGGCCCACACGATCTGCGCGAAGGCCAGGGTGAGCATCGCGAAGTAGATGCGCGTGAGCCGCACGCAGAAGAAGCCGAAGGCCAGCGCGAAGGCCGCGCCGAAAAGGCCGGCGGCCGGCCACGCGAGGACGAAGGGCACCGCGAGCTTCTTCATCAAGATCCCGGTGACGTACGCGCCGACGCCGAAGTACGCCGCGTGGCCGAACGACACGAGCCCGGTATAGCCCACGAGCAGGTTCAAGCTGGTGGCGAGCAGCGCCCAGATGATCACGTCGTTGGCGAGGAACGTGTAGAACCGCGAGCCGAGTGCGGGGACGAGCAGCGCGGCGACGAACACGAGGAGCCACGTCAGGCCGCGGGCGCTCACCGGAGCGGCCGCCCCAGAAATCCCCACGGGCGGACGATGAGCACCGCCGCCATGAGGGCGAAGACCGCGAAGATCGAGAAGCGCGGGAAGAAGAGGATCCCGAACGAGAGCACCTGACCGTAGACGACGGCGCCGAGGAAGGTTCCCCAGAGCGAGCCGAGGCCGCCGATCACGACGACCACGAACGCCTCGACGATCACCTCGGTATCCATCCCCGGCGTGGTGGCGCGCATCGGGCTGATCAGGGCGCCGCCGAGGCCCCCGAGGAACGAGGCCAGCATGAACACCCACGTGTAGAGCGCGTCGACGTTGACGCCGAGCGCGCCCAGCGTCTCGCGGTCGAGGGCGGCGGCCCGGATGAAGCGGCCGGCGCGCGTGCGCTGCAGCACGAACCAGAACGCGAGCGCGATGCTCGGTCCGAGCACGATGATGAACAGGTTGTACTGGGGGATCGTGGCGCCGAAGAGCGAGAACGAGCCGGCCAGCTCGGGCGGGCGGCTGACCGACTTCTGCTGTGTGCCCCAGAAGATCTTGGCGACGTCGCTGAGGATGAGCCCGAGCGCGTACGTGAAGAGAAGCTGGTAGAGCTCCTCCTTGCCGTAGAGGTACCGGAAGAGCACGCGCTCGACCACGCCGCCCAGCAGCGCGACGCCGAGGGCCGCGCCGAGCGCGGCGATCCAGAAGAGCCCCGGGCCCGGCCCGAGCCACAGCATCGACTGGTACGCCAGATAGGCGCCCAGCATGTAGAAGGCGCCGTGCGCGAAGTTGAGCACGCGCAGCACCCCGAAGATCAGCGACAGGCCCGACGCGATCAGGAACAGGAACATCGCGGCCGTGAGGCCGCTCAGGCTCTGCGCGAAGACAAACGAGGCGTCGGGCACCTACCTAGTCCATGAACTTCGACGGATCGACGTACGTCACCGGCTTCATGATCGCGAACGGATACTTCGCGTCCTTCACGGTCTTGCCGTAGAGCTGCCCGCGATTGGCCTGGTGGTCCTTCTCGCGGATCGTCAGCGCCCCGACCGGCGTGTCGACGGTCAGCCCGAGCAGCGCCTTGGACACCTTGTCGGAGTCCGTGCTGCCCGCCTTCTTGATCGCCTCGGTCAGGAACTGCATGCCGATGTAGCCCTGGATCGCCCACGACGAGGGATACTCGTCCTTCAGGTACTTCGACAGCCGCGCCGTGTAGTCGCGGTGCGCCGGCGTCTCGCCCCAGTAGAACGCGTCGTAGGAGTTGCCCCAGATGCCGACCGGATAGTCGGCGCCCATCGACTTCGTCGTCTCCGGCGTGGCTGCCTCACCGACGCCGATGAAGTTGTACCTGATCGCGTCGAAGACGCCGAGCGCCTTGGCCTGCTTCGAGTACGTGACGAAGAATCCGCCCCAGATCGACGAGAAGATGGCCTCGGGCTTCTTGGCCATCTGCGCGTTGATGAACGGGTTGTAATCCTGCTCGCCGAGCTTGGGCCACTCCTGGTCGACGATCTCGACGGTCGGCTTGATCTTCTTCAGGTGCTCGACGAACGCCCGGGTGACGTCCTGGCCGTAGGCGTAGTCGAAGCTGATGGTCGCGACCCTGGTCACCGGCCACCTGGCGACGATCTCGGCCGCGCTGCGCCCTTCCATCGTCGTGGTCGCGGCCACGCGGAACACGTACGGATGCAGCTTGTCGGCCGCCGTGAGCTGGTCGGTCTTCGGGATCGGCGCGATGAAGACGATCTTGTTCTCCTTGGCCACGACGGAGACGGCCGGCCCTTCGGCGGAGGTCAGCGTGCCGACCAGGAACTCGACGTTGTCCTTGAGGATGAGCTCGCGCGCCTGGCGCACGGCCTCGTTGGCGTCGGCCTTGGAGTCGCGCACGATCAGCTCGAGCTTGCGGCCGAGCACGCCGCCCTTGGCGTT
>Ga0209376_1003070_pt1 | contig 15395 bp, 15 predicted proteins | sample GraSoiAngelo_134_FD_185891 | JGI IMG/M metagenome (GOLD analysis project Ga0209376, IMG submission 185891) | Grasslands soil microbial communities from the Angelo Coastal Reserve, California, USA - 14_0929_05_30cm (SPAdes) (version 2) | ecosystem: Environmental > Terrestrial > Soil > Grasslands ... | reverse complement strand
AGAGTCCTTTCTCGGACTTGAACACGTACTTTTCGGGGTCCTTGAAGTCGTACTTGGCGTAGTCTAGGTCCAGAATGCTCTTGTTAGCCATCAGTCTCATCCTCCATTATGACGTATGTTATACACCCTAGTTCACGCCCTATATGTATTTACGCGTTCCGTCACAGCCCTCAAGAGAAGACCTACCATCCAGAATCCAGAAGCGCCCTCACAGTCAAAGATAGCCGGTTCCTAAGGTATTCTCACTTCAGACAGCACTCTCCTGACGCAGAACAATGTACGAGCCGGTAGGGGTCTCTCCAGTGGAGATAGTGAAAGTCTTGCCGAGATAGGGGTACTGCTGGAGCTTCCATATCATTCACTCTAATTCTTTGATTTTCTGTGTTCGTCAAGGTCGTTGTGAAGTGTTCAAATCCTATCGAGAATTCTGTGACATAGGTCACTTCCATGAGCGGTTCGGAAAGCGTTGAAAATGCGAATATTCGCACGGTGAAATCGGGCCTAGAAGGTGTCAACTCTCACGACCTGAACCGTGCTGTCGAGTGCGACGCTGAGTCAATTATCAACTATGTGCCGACTCGTCCCAAGGGAATTGCGGGAAAGGCCACCGAGATTGAAGAGATGGCGGGCATGTTTCGAGCATTTCCTGACGTCCAATTTGTCACTGAACAGATCCTGGGCGCTGGAGATTGGGTGGCTGTAAAGGGCTTCCTTACAGGAACCAATACTGGGCCTATCAGAGTGAGAAGGCGTGATGCTAAGCCGACGTACAAGAGGTTCAGTTCCAGACGGGCTGTGTTTCACAGGTTTCAGGATGGAAAGATAGTCGAGACCCACGGCTATTTTGACCCACGCGAAATACCTGTCCAACTTGGTTGGATTAGCAAGAGCGTGAACCGCAATCTGATAGCAATCATAGCAGGATTGGCAATCATGACATACCAGGCACTGTTGATGACGTTCTTGGTTTATTCAAGCGGAAGAATCCCCGGTCCCACTCTGGTATTACTTTTCGCGCCATTCTTTGCGGGCATGCTATCTCTTCTATTAGGGATACGGACCCTACGAAGAATCCTCCTGTGGGGTCCCATGGCGACCTGTGATGCTCGTTTGCTTGCGGTTCCCGCTCGTTCGCAACTGATCTAGAAGCAGTTTTCTCCGCTGAAACAAGCCTGAAACCGCGAATAGTGCCCAGACTCGAAAGATCTATCTAACCCCCCCTCCCGGGGGCGGGCCTGCAAAATGCGTTGGTAAGAACTGAGCCATAGTTTTATGTGAAGGGTTCCAGCGAGCCCTCGTCTTATGCCAGGCAAAAGATACGCACTACCAAACTTGCCCTACAAGTACAACGCGCTCGAACCGACGATTTCTGAGAAGATAATGACTCTCCACCACGACAAACACCACCTTGCCTATGTGAACGGAGCCAACGCGGCCCTTGATAAGCTCGAAAAGGCTCGACAGACCGGTTTTGCAGGAATCGACGTCCGTGGAATATCCCGTGACTTGGCCTTCAACGCTTCGGGCCATACGATGCACAGCCTATTCTGGCCCAATATGAAACAGGGCGGCGGAGGAACACCGGGAGCACGGCTCGCTGACCAGATCAACAAAGACTTTGGAAAATTCGACTCCTTCAAGGAACAGTTCAGCAACGCGGCAAAACAAGTCGAGGGATCAGGCTGGGGAATGCTCGCCTACGAGCCAGTCTCGGATCAGCTAATCACACTTCAGGCGGAGAAGCATATGGACCTCGCAGTCCAAGGCATGACCCCGCTACTCGTCCTTGACGTGTGGGAGCACGCCTACTATCTCGACTACGTGAACGACCGCGCCAAGTATGTCGATGCTTGGTGGAACGTAGTCAACTGGGACGACGTGGCGTCACGCTTCGACAAGGTTCGAAAGTAGCCCTCCAAACTCCCACTCTTTTCTTTTCAGAGCGTCCCCGCTAGGAGTACATCTGTCCCCAGCCATTCCCGCATCTATGCAGCTTCTGCAGACAGATCCTTCGCCAGACCCTCGAGGTCTATATCTTCTTCCTTCTTGGTCTCCACCATGACTGATTGAGCTGCTCTCTCCTTGACCCTAACCGTAGACGGGGGAAGAGGTTTGCCGTGTCCCGGGCAGAGGGTCACCGGGTCCAGATCAAGGATTCGCTGAACACTCGACCTGGTCTGTGAAGTGTTCTCCATGAACATCGGCTCAACCAGCTTGCCACGCTTGCTCGTCAGAAGATCGCCAATTATCGCAACCTTGCTCTCGTTTAGGAATAGAGAGACAGACCCTTTCGTATGGCCGGGGGTCCAGACGATCGACCCGTCGAGCCCGACTTTCTCCAGCACCGACTCTTCGTCCGCAGCCTCGTCAACATGTACGGGGTGATACTTGATGAGGCGAAACAGCTTCATTGTCGAGGATACAACCGCCAAGACACGCCTTACTATCCGTGCGTAAAGGCTCCACGCCCGCGGAGTGATAATCACAAGGGTCCCAGCAACATACGGCTTCTCGAACGGATGAGAGACAAGCATCCCAGAAGTCTCTTTCTTGAGAGCCGCCGCGCTTCCTATATGGTCCAAGTGTCGGTGAGTCAGAAGTATCAGCTTCACATCGCTGGGCTCTCTGCCCAGACCGGCGATTGCTTTCAGTATCCGCTTCTCACTACCCGGCAACCCCGTGTCGACGAGCACTAGTCCATTGTCAGCTTCGACTAGGTAGGCGTTCGCTGCACGGGCGGGTACCCTGTAGACCCCTTCAGCCACTTTCATCAATTGCTAACTTGTACCTCTAACGATCTCAGTTGCAGCTCGAACTCTTGCCCAGCCTGTATGCCGAAACAATCTGTCTAGCCAATTTAAGACTCGTGAAACCCTAGGGCTTGCGGGCCGCGACGACACTGTCGAGTCTTCCGATAACCTCTCCCAGAGTGGGAGGCTCAAACCCCCGTCTCTCCAGATACGCTGCACCGGCAGCGTTCGCAAATACCAGCCGATCCTTATGCCCGAGCCCGACTCCTTGAGCATAGATGTCGGCAGCGTTCCAGACGTCTCCGGCGCCAGTCACTTTCGCAGGCTTGATCCTTGCGCATGGGACGCGGAGTCTCTGCCCGTCGACAAACGTTGCTGAGAACTCGGGCGTGTGCAGATCGACTCTCGGTATCATCATACTGAACACGCTGGCAGCTCCGAAGAGAGGATCCTCAGCACCTTCCATCTCCGACGTGTCCTCTGCTACCCCCTTTGCCAGATGCACGAGCTCGTTCTCGTTTACGCTTAGGACATCAACGAGTCCCGGAGTTAGGACGCGTTCGTTCAGCCCCTCTATCTCGCCGACCCGGAGTGCAGGATCTCCCGGGTCGAAGAAGGTAACGGCCTTTCCTTCGTTCTTGGCGATGGAGAAGACCTTCTCGGCGAGCTCCGTCCCCTTCTTGTTCTGATTCCAGTTGAGGACGCAGACGAAATCTGCTTCGGAAATGAGCGTCTTGTCCTCCTGGCTGAGTTTCTCTGGGCCGAACTGAGAGAGGGATCCTGGGTCGCTCACCATAATGTTGACGCGCCTGCCCGAGTGCTCTGTCTCGAAGGACATAGTCCGGGACATTGTTCCTGTTGTCCGAACATGGGAAAGGTCCACGCCCTTGAGGAAGTGTTGGAGAACTATCCTTCCGAGTTCGTCCGTCTCAATAATCGGGACGACCTCACAGCCTAGCTTTGAGAGCTGGGCTACCATGTTTGAAGCGTTTCCTCCACGTCCGATGGTATGCGCCCAGCCTAGAAGATTCCCGCCTCCCCTCTGAGCTACCTCCAGAAAGGATGCTGTCAATTCGTTGAGTGTGCCAGGGTAGGTCAGAATATAATCTAGAAAGAAATCTGGCATAACTACAACCTTGAAGGACGGCTTGGCATCCGCAAGAGTTTCCTTCAGCTTGAAGGACTCGTCGCTGCTATGACTGGTTGCCAAGCAAAGCCCCCTAGAACTCGATCGACTATTTGTTCATAAGCATCGATTGAGAAGACGAATTAAAGCATAGCTGGAATAACCGTGAATGTTCAAGGCAGACAAGCCTCTTCGAGATTTCAACTCGCTCTGATGTGGTCTCGCATCAAGAGAGTGTCGAGACTCGACCGAGATGAAATCCTCGAGCTGAAGCAGAACAAGAATGCCACTGGCCAAGCAGTAGCTGTGCTGGTTGTCGCTGCCCTAGCGTTAGGAGTCGGCAATACTCTGTTCACGGAGTTGCAGAGTAATTCAGTCTCGGCATACGGTATCATCGTCGGTAGCCTAGCTAGCATCGTCACAGGCTGCTTCGCCGAGTTCGTATGGTCTGGCACACTATTCCTCGTCGGGACCAAATTGTTCCAGGGAAAGACCGGTTACTGGGAACTCGCACGCCCTCTCTTCTTTTCCGTAAGCCCAGCGTTTCTTTTCATCCTCATCTCGATCCCGGTACCCATCTTTTACAAGACCGTCGCCATCGTCGTTACTGCCTGGGTCGTCCTGTTGCAAGGCTTTGTGCTAAAACAAGTAATGGGATTCGACACCCGCCGAACCGTCCTGACCCTCGCAGTCGGATTCATGGTCCTACTCTTCGTCTATCTAGAATTCGTCTAGTCGAGTGCACGGCCGGCATAAGTTGATAATAGCGGAATCCGATTCTCCCCACGTCGTTTTCATGCTTGCTCCGCAAGACTCCTCCTCGATGGGAAGTCCACGACTGTTTCTGTACAGGATGGTGAGAGCGGCAAGACTGGATGGTCACATTTTCACCTCTTTGAGGGACGACGGGAGCGCGACAGGCCAATCGCTTCTAGTCTTGGCTCTAGCAGGGCTGAGTTTTGGTTTCGGGTTCGCAGCCTCGGTCGGAGGCGATCTGATCGGAGTTCTTGTTGGCAGCGTAGCTGGTATGGCAGTAGGGGTTCTTGTCGGATTTGTCTGGCTATCCCTTACGTATCTGGTTGCAACCAGACTCTTCAAGGGCACGTCGAGCTATTGGGGCCTGGCCCGACCTCTCTTCTTCGCAACTTCCCCCGCCCTCATCTTTCTACTCATGTCGATTCCGCCATGGCCTATCCCTGATCTTGCGCGGTCCTGGGAGTGGGATGGACGGCAGTTTCGAGCGTGTTCGCCGTCAAGAGCGCCATGGGTTTCGATACTCAGCGTAGCCTCGTGACATTCATCATAGTCGCCTTAGTCATGCTGATCATCTACGGCTTCCTACCGTCGCTCTAGAAGTTGCGAGGAAATCCTCGGCCGCTCAGCGCCGTCAGGCTTGTGGTGTCGTGGTCTGGTCTCGGGCTCCTGTGGTATTGTACTTGTTGAATATGTCCATGGCCGGGTCCTTCTTCATATCGTGGTCTCTGTACAGATGGTCTTGCAACTCGTAGTAGGTGTTGAAGGTGCGCTCGATATTGTTGACGGAGCACACGAAACAGAGGATCTTGTCCTTCACTGTCGAAACACGCGAACAGACCTCTAGGTCTGTTGGGAGAATAAAAAGAGAACTTTAGTCCAACATCATGGGCAAGCGCACGGGGTTGAGGGTCTGGCGTTATCTATCATTCAGAAGCCGTCCTTGGATAGAGTACGAACCGGAGTCTTTTAAGACGGGACATGCAAAGTTAGGCCTCCGGTCATCATCCGGGAGGCGAGAATTCGTTGTGTGACACATGCGCCGCACACAATCCGAAGAAGAAGAAAAAGTAGTATTCCAGGTGGTTTCGCCCTCTCCTATTCTCCACTCTTTCTCGACCCAGAAGGCTCCTGACTTCAAACAGCTGAGTCTTGTACTACACTCGTTGAATGCGCGATTCTAAGCACCCGCGACCAAAGACTAGGTTAAATCCGGTCGACCTTTTTCTCTTTGCATGCGCTTCTCGACAAAGGCAATTCACGTAGGTCAAGACCCTGAGGCTGAGACCGGCAGTGTTACCGTCCCAGTCTTTCTCGCCAGTACGTACCGGCAATCGGAGCCCGGCAAGGAAGGAAAGTATGTCTATTCTAGAACCGCTAATCCGACCCGCACTGCTCTTGAAGAGTGTCTCGCCTCTCTAGAGGAAGGAAAGTATGGACTAGCTTTCAGCAGCGGGATGGCTGCAACAACCACCGTACTTATGCTCCTGCGCAAGGGTGACCATGTTATTGCGGGAGATGACATCTACGGGGGCACGTATCGGCTCTTCGAAAAGGTCCTCCGCAATTACGGCCTGCAGTTCACGTACGTTGACCCTCAAGACCCGAGTAACGTCGAAAAGGCGGTCCGCAAGAATACTCGACTCGTCTGGATAGAGACACCGACCAACCCGTTGATGCGCATAATCGACATCACGCGCATCAGCAAGATCACCCGGAAGGCGCACGCGCTCCTCGTTGTCGACAACACCTTCATGAGTCCGTACCTGCAGAACCCTCTGAGCCACGGCGCGGACATTGTAGTGCATAGCACCACGAAATACCTTGGTGGACACAGCGACCTCATAGGAGGCGCTGCGATCACGAACGACACGAAGATCCATGAACCTCTAAGCTTCCTCCAGAACGCGGTTGGAGCGGTTCCAGGGCCTCTCGACTGCTACCTTGTCCTTAGGGGAGTCAAGACTCTCGCGGTTAGAATGGAGCGACATTGTCAGAATGCGAAAGCCATCGGCGAATATCTCCTCAAACAATCCAAGGTTGAACGGGTCCTGTTTCCCGGTCTTCCCGATCATCCTCAACGAGACATTGTCAGACGACAGATGAGGGGCAGTGGAGGCATGTTGAGCTTCCAGCTGTCTGGCGGTTTCAATAGTTGCAAGAAATTCCTGAAGCAGCTACGTGTCTTCACCGTGGCTGAAAGTCTCGGTGGAGTAGAGAGTCTGATTGAACATCCGGCCAGCATGACTCATGCGAGCATCCCTCGTGAGAGACGAGTGGAACTGGGGGTCTCCGACAACCTCGTCCGGGCCAGCGTGGGGATAGAGGATGTTGAGGATCTCGTCTCGGACTTGGAGCGTGGCTTCAGACAATTATAGAGAACGCGTATCGTCTGCCGGCAAGGTTTATATCAGAAGTTGCCGATATCGGATTATCGATATCGGTCAACTTTAGTCACGACCCTAAGAGAGGAGGTGTGTCAAGACGAGTGAATATGGGTGGAGACATCCCGGTCGATTCTTCATCTGGGGATTCATTGCCTTCCTCGCAGTCATCGGAACCATTGCCGCAATCGGGCTGATATTCTTCAGACCAGCCGCAATCGCCTATTATCCGTACAGCTTCGGATTCTTCCCGTTCGGTTTCTTCTTCGCGTTCTTCTTGGTGTTCTTCCTGCTAAGATGGCTCTTCTGGCCTTGGAGGTGGGGTTATTCACGCCACTACTGGGGCTGGAGTTACGGCGACCGCGCCTACTACATCCTAAGAGAACGATACGCGCGGGGAGAAATCACCAAAGACCAGTACGACCAGATGATGCGCGACCTACAACAGCACGGCCAAGCAGTCTAGAAAGACGAACCCTAGTCGATGAGGGACAATTTTTGTCGTCCCCTTTCCCTCTTTATCGAGTAACCTACAACGAGATGTTCGGCCAGGTCAGTTTCGAAATCGTCTCTCGTCCTAGAAAGGCGAGACGCTGGTAAAGTTGAAGTCCTTTGCCAGGACCCCAGGCTCAAGCACTGCCGTGCCGGTGAAGGATGTGTTTCTAACCGGTTCGGTAAACTTCTCGATGTTGCTAAAAAGCTCCAACAGGCTCTGGTTGAATCTCAAGTTCTTGACGGGTCTCTTGACCTCGCCATTCTCCACGAGGAACGTCCCGTCCCGGGTCATTCCTGTTAAGGTCTTTGTGCGCGGTTCGACCTCTCGGATATACCAGAGCCGTGTCAGCAATAGTCCCTTGTCCAATTCTCCCACCAGCTCTTCAGTCGTCCTGGTCGGACCCTTCCCGCGGATAACTAGGTTGGTAGGGGTCTCGCCGAGCGGGTTCGGTAGCGGCAGCTCGTGTCCAGTCGGCTTTGCGTCCTGGTATCTGTGCGCTGAGATTCTGCTCGAGGCCAGAGACCGCAGTTCGCCATTCTCCACCAGCGTCAGTTTACTCTTTGGGTATCCTTCCCCGTCGAATGGTGGGCCCATCTGGAGTGGATGGTAGACGTCGTCTTCTAGGATGACATTCTCGCCCATTATCTTCTCTCCAATCCTCCCTGAGAGGTAGCTTCTCCCCTCCTTGTACTGTCTAGTCCCGAAATCTGGCGAATAGCCGGCGCTGGCTGATACTATGAAGAAGAACAGCATCTCGCTCCAGGCGTGTGGATCGATGACAACATCGAACTTGCCAGGCTGGACTTCTGTCTGTGCCTTGTTTAGCTTGGCGCGTTCCAGTGCCGTCTCTGAGACTTTTCGCGCGTCCAGTTCAGAGATATCGGCGAAGGTGGAGAGCGCGTACCCAGTCTGGTTGCCATTGTCAGCGTCCATTGTGAGTGAGAAGTAGCCGCCTGTTCCTCTGTAGTGTGACTCTAGGCCAGCCGTATTCAGGATCAGTCCCTCGTCGACGCTGGTTCCCAGGACACCGGAGGCGAGAAGCTTGTTGTCCCGGGCCAGCTCGATCGCTCTTCCGACATAGCCCGCCTTGGTCTCTGCAGACTCTTCCACTGTCCTTGTATGGTACCGGCTTACCGTCTGGTAGGATTGTTGCCCCAGCATCGGTAGATAGTCAGGATCCTCGGGAGAGGTCTTCAGCTGCGAGACAGCTTTCTCGACTGCCTTCTTGATGAAGCTCTCTTCGAGACGGCCGGTGGTTGTCCGTGCCTGCTTCTTGCCGGATGAGAGTCTTACTGAAAGCGTGCGGTTCTTTGTGGACTGTGACTGTCCCAGCTCGTTGTTTCCAAACCGGAGATACTCGCCTGTCGTGGAGATTAGGCTGATCTCGATCTCTTCGGCGCCTCTAGCAAACTTTCGGACCATGTCAAATACGCGATGCCCCCTCTCGGTAAGCGGTATCTGTTTCTGGAGACTCTGTGACATGGCTAGGAAGCTCCGAAGACTCGTATGTTCCTAAACCTGGACGGTGAGGCGCCGTGGCCTGTGCCCATGACCTGCTGCGGCTGTCCTTTTCCACAGTTCGGTGTTCCCCAGAGGGTCCAGCTCTTCCTGTTGCAGACAGCATCGCAGGCGTTCCAGAACTCTGGCGTTATCCCGGAATAGCCCGGTCCCCTGATCAATTCTCCTATACTGCCGTCCTTTATCCGGTATCCTTTCTCGCAGTTGAACTGGAAGTTGTACCGCTTCTGGTCGATGCTCCAGCCGTAGTTTGCGACCATTAAGATTCCATCCTTCGTGTCCTCTATGAGCTCGTCATAGTCCCAGTCCCCAGGCTCCAGGCTCACGTTCGTCATTCTGATGATAGGAAGCTGGTAGGTGTCGGCTCGCATGCAACCATTGCTTCGGGGCTCTCCCACGCTCTGCGAGGTCCCGCGCGACATCAAGTATCCGACAAACTTGCCCTTTCTTATCGCGTACTTTCTCTGAGACTCAACTCCTTCATCATCGTATGCGAATGTTCCCAGGCCTTGCCCGTGGGCCAGTGTCGCGTCCATTACGATGTTGACATGCTCGCTACCGTACTGTAGCTTTCCCAGCTGGTCAGGGGACAGAAAGCTTCTGCCGGCAAAATTCGCCTCGTATCCCAGCACTCGATCGAGTTCGATAGGATGACCACATGACTCGTGAACCTGTAGGCCCAGTTGGTCTGCGCTGATAATCACATCCGACCGTCCCTCCTTCAATCCTTGCGCCCGGGTTAGCTCTAGAACCTCCTTCGTCAAGACTGGAGCTTTTCCGGGAAGATCCATCGCATCAATGAGTTCGTAGCCCTCCAACGCGTACTGTTGCTCGGATCTTCTCTGTATGCCCGAAGGTCCCTTCGCTGCGACAACGATCTGCGCGCCGGTCTGGGCAATGTCTTGATAGATCCTGGATCCTTCCGAGTTTGCGAAATACTTCTCGATCTTTGTCGAGATTATCTGGCCCCTTCTAGCCACGACGCCCTCTGCTTTCATTCGGCTGGTTGCGTCTTTGAGAACTTCGAATTTCGTCTCGGTGGGAACGGTCAAGGAGTCCTTCTTTCTGGGCGACTCCCAACTGGCCACATGGGTAGGCTCTTTGGCGAGAGTGAGCCTCGATCCGATCTTTGCAGCGCCCCTTGCAAGTGAGAGCGCTTTCCTTGTCGTCTCCCGGATGTTTTCCGGATCTACTTCGTCGGTGCTGGCAAATCCCCAGCCAGTGTTCTGGTAGAGGACTCTTATCCCGGCTCCGAGATCATTCGATTCCTCAGATGCAGGATTCTCATTGATCATGCTAACGGTCTCTATCACCGTATTCACGAGACGAATATCGGCGTAAGTCGCGTTGTCTCGCGAGGCGGTCTCAAGGCATACTTTTGCCAGCTGCTCTCCTAGATCCTTTGTAGAATTCACGTCGGCTTCCCAATCCTCGGTTGGCTTTAGAGCTTTCCGGCCCACATCACGGTAGCGTTGGGATGGTCACCATTGAGTCTTCTTTATTCCGAGCCGATACGCACCATAGTTTGTTGCTAGGTGTACTGGAGGCGTTACGAGAACCACGAGTAACACGGAGATCGGTTCGATCGGGAAGAACAAGTACCCGAGAACGAGGCCTCCAACGATAAAGTCGAGCTGATCGAGAACTGGAAAGGCTCTGCCAGGCTCTACACGAAGCCTACGCTTTATGAAGGCGCCGAGAAGATCGCCTAGAACCGCTCCCAAGCTGATCATGAAACCTCCAACGACAAGTCTGGGGTCGACGAGAGCCTCGCCCCAGCCGACTATTGTTCCGGCGACGATTCCTGCAAAGACTCCTCGAATTGTCTTGTGGGAACCGAAGATTGGCTGGCCGTCGGAGAGTTTCCTGCCTCCGTCCAGGGTTGGGCCTCCGCCAAACAGAAGGGGCGCAGCATTGGCCACATAGGACGGACCGATAAACAATAGTGCAGAGGTGAGTAGTCCTACCATTCTATTCCAGACGCCAAATGTCGCAAGACGTTCATAGTTAATAATCCAGACTAGGCTTCCTCGATCCCCTCGTCTGTTATCTTGAAAGGACAATGATTCCCGGAGACATCTAGCCCATTCTTCTTCTCGAGAAAACAGTCTCGAACATTCGGCCTCGGCGTCTGAGTCAATCTCAGAATTAGATCTGACCAGTGTCTAAGGGTCCGAGTAGCAACAGGCTCGACCAACCATTCCCCTCCTGTGGGCGAACTGTGGACCTGTCCAGTCAGCAATATCCACGCGGCGAAGCGGGAGGCGAGAGCATCTAGCTGTGCAAGTTGACGATTCAGCTCTCGATCGCGACCGAAATATCCTTCGGGTTTGACCTGTCCTCCCCTGTATAGTCCAGTAATAGAATCGACAACCAGCAGTATTGGAGTCTTTGTGAGCAGGTTCTCAATGTTCTCCACGATGCGCCCCTGTTCATCGAAATCTTCTGGACGAAAGAGGACGATTCTCTCCGCCAGTTCTCTACCTCCGGCGAGCCGTTCCATCCTATTGACTGAGAATGACTGGTCAGAGTCGAGATAGAATACCTTGTACTCCTTCCGAGCTGCTTCCAGAACACACTGCATGGAGAGAATCGTCTTGCCAGTTGCTGCTTCTCCGTACAGAAGACTGATCTGGTGGAGCGGAAAACCTCCTCCTAGCAGCCTGTCTATTGCATGAGATCCGGAGCTCAGGAAGTCCAATAGTGAATACGAAACTCGTCATCGGAGGCCGGGTAAGAAGGTTAGCAACCTTCTGGTCCTAGACTAGGTCTGACTGATTCGCACAGCAGACATTGATGGCTCAGAAGGATTCGGCTACTGATATGTTGCGTTTTGAGTAGACGTGGAAAGCTTCGCGTTCTAATAATAACACGTTAAATGAATCGCCTCGTTTCGGAATACAGGATTGGATCCTCCTGTCAGATCAGTTACACACAGGATCGGACAAGGTCACACTATTCTGCTGACTGGACCGGTACAGTTCAAGCTCTCAGAAGGCAGAGCCCAATGCTTTGGAGCACCCATTAACCCAGATACTTGGATAACAGTCGAAGATCTACGACAAGAACCAATACTGGCCACTGAACCGGCCACCCTTGAAATCAAGATGGGCCCCGACGGCTCCTGGAAGGAACTGCTCGAGTCAACCATACCGACAGGCTGGACAGAAGCGGCTCACATTCTCCAACGACAACAGGGCGTTGCAGCAATAGTTGGAGACGTTGATTCAGGCAAGTCCAGCCTCTGCACATTCCTAGCAAACATGTGTGTTCAGAATGGACTTAAGGTTGGAGTGGTAGACGCCGACGTTGGTCAGGCGGATATCGGACCTCCGACAACTATCAGCTCCTCACTTGCATCCGAGCCAATCCTGACGTTGCAAGACCTACGACAAGAGACAGCCTTCTTCATAGGCGACACCAGTCCGTCATCAGTACCGGACAAACTCACCCGGTTGATCGTCCGTTTGAAAGAAAAACTCGTCAGCTCCAGCGAATTGGTGCTCGTGAACACTGACGGCTGGATTGGGGATTTGCCCGCTTTGCGATTCAAAGAGGAGCTACTCCACGAGACCCAGCCTGATCTGGTCCTCGGGCTGAGTAGGGGATCCGAAATCGACCCTCTCCTCGACATGGTTTCCTCTGCGTCGATCAGACTGCCAAGTTCTACCTATACTAGAATGCGATCGAGGGAGGAGAGGAAAAGTGCCCGGGAAACGGGCTACCGGCGGTTTCTCCTCGGCTCCAAGACTATAAAGATCAGCCAAGAGAATACGAAATTGAGAATGTTCGATCGGTCCGAACAGCAAGTGCTACGCTGGGATAGAAAGCTCAAGGGATTTCTTGCTGGACTGCTAGATGATCATCAAGAGCTTCTTGGCATAGGGAGAATCAGGGAGATGATTGACGGATATGCTCTGGTCGAGACGAGGACGACGGAACGGCCTAGATTTCTCGAGATTGGAAATATCCTGCTCTCTTCGAAGTATGAAGAGATAGGTTATGGGATGCTACATTGAGTAGGAGTCTGGGATCGAGTATACGTATATCGTGTGCTCGTTGTAGTTCTCTTTCTTTGATGGCTTCCAGCCGTTGATCATAAAGTCGTGGCTCACGATCCGCGCGCCGGGCCGGGCCTCTGCACGCAGTTTCGGCTTCAACCTCTCGTTCGCGTAGGTCGTTAGGTAGAGAGTTATCAAAGTCGCCTCTTTGAGATCTGCCTGGAAGAGATCCCGGTTGTAGACGCGGGCCCTGTTTCCCAGGTTCAGCTTCTCCACTTCGCCTGAAGCGGTCTTGAAGAGATCCTCCCTAATCTCGTAGCCGAACGCGGCCTTCACCCCGAAGTCCTTGATGGCGGTTGATAGAATGCGCCCATCGCCGCACCCTAGGTCAACCAGGACATCATCTTTAGTGGCTCTCGCGACCTCAAGCATTTTACGAACAACGTCATGTGGAGAAGAGACGAATGGTGCGCAACTCATCAGATTCAGACTCTTGTAAACTGAAAACTTGTTGAAGCGAATCAAACTATTTAAACAACTCTCCGAGAGAATCGTCGAAGACTCTTTTCAACTGGCCCCTTATGATGAATGACGATACGAGGATTCACGAACTCTCCAAGGTCATGATAAGGGAGCCCGTGCTAATCCAAGGTCTCCCCGGACTTGGCTACGTGGGAAAAGTCGCCGTTGACTATTTCATAGAGAAACTGAAACCGAAAAAGTTTGCAGAGTTGTATTCCAGCTATCTCCTCTTCCCAGACGGCAACCTCGGCATCAACATCTCTGAGGACGGAACCTACTCTCTTCCCAAGTACGAGTTCTACGCGTTCAGCGACAAGGAGCCTAACGTAATATTCCTCACAGGCGACGCTCAGCCTAGCGTAACCGGCCAGTACGAAGTGGCCAGCAGAGTTCTCGACTTCGCACAGCAATTCGGATGCAGAATGTTGTTCACAATGGGCGGCTACGGGACCCGTTCCGGCAACGACGTGGGTGCCGTATACGGAGTCGTCGGAGACGCGATCATTGGTGAACGATTGAAGAAGCTGGGGGCCAAGCTTGCAAAGGGGGGCGCTGTGACCGGCGCTGCCGGAGTGATTCTGGGCATCGGACGGCAGAGGGGGCTCCAGTGCGCAGGACTTTTGGGCGCGACAACCGGGGTATACCCTGATCTGGAAGCGGCTAGAGCTGTGATACAAATGCTGACAGGCCTGGTCAGCATGCCTGTCGAGCTTAAGGATCTAGATGTTGAGATTGAGGATATGCGGAAGAAGATGGAAAAACTACGTCGAACCGATCTCGAGGAGTCTAAAGAAGGCGAAGAAGAGAAACCTGAAGAAGGAAAGGACCGCTACATAACATAGTCTATTCCGGAATAGGATCCGCATTGCAGGAAGCAAGCTCCGAGCAAGACGGAAGAGTTCTCAAAATCAACCTTCTCCAGATGGATAACGCGGTACTTGCTTTGTGCTTTGAGGGAACGATTAAGATCGGGACACTGGCCATTGCTACTCCCGGTCTCAGGGACGGAGCAGTGGGCACATCATCTGTGCTTCTGGGTGGAAAATACCTCATCGCAGCACGAGCCCTCGCGGAAAGATCTGCTGCCATATTCAACAAGATGAGCCTCGTGTCACTCAACACAACCCTCGCCGAGGGAGAAGCGTTACGAGGCTACTCGTCGCTCCTCGACAAAGTCAGAGCAAGATAGGCGTGATTGTTATCCGAGGTCAAAGGTTGAACAAGAATCCGAGGGTTATCGCAATCATAGTGGCGGCAAAAGCGAGCGCCGCGACTGCATCGTCAAACTTCTCGACGCTCATCTTATTGTCACTGTCAACCGGATCATCGAGAGGACTATGGCGACCTTGAGAGACCTGTCCTGCGTTTTTTTCCCCACTTCCCATCACCATCATCGAGAATCTTCTGAGCTATCGTTAACCCCGATGTAACAATACAGCCGGACGCTGATCGTCCAAGATTCTTTAATACAATGAAGACTGTTTCACAAGTTGGGCGTCGCGTGGCCTCTAGTTGAGAGACTTAGTTCTAGAAATCGTGGAAACTAGCGCCAAGCGTTTAGCTTGGTTGTGGGAGTTTGCTGGGTTTCTGACCCGTTGTGGCCCGTGACCCATTCAGGAACGATTACTGCCCTGATCAGCTCTTGGATGGAGATGCCTCTCCGCTTCGCCAACTTCTCCAGTTCCTTGTATATGGTATCGTCGAGAGTTTGCATGAACTTGGGCATCGCGAGCACCACGGTTTCTTCGGATATCAATATCATTTCGAGGGTTGCGATTTAGTGCTGATGTAACTTCGAGAATTCCGAACCAGTGACAGCGATCGGTGACAAGGGGAGAGGGTTTT
>Ga0209376_1003063_pt1 | contig 15412 bp, 5 predicted proteins | sample GraSoiAngelo_134_FD_185891 | JGI IMG/M metagenome (GOLD analysis project Ga0209376, IMG submission 185891) | Grasslands soil microbial communities from the Angelo Coastal Reserve, California, USA - 14_0929_05_30cm (SPAdes) (version 2) | ecosystem: Environmental > Terrestrial > Soil > Grasslands ... | reverse complement strand
TGCAGTTCAGCCCGACGGCCGCGGCGACCTTCACCATGGCGACCAACGGACTCCGCTGGGGAGGCACATTGACGCTCAACAACAATGCGACCCTTTCCACGGCGAATCTCGCCTTGACGGCCCCGGCAGGAAACCTCACCGTGAACAACGGAGCCACCTTGACCGCGGGCACGTCCGCTGTGAGCGTGACCAACGTCACGATGACCGGCGGGACCTCCGGGACCATCACCGCCTCGGGCTCGTGGACCGTCGCCGGGAACTGGGACACGTCCGGAGCGGGCTCCGTCCTCACGGCGACCTCGAGCGCCGTAACGATGAGCGGAGCCGCGAGGACCGTCAAGATCCTGAACGCGTCGAACGGCTTCGGCGCACTCACGATCAGCGGAACCGTCACCACGGCGTCGGCAATCACCCTGGCCGGCCTCCTCACGGTCAGCGGCACCTTTGACACAACCGCAACCAACTACGGCCTCTCGGTGGGCGGTGGCCTGACGGTCAGTGGTGCCGCGGGTATCCTCCGATCAAATGGATCGACCGTCTCCGTGGCTGGGAATGTTTCCGTCAACAATGCGGGCGGCTACATCACGTCCGGCGGCGCCGGCTCATGGACCGTCTCCGGGTCCTGGACGAACGCGTCCACATCCGCGTCTTGGAGCTTCGCGGCACCCATCACGTTCAACGCATCGGCCTCTCAAACGATGACCTTCGCGGTCCTCCCCGGGGCTGCCGCGGAGTTCAACAACATCTCGTTCAACAGCGGAGCGTCGACCGTCACCTTCGCCATGGCGACGAATCGCCTCATTTGGTCGGGGACCTTGTTCGTTCAGGGTGGGGCCGGAGCGACGACCCTCGCGACGGGCAACCTGGGCCTCACCGGCGGCGCCCTCACGATCGGCAATGGGGGCGTGCTCACCGCGAACGCCTCGGCGGTGAGTGTATCGAATTTCACGATGACCGGAGGTGCGTCGGGTATGCTGACGCTGACCACCGGCGCCTGGACCGTGACCGGCAACTGGGACACCTCCGGCGCAGGCTCGACATTGACGGCCGGAACCAGCACCGTGACGATGACCGGAGCGGCCACCACCGTCCGGATCCTGAACGCGTCGAACGGGTTTGCGGCTCTCACGATCAACGGCACGGTCTCCGCCGCCTCGGCTCTCACGACCTCCGGGCTCGTCACCGTGAGTGGCACGCTCGACACGACAGGCGCGAACTACGGCCTCACGATCGGCGGCGGGCTCACCGTCAACGGGGCGAGTGGGATCCTCCGCGCGAATGGGTCGACTGTCTCCATCGCCGGTAACGTGAATGTCAACAACGCCGCGGGCTACATCACGTCGACGGCCGGTGGTTCTTGGACCGCCTCCGGTTCGTGGACGAACTCCTCGACGTCGGGATCGTGGAGCTTCGCCGGGCCGATCACCTTCAACTCGTCCTCCTCGCGGACGATGACCTGGGGCAACCCGACCCTTGAATTTGGCGGGAACGTCACGTTCAACTCCGGCGGCTCGACGGTCACGTTCACGATGGCCGCGAACAGCTTGGACGTCGGCGGGACGCTCACAATCGCAGGCGGGGCCGGAACGACGACCCTGAACACGAGCGGTTCAAACCTCGCCATCAACGCGGTCACGTTCGTTGTGGACGCGGGAGGGGCCCTCACGGCCAACGGTTCCACCATCACGGTCACGTCGATCGACACGCATCTCGGCACATTCACCGTCGGCGGATCGACGGTCGTCGTGAACGCGTCGGGCGGCTCGATCAACCTCACGCAGACCGTCAACAATCTCACCGTCAGTCCGGCGATCTCGACGACGTTCACCGGATCTCTCACGTGGACGGGAACGCTCGTTTTCACGAACGCCGGGACCGTCGCATTCGGAACGAGTAGCCTCACTTCGAGTGGCGCCGCGACGTTCACGTTCGCTTCGGCGACAATCACGATGAGCTCGGGGAACTGGGACACGTCGTCGGCGACGACCTTCACGGCGACGAGTTCGTCTGTTACATTCTCGGGGACCGGGAACCTTCGGATTGGGGGGAGTGCTTCCTTTGGAACCCTCACCGTGAGCGGCGGCACGAGGACGCTCCAGAGTCAACTGACGATGGCGGGACTGCTGACCCTTTCGGGCGGGACGCTCGCCAAAGGGACGAACGCGCTCACCGCGAACGCCGGACTCACGATGTCCGGCGGCGCGCTCACCTCCACCTCCGGTGGGGTTACCATCACCGGCAACGTGTCGATCGCGGCTGCCGCCTCGTACATCGCCTTCGGCTCCGAGTCTTGGACGGTGAGTGGCTCGTGGACGAACAACTCCACGGCCGCGAGTTGGTCAATCGGCACCGCGACGGTGGCCTTCAACGCATCCTCGGCGCAGACGATGACGTTCGCGGCTCTCCCGGGGAACGCACCCGAGTTCTACAACGTGACGTTCAACAGCGGGGCGTCCACGGTCACATTCACGATGACGACGAACGCCCTGGCGTGGTCCGGGACCCTCACGGTTCAAGGAGGGAGCGGGGTGACGACGCTCGCCACAAACAATCTCGGACTCACCGGAGGCGCCATCGCCGTGGGCAATGCGGGAGTCCTCGCTGCGAACGCCTCCGCGGTGTCCGTCTCCGACGTGTCGATGATCGGAGGGGCGAGCGGCACGTTGACGCTGACGACCGGTTCGTGGACCGTCTCCGGGAATTGGAACACGACCGGAGCGGGCTCAGCATTCGCGAAGGGAACATCGACGGTCACCTTGATCGGGGCCGGACAGACCGTATCCATCCGCAACGCCTCGAACGGGTTCTACAACCTCAGCGTCTCGGGCACCCTCACTCAATCCACCGCCATCGATGTGTCCAATTCGTTGACGGTGAGCGGAACGCTGACCACCGGAGGCTTCAACATCACCGGCGGTTCGAACCTCTCCGTGCCGGATGGTGGTACCCTGGCGGCGGGCACGTCCACGTCCACGTTCACGAACGTCACGATGACGGGAGGGGTCTCGGGCACGATCACCTTGACCGGCGCATGGACCGTGAGCGGTTCTTGGGACACCACGGGCCCCGGCTCGGTTCTGAACTCCGGCACGTCGACCGTGACCTTCACCGGCACCGCTCAGACAATGAGCCTCGCGCCGGGCCAGACGTTCTACAATCTCACGATCGGAGGTACGGTTTCCATCAACTCCCCGGTGACCGCGGCGGCAGCGCTGACTGTGAACAACGGCGCCATCCTCACAAAGACGGGGCAACCTATCGCCTTCAACGCCCTAACGGAAAACGGGACCGGGAGCATCGCCGACGGACTCATCACCGTCGTGAACTTCTCCGTCACGAACAGCGATGGAACGAGCCTCACGACCATCAGCGTCTTCGCGACCTGGACCGTCGACGCGGACTATACGTGGACCCATTCATCCAACGTCGCGACCTCGACGATCACCTTTACGATTGGAGGGAACACGGCCGGCCACCGGTTCAATGTGACCAAGGACGCCGTGGACTTCACGAATGGCCTCGTGAACGGTTCAGGTCAGATCATCTTCACGATGCTCGGGTCCGATCCGGTCGTCGACGTCTCTCTCTCATCGCCCTGCGGGGCCAATCGGTATTGGATCGGCGGGACGGGTGGCTGGTCTCAGACGGCCCACTGGGCGGATTCGTCGGGCGGGGCGAACGGATGCTCCGTTCCGAGCTCTTCGAGTCCGGTTTTCTTTGACGCGAACTCGGGCGGCGGAACCGTCACGATCGATCTGAATGCGGCCGCGGTCTCGCTCAACACGAGCGGGTGGACCGGGACGATTGCGATCGGCTCCTTCGACTTCGGCGTGAACGGCAACATCACACATGCGGCGGGAATCATCTCGATCGGCGCCTCCTCCAACGCCGGCCTGACGGCGACCGGGACTCTCACCCTCTCGGGGTCCGCGGTCCTAGATGGGTCCGCTGGCGCGTCTTTGGTCTCCATCGCCGGCGACACGTCAATCACTAGTACGTCGGCCTACTTCCGGATGGGCAGCGGCACCTGGACGTTCGGAGGCTCCTGGTCCAACAGCAGCACTTCGACGAACTGGCTCCCAGGGTCCGGCCTCGTGATCTTCGATTCCCCGTCCTCGCAAACGCTGACGTTCGCGAATCTGGCGGGCAACGAATTCCACGACGTGACGTTCCAGTCCACGGCGGGCAGCGGGACAATCACCTTCGCGATGACGGCGAACGGACTGCGGTGGAGCGGACTGCTCGTCATCCAAGATTCCGCGGGTTCGTCGACCACGCTCGCGACATCGAATCTCTCCTTGACCGGCGGATCTCTGGGCGTCGGCAACTCGGGAGCCCTCATCGCAAACGCGTCGAGCGTCGCCGTGACCGACGTCACGATGACCGGCGGAGCTTCCGGGTCGCTGACCCTCACGAGCGGGTCTTGGATCGTGAGCGGGCAATGGGACACGTCGGGCGCCGGTTCTACGTTCGCTTCGGGCGCGAGCACGGTCACGATGTCGGGAACCTCGGCGAGCGTCGCGACCCTCGATGCAAACAATGGATTCCGCAATCTAGTCATCTCCGGCACCGTTACGCAGAACACCGCGCTCGACGTGCGCGGTTCGCTGTCTGTGACGGGCAGGCTCACCACCTCGGGGAACAGCATCACGGGCGGAGCCAACCTCACGATCTCCGGAGGCGGGAGTCTAGTCGGGACCGCGTCGTCGATCCTCGTCTCCTCGGTCACGATGAACGACGCGGGGACGAACTCCATCTCCTTGACGACCGGGTCGATTTCCGTGTCGGGCTCGTGGGACACCTCGGGATCGTCCTCGGTGCTCACGGCGGGCTCGTCCACGGTCACGATCACTGCCGCTTCCGGAACGATCGCGCTCGGGTCCGCTCAAGCTCTTGCGACCTTGATCATCGCCGGAAACGTTTCGTTGGCATCTCCGTCGACGGTATCCTCGCTCACCATCTCCTCGGGCGGACTCACGAACGGTCCCAACGCGCTCACGGTGAACGGGAACCTGACGCTGGCGGGGGGCTACCTCACCTCGGCGTCCGGCTCCGTCTCCATCGCGGGAGACGTGAACGTATCTTCGGCGTCGTCCTACATCGCGTTTGGCTCGGGAACCTGGACCATCTCTGGGAGTTGGACGAACGCCTCGAACTCGGCATTTTGGTCCGCAGGGTCGGCCGTCGTCACATTCGACGCGACGACGGACCAAATCATGACGTTTGCAGGCGCCAACTTGGCCGGCAACGAATTCAGCACGGTTGAGTTTGACGGCGGCTCCTCGACCACGACGTTCACGCTGGCCTCCAACGGCCTTGTGGCGCAGGCGATCACGATCCGGGGCGGCCCCGGGACGACCACGCTGACGACGTCGGGGGCGAGCCTTCCGATAATCACGAACACGCTGACGGTGGGCGGCGGCGGAGCGCTCACCGCAAACGCGAGCATCCTGACCGTTCGGTCGCTGAGTACGGCCGCGGGGGCATTCGCTCCCGGGACTTCGATCGTCGTCGTCAACAGCTCCGGCGGCTCCATCAACGTCACCCAGACTCTGCACGACGTCGTCGTGAGCCCCGGGATCAGCACGACGTTCGCCTCGAGCATCACGTGGTCCGGGGCGCTGACGCTGACGAGTTCCACGTCCGTTTTCAACGGCAATCTGACTTCGAGCGGTCCGGCGGTCCTCAACCTCGGAGCGTCCTCGATCACCATCGCAGGATCATGGGACACTTCTTCGGCAGCGACCCTCACGTCGATCGGCTCCACGGTGACCTTCACGGGCGGAGGCGGCTCGATCACCCTCGGTGCGGGCCAACGGTTCGCCACTCTGATGATCGCTGGGACCGTCGGTCTCGGGTCCGACCTGACCGCGGACACGCTGACCGTGACAAGCTCGAACGTACTGACGATGACGAATCACGGCATCGCATTCAACAGCCTGACGGTCAACGGGACGATCGCCGACGGATCCGTGAACGTCACCGACCTCACGGTCACCAACAGCGATACGACCGCATTGGTCACCATCGCGGGGTTCAGCGAGTGGTCCCGAGGTTCCTCGTACGCCTGGACCCATACCTCCAGCGAATCGTCCCAGACGATCACGTGGACGATCGGTGGAAATGCCTCGGGCATCCCGTACACCGTGACGAAAGACGGCTCGTCGTTTGCAACCGGAACCGTCAACGGTTCCGGTCAGGTCGTCTTCACAATGCTCGGGTCCGACCCCGCCATGCAGGTGACGGTGCACAACCCGATCCCACCTCCGTGGTGGCAGTCATCCTACATGCTTGCGATCTTCCCCATTGGAATCCTGTTGGGTGTTGCAATGTTCGCGCAACGACAGCGCTGGAGGCCCGCAAAGGCCTTCCTCGTGGACGACAACAGTCGAATGATCAGGGAATTCACCCTGGACCCGTCTTGCCAGGTCACCTACGACCAGGCGGTGCAGGCGGGCATCTTGGACGCGGTCGACAAGCCGATCAAGGTCGCGAAGTACCACGGCCAGACGGTCCGCGGGGATGCCTTGGGAGTCGTGCTCCTCGCCTACGGACCCGTCACACTCGAGCACGTCGAATTCGCGCGAGAGATGCTCGTTCAGATTCAGGACAAGTTCGAGGATTCCGTCAAGCAACGCCTCGGAGAGGCGCGAGCTCAAGAGGCCAACGTGGCGACGCAGATGGAGGGCCTCGAGTCACGCCGGGCGGACGTCGAGACGCGAGCCGCCGAGGTCGAGTCGATGACCCAGCAAGCACAGGCCGTCCAGACGAAGATCGCCGCGGACACCGAAGCGCTCGAGGCGAAAGAGCAGGACCTCATCCGACGGGAAAACGACCTGGTGGAAAACCGAAAGGCGGTCGACGAGCGAGCGCAGCAAACCGAAGAGGCCCGAGCCACAATGGACCGACGCGACGCGGAAATCCAGCAGCAGTCGGCCGAGGTTGGCTCGAGGTTGGAATCGGTCCAGACGCGCGAGGAGGCGGCGACCGCGCTCGAAGCGAGCCTTCGGCAACGAGACGACGCGCTCGTGACGGGGGAGACCAGCCTCCGAGACGCGACGGAACGGCTCGCGACCGAAACGGCCACGGTACAGGGGAGGCTGGACGAGGCCGGGCGGCGCGAAGAATCCCTCGGTCGAGATCAGGCGGACCTGGCGAGCGGCCTTCAGAAGTTCGAGGCGGATCAGAGGGAGCTCCTCGAGTTCAAACGTTCGATTGACAGCCGGGTCAGCGCCGTGGAACAGAGCGAGACCGCGATGGACCGGTTATCGAGGGAACTCGCGGCGCGCGAGGCGCGCATCGCGCCCGACGAGACACGACTCGCCGAGCGATCGGATGCCCTTGCCCAGAAAGAAACTGAGCTCAAAGCTCACGAGGATCGGCTGACGGCGAGGACCCAGACGCTCGATGCTCAGGACCAGGACCTGAACGCCCGGGAACTGTCGCTGCAGGAAGACCGCGTCGTCCTACAGGAAGCGCGAGGTGCGTTCGAGTCGGAGCGGAGGGAATTTGAGGAGCGCAGGACCCAGTCCGACGAGGAATTGCGTCGACGGGGCGACGACCTCGATGGGCAGGGGAAGACCTTGGGTGAGAGTCAACTCCGCATCGCCCAGGAAAAGGAGACGTTCGAGGCCGAGCGCACCGAGAAGAGCCAAGCAATCCTCTCCCGGGAGATCGAGCTCGAGGCCCGGGAACAGTCCCTTCGAGAGAAGGAAGACGCCGTTCGCGAGCAGGCGGAGGAGAACGCACGTCGATTCGCGGAACTGACCGCCCGGGACGAGTCTCTGGAAATCGAGGCGGCAAAAGCGGACAAGATCCGCAGCGATCTGGATGCTCGAAAGGCGGACCTCACCAACCTCGCAACGGAACTCGAGGGGGAGGGAACTCGACTGCGAAACGAGGAGACGAAGGCCGCCGAGGAGCGACGGACCTGGCAGACGACGTTGGAGTCCGAGCAGGCCCTCCTGAAGGATCAGCGGGACGCGTTCGAGCAAGAGGCTGCCTCCGCGCGGGCCTCGTGGGCGGATCGGGTGATGCGGATCGAGGCGCGAGAGGTCGACCTGGAAGAGAAGGAAGAGAAAGTCCGGACCGACGTGGAGTGGGTCGCCCGAAGCGACGAGGACCTCAAGCGTCGGGAGAAAGCGGTCGAGGAGGCCGGGCGGGCGGCTGCCGAGGTGAAAGCGAACGCAGAACGCGTCGCAAAGGAAGCCGAACAACGCTTCCTCGAAATCGAGTCTCGGGAGCGGGCCCTCCGCGAAGAGGCGGCGCACGAGGCCATTGAACTCACGAAACACACGGAGGCGTTGAAGCAGGTCGAATCGGATTTGACGGCAAGGCAAGCCGACTTCGAAAAAGAGCGAGCTGCGCGGACCCTGCGACTCCAGGAGACTGAGACGGACCTCCAGGCCAGAGCCCGAACCCTGGATGCGAAAGCCCAGGAACTTGCGGAACGAGAGAGCCGGATCGCGACGATGGAGGAATCGTTCCGTCAGAGCGACCAACGACTTCAACAGGAACGCACGGACGTCCAGGCGACGGCGAAGCAACTCGAATCCCAGCAGCTCGAATTCGCGCAGCTCAAAGACCGCTTTGAATCGGAAGCGGCGCGCGTCCGGAGCGAGGCGGAGAGCATGCAGCAATCGGTCGCGGCCAAGGAAGCCGAACTGCACGCGGAGCAGGAGCGGATCGAACGGGATTCAGCCGCCCTCCAAGAAACCCTCGGCGCGAAAGCCAAGGAGATGTCGGTCCGGGAACGGGCGCTCACCGCGCGAGAGGCAGAACTTCGAGCCGAGGAGCAAGAGCTGGAGGCCCGCGGACGAGAACTCGAATCGAAAGAGAGCCAGGCCGAAGCCCATTTGACCGAGATGTCTGCGCAGGCGATGGCGCTCATCCGGCGAGAGCAGGGCCTGGACGCTCGAGGGACCCAGCTCGATGAGACGGTCCGTCGGTTCGAGTCGGAGGCGAAAGAGAAGCGCCGGGAATGGGAGTCTCTCCAAACCAGCTTGCGGTCCCAACAGGCGCAATTCACCACGACATCCGAATCTCGCACAACCGAACTCGCGAAGAAAACTGAAGAACTCGAGGGACGAGACCGCAGCCAACGAGCGGCGTTCGCCCAGCTCGAGATGGACCGATCCAAACTAGATGCCGAAGCGAAGGCCCAGGCGGCCAAGTCGGCGGAAGCGGAAGCAGCCTGGCGACGATCGGAGGCCCGGCTCGCCGAGCTCAAGACCAAGGAGGACGAGCTCCTCCGCGGCCGGCAGTCGTTCGAATCCGAGCGCTCCACCTGGTCCGCCCGGCGGACCGAGGAGTTGAAGCAGCTCGAGGCGACGCGGGACGCAGCCGCCCAGCAGGCCCAGCAGGCCGAGCGGCTCGTGGCGGAGTCCCAGCGGCGAGCTCTCGTTGCGGAAGAAGCGGAACGGGCGGCGAAACGCCAGACGGCCGACCTCGCGGCGCAACAGACGCGCTTGGAGAGTCGTCGGTCGGAAGCCGAAAAGGCCGAACGCGACGCACAGGGACATCTCGCCCAGCTGCAAGAGGCCTCACAGAAGTTGGCCGTGAAAGATATGGAAATCGCCACCGCCCTCAAGGACCTCGAGGCGCGGCAGGTGAAGCTGGCGGCATCGGAGAGAGACCTCACCGCGCTCCAGACGGAATTGCGCTCCAAGAAGGCGGCCTCGGACCAAGAAGCCGCGCGGATCTCCGCGTCTTCGGATCAACTGATGACCCGCCAAAAGGACTTGGAGTCCCGAACGGCGGCTCTCGGAGCGAAGATGGCGCAAGCGTCGACGAAGGAACAGGCCTTGGCGACCGAACTCCAGCGAGCGGACAACCTCATGGAGGACCTCACGAAGAAGGAGCATGACCTCCGCGCCCGCGACGATGCCGCGAAGGCTTCCGAGAAGTCGCTGACCGCCCGCGAGGCGACGCTCGTCGCCCGAGACGCCGAGGTCCGAGACGGCATGCGAAGTCTCGAAAAGCTCCGCAAAGAAATCGACGACCAGCACAGCGCCGCGGAGGAGGATCGCCAGACCGCGAAGACGACCCGTGAGGAGGCGGAGTCGGCCAAGCGGGGCGCGGACAAGATCCGCGCACAAGCCGACGAGATGCAGGCGGAGGTCAACAAGAACCTCCGGTTCCTCCAGAAGAAAGCGCTCGATGTCTTGGATCAGGAGGAGAAAATCCGCGCTCGCGTCGCGACGATCGAAGGGCAGGAGAAGTCTCTCGACACGAGAGGGGAGATTCTCGAAGGAAAGGAACGCGCGCTGGAGGCGGACCAAGCCGCGCTCGATGCCAAAGTCGCGAAGCTACAAGCCGAGATCGACCGACTTCGCGCCCGTCTCACGGATACGGAGAAATCCGGAGGCCCGACGACCGCCGCGATGGAAGAGTGGAAGAAAGATGTCGAGAGCCGGGTGAAAATCATCCAGAAGAAGGCCATGGACTTGTTGGACCGCGAGGAGAAGCTCCGGAAGAAAGAGGAGGAGCTTCGTGCGCTCGCGAGCCAACTCGGCGTGAACCCGTGACGGATGTCACACCCACCCGCACGCGACACCGGTTTCGCGGCGGCTTCAGCGCGCGGCCTTGCGGATCGCCTGGTCGAAGTCCTCGATTAGATCGTCCGTATCCTCGAGGCCCACGCTCACGCGTACGAGCCCTTCACTGATCCCACTCGTCGCTCGCTCCGCCTCCGTCAAAGGACCGTGGGTCATCGAGGCGGGGTGCTGCACGAGAGTTTCCGTCCCGCCGAGGCTTACGGCCAAAGTCGCCACCTTCACCGACTCGACGAACCGTCGACCCGCCCGATGGCCTCCCTTCAGCTCGAAGCTCAGCATCGCGCCGAAACCGGACATCTGCGTACGTGCGAGGGCGTGTTGCGGGAACGATTTGAGGCCCGGATAGTGAACGGCCCGCACGGCCCGGTGATTTTCGAGCGACTCGGCGAGCACCTGGGCACTTGCGCCTTGGACTTGCATGCGGATCGGGAGCGTCTTCAGCCCGCGTCGAACCAAGAACGCCTCGAACGGGCCGAGCGCAGGTCCCAACATCTTGTACGTGAACCAGATACGGTCGAACAGGCGACGGCTCGCCGTGATGACGGCACCCGCCACGACATCACTGTGTCCACCCAGGTACTTCGTCGCGCTGTGGAGGACCGCGTCGACTCCGAGCTCGATGGGCCGTTGATTGATCGGCGATGCAAACGTGTTGTCCGCGAGGGTCGTGGCGCGGACGGATTTTGCCGCCTCGACGGCCTCGCGGATGTCGGTGATCATCATCGTGGGGTTCGCCGGCGTCTCGATGTAGACCAACCGCGTGTCGGGTCGGACCGCCTCTCTCCAAGCCCCCGACTTGCGCGGGTCGACAAAATTCGTCGACACCCCGAACCGAGGCAGGAGACGCGTGAAAATCTCGGTGGTCGCGGCATAGAGGCTCGCTCCCGCAACGACGTGATCGCCGGAGTCCACGCATGCGAGGATGGCCGACGCGATCGCGCCCATCCCCGATCCGGTCACGAGAGCGCGGGCGCCGCTCTCGAGGTCGGCGAGAGCCTCCTCCAGTTCGCGCAGCGTTGGATTACCCCATCGGGTGTAGTACGCCTCCGGCGCGGTGGCCGTCGCAAACTCGGCGCCTTGGCGTGCGGATTCCAACGCCCATGTCGAACTCGCGTAGATCGGGGTGACGATCGGCCCCCGCCTCTTCCCGCGGCGGCCGTGGACCGCACGCGTTCGAGGACCGAGGCGCTTTGCCACGAGCCGGGGCACGGTGGGTTCGCCGAAATAGGTTTCGAAGACCGGAGAAAATACGAGGCCGATTCAGACAAGCCGACGCGCGCATCGCGAGATCGAAGTTAAACCGGAAAGGTCAAAAAGGGGGGGTGTATAACAACCCTCCGCCCGGTCGTTGTCTCACGGCCGGGCGACCACGCCTAGGGAGGCAACCAGATGTCGCGTGAAGTGGATTTCGCCGCAAAACCAATCGACCCGGACTTCATGAACAAGCCGGACGAATACCCCGAGACGGGGACCCACTTCGACCACAAGGTCTTTGCCGAGGGCATCGCGCGGCCCGATGCTAACGGGACCCCGTATCCAACGAAACTCGGGATCCACGGTCTCCACGTGGCCGTCGACTTCGACGGCTGTGTCGCCGACGGCGTCTGCATGGACGTCTGCCCCGTCGACGTCTTCGAGTGGCTTCTCGCCCCCGGCAAGAAAGGCACGGGGAACGACAAGATCATCGAGAAAGGCGGCGACGAGTGGGACAAGTATCGATGTGACAAGTCCGACATGATCCGCGAGTCGGACTGCATCGACTGCATGGCGTGCGAGACCGCCTGCCCGACGAAAGTCATCAAGATCAACCCGTAACCGGAGCTTGCCTCTCGCGGCGAACCGACAGCAATTGAGTCCGGTTCACTCGAGATCGGCCTGCGGTTGGGTTTCCCGCCCAAAGACGGCGCGCCATCCTCGGCGCAGGGGCTCCGAAACGACGGTGATTTTTCCCGACCGGATTCCAAGGTAGACAAGGCCCACCACGATCCAGTACGCGACATAGGCCGAGCTCTCCAGAAGGGTCGGCGCCGCACTGTAACCTACGATGCCGCGTAGGAGATAGCCGGCAACATTCGACTCGTTATCGGGAAAGGAACTCGTCACGTTGTAGAGCGTCGAAGAGCCGAAGGTCCAGTTGAATGCTTCTTGCAGTTCATGCACCGCGTGCGCGAAGAGACCCGCCGCGATGACGACAAGAAAAACGCTCGTGACCTGGAAGAAACGCTTCAGATTAATCCGCCAAGACACGCGGATCAGGCCGACGCCGATGATCGCGGCGACGAGGAGCCCTAGGGCGACACCGATGATCGCTTCGAACGGCGATGTGAGCCTCCCTGCGCCAAACACGAACAGGGCCGTTTCGACCCCTTCCCGCAAGATCACAACGAAGGATAACAGCACGAGACCGAACGCCTGCTGACCGCGAAGCGCCGCATCGATCCGCTGCTGGACGTGGACCTTGATGCTCCGAGAGGCTTTCATCATCCAAAGGACCATCGAGGTCAGCACCGCGACCGCGACGAGCATCGCGACGCCTTCGAAGACCTGCTCTCCGAACCCTTCGAACTCGATCGTCATGAGCACGAGGACGGCCGCAACGCCGGCGCTGACGCCCATCGCTCCGGCGGTCCCGAAGTACACGTACCGTTTCAACGATCCGCGTTCGATTTTCACCAGGTATCCGAGGATGATTCCGATGATGAGCGCGGCCTCAATGCCTTCCCGAAGTCCGATAATCAGGTTCGGGATAATCCCAACGGCGGCCACGTGTCACGTCTCCGAATCCCGATCGACACCGTACGGTATCGCTTCGATAACGGCGTAATATTTGAGCTTTCGGTCAATGGAATCTGGCGACGAAAAAAGCCAACGGAACGAGCGATTCTTGCTCCGGGACGACTACGCCCCTTCGTTCATCGATCCGCTGCGGTACCCGAGCAGATCGATGGTAACGTAAAGAAATCCGGCGTCGCGCAGCGCGCGGGCAACCTTTTCGGCGATCTCGGGGGCAACAATGCGCGGGATGTCCGCCCGTGGCACCTCGATCCGCGCCACCCCATCATGGGCGCGCACTCGCACGATCCGGAATCCTAACGCTCGGATCGCTCCTTCCGCCGCTTCGACGCGCTGCAACTTTTCCACGGTTATCACCTCGCCGTAGGCAATCCGGGAGGACAGACAGGCGTTGCTCGGTTTGTCGAAGAAACTGAGGTCCAGCTCCCGAGCCAGGCCTCGGACGTCAGACTTCGTGAAGCCGAATTCGACCAGCGGATGCCAGAAGCCTGCTTCGTTCATCGCTTGGATTCCGGGGCGGTGGTCTCCCAGGTCCGAGACGTTCACGCCATCCGCGATTGCGTGGAAGCCGAGTTCGGCCGCCAAGGGCTTCAAGGCCGCGCCGAGCTCCTGCCGACAGAAGTAGCACCGGTTCGTCGGATTGGCGACATACTCCGCGTTGGCGAGCTCTGAGACGCGCACGGTCTCGAGGCGAATTCCGATCTCCGTGGCTTCGGAGACGGCCTCCGCGAGTTCCCAGCGCGCGAGCGATTCCGCGTCCGCCAAGACCGCGAGCGCGTTGTCCCCGAGCGCATCGTGCGCCACGCGGGCGACAAGGCCGCTGTCGACTCCTCCGGAGAACGCGACGAGGACTCGGCCGCGGGCGCGCATCGCGGTGACCATGTGATCGTACGCATCCCGTAGGTCGAACGAGCGATTCGCGGTTTCCATCGTTTCCATCGAATGCGGGATCGTGGATAAAGCCATCGCGGGACAAAGCGTAATGGCCCCGGCCGAGATGACAGCGGCGTGCGCCCCGCGTTCCTCGAATGCACCGGATGCTCGAAGCACCATCCCGTCCGGCTGGTCAACACGTGCGACTGCGGTTCCCCCCTGTTCGCCCGATACGATTGGAAGGATCTCCGGACCGAACATCTGTTGCCGCGGAAAGATCTCTGGCGGTATGCGCCGCTCCTGCCTCTGGAGCCGTCGGAGATCCGATCGCGTGGCGAGGGCGGAACGCCCCTCCATCGACTCGAGCGCATCGGCTCCGGCGGCCGCGTCGCTCGGCTGAAGGTCGACGCCCTGTATGTCAAGGACGAGGGGCTCAACCCGACCCGCACGTTCAAGGCGCGCGGCATGGCGGTCGCCGTCCCGATGGCGTGCGCCCTCGGAGCGACGACCCTCGCGGTCCCGACCGCCGGGAATGCAGGGGCCGCGTTGGCGGCGTACGCCGCGACTCATGGAGCGCGGGCCATCGTCCTCATGGCGAGCGACGGTCCTGCGCATCAAGCCCGCGACGCCCGTGCATACGGAGCGGAGGTGCTCCGGGTTGACGAGAACATTACAGACGCCGCGCGGATCGTGAGCGAGCTCTCGACCACGACGGAGCTGTTCAGCGTCGCGACATTGCGGGAACCCTACCGCGTCGAGGGGAAGAAGACGATGCTCCTGGAAATCTGGGAGGCCCTGGGCGGCATGCCGGACTGGATTCTGTTCCCGACGGGAGGCGGGACGGGAATCGTGGGGATGTGGAAGGCGCTTCACGAACTGCGCGAACTCGGTTGGTACGAGGACCCGTGGCCGCGCTTCGGCGTGGTACAAGCCGACGGATGCGCGCCGCTGGTGAGGGCTTGGAAGGCAGGTCGGGAGACCGCGGAGCCGTGGCCCAAGCCTCGGACCGAGGCGGCCGGGCTTCGCGTCCCCGCGACCCTCGCCGACCGAATCGTGCTCCGGGCGATCCGCGAGACCCGCGGTGCGGCCGTTGCGGTCACCGACGAGGCGATGAAACTCGCGGCATTGAACCTCGCCGTCCTCGAAGGGATCAGCGCGTGCCTGGAGGGCGCGGCCACCCTTGCCGGCCT
>Ga0209376_1003058_pt1 | contig 15423 bp, 15 predicted proteins | sample GraSoiAngelo_134_FD_185891 | JGI IMG/M metagenome (GOLD analysis project Ga0209376, IMG submission 185891) | Grasslands soil microbial communities from the Angelo Coastal Reserve, California, USA - 14_0929_05_30cm (SPAdes) (version 2) | ecosystem: Environmental > Terrestrial > Soil > Grasslands ... | reverse complement strand
TCGCACCGGCGGCGATGAGCATGAGGAGCAGCGCGCCGGGCAGGCGCCTGCGCGCCGCCGAAGGGCAGGTCAGGCGCCGATCCCGATCGTCGCCTACCGAGCGCGGTCGGTGGCGATCAGCTTCCCATCGACCGCGAAGTGTTCGTCCGCCGTTCCTAACGGATCAGCTGGCGCAGCGGTTGACACGGGCTGGTCTGGAAGCGTCATTGCGGGGCCGAGACGGGGCAACTCCACCGCCCGCCTCCGCGTCCCCAGCCACAATCGCGATGCGTAGGTGAGGCCCGAGACGATCCCGAAGGTCGCCCAGATCGATCCGACAGAGACGGCCACCGCTGCCGACTGCAGGAGCGCCGCGATCACGCGTTGGATCGCCTGCGGCGGAGGCGGGCGGGGTGGAAGGTCAAGCATTGGTGCTGCGACAGCGGCGTGACGCTGCTGTAGTGACGTCGTGGCCCCTGCTTTGGTTGACGTCGCGGGGCGCGGACGCCGCGATTCGCCGAACCCCGCTCGGGCGGAGCGCGATGGTCTCGACGAGCCACGCACGTCGTCGCCGGAGATCGTCCGTGTCAACCGCGACCGCGCTTCGTTCGTCAGCGTGGATAGGAAGGGAGAAGGAGACGAAGCCCATGACGAAGAGCATCCTCGCCGCCGGCACGCTCGCGCTGGCGGTCGCCAGCAGCCCGCCGGCGTTCGGGCACGGCATGCGCGGAGGCGGCGCCTGCGGCCACGGCGCGTTGCTGGGCGGGGGCCGCATGCTACACGCGCTCGACCTGAGCGCCGACCAGAAGCAGAAGGTGCGGGACATCCTCACGGCGCACCGGCCGACGCTCGCCCAGCTCCGCGCAAACGAGAAAACGGCCACGCAGGCGCTCGCCGCCAAGCTGCTCGGCACGGGTACCGTCACGCAGCCGGATCTCGACGCGTTGGTGCAGCAGGAATCCCAGGCTCGGACCGCCCTGATGCGCGGGCGGCTCGCCGCCGCCCTCGAGGTGCGCAACGTGCTCACTCCCCAGCAGATCCAGAAGGCAGCGACGATCCGCGCCGGCATGCAGGGGCTCCACGCCCAGATGCGCCAGCTCCTCGGCGAGCAGGGCACGGACTGATGCGGCTGGCCAACCTTCGGCCGCTCCGAGGGAGCCGCAGCAGCCCGCCACCCACCGAGGCAACGGCCGCTCAGCGGAGAAAGGCGCTCATCTCCGACATCAGCGCGACGATCTCCTGCGCGCGCGCGGCGAGCGCCTCCTTGCGATCCGCCACCGCGCGGTAGTCGGGATCGAGGACGTCGATGCCCGCCGCCTTGTACGCCTGCGTGCCGAACACCAGCTCGCCACTCGCGTCGACCAGCGCGCACTCGTCCCAGCCGCAGCTCACCTCGTACGGATCCGCCTCGTCGCGGAGGAGCGAGCGGCCGGAGCCGTAGTCCGCGGGTGGGTTCTCGACCCCGAGCATCTCGAGGAAGGTGGCCGGCAGGTCCTGGTGGCCGGTCAGCCGCTCGTGCCGCGCGGGCGCGAGCCAGGGCACGTAGAGGACGAGGGGCACGCGGATCTGCTCGGGCGTGAAGGCGCCGTTGTGTCCCCAGTAGCCATGCTCGTAGCACTCCTCGCCGTGGTCGCCGGTGACGAGCACGATCGTCCGCTCGAGGAGGCCGTGTTGCTCGAGGCGCTCGACCGCCTCGCCGACCAGGTGGTCCGCGTAGAAGACGGCGTCCCGATAGCGGTTGCAGATGAGCGCACGGCCCTGCCGGTCATCGACCGCGCGGTAGCTGACCGTCGCCGCGAAGGGCCGAAAGGGCGTGAACTCCGGCGTGAAGTGGTAGGGGGCGTGCGGCGAGTCGAGGAAGAGGAAGGCGAAGAACGGCTGGTCGGGCCCTGCCTCGGCCGAGAACGCGTCGAGCGCCTCGACGAGCTGGCGGTCCTTCACGTCCGCGCTGGCGCCGCTGAACGCGTCGCGGATGTCGGGCGCGAGGTCGACGAACACCGTGCGACGGAACTCCGGGAAGGTGAGCGACGAGCTCGAGAGGATGCGCAGCCGGTAGCCGAGCTCCTTGAGACGGGCGAACAGCACCGGCCCGCTTCGTTCGGCGAGCACGCTCTGCCAGTACGAGCCGTGGAGCCCGTAGAACATCGTGAAGATGCCGTTACGTGTCGAGTTGCCGCCGCTCACGTGGTGGAGGAAGACCTGGGAGCGCAGCCCGAGGCGCCACATCTCGGGTGTGTTCTCGGGCGTGAAGGTGTCGGCGCGCCAGCTGTCGAGCACGATCCAGACGATGTTCGGGCGCCGCGCGGGCGCGGCGAAGCGGAGCGGCGCCCGCGGGTAGCGGAGCGCGCGCGTCCCGCTCACGTGCGCGACCGCCGGCCGATCGTCGAGCCGGATGCGCGTGTAGCGGCGGAGCAAGTGCCGCACGGTGAAGGGCTGGTAGAGGGGCACGAGCCGCGCGCTCCGCGTCACGTCCTCGGCGTCGGCGATGTCGCTGAGCGCGTAGGTGACGCGCTCGGCCACGCCGAGCGCGGCGACGGCCGCCACGAGGACGAGCCAGCCCCGGCGGCTGCTGCGCACCGGCTCCGCCGACAGGAAACGACGCACGAGCCCGGCGTAGGCGGCGTACTCCACCGCGAGGAGCGCCAGCGCGAGGGCGATCCAGAGCACCAGCTCGGCCTGCCGCACGTGCATCGAGTCCCAGCCGCCCGGCGTGGTGAGCGTGTTCACGACCAGGCCGTTCAGGTGGAAGCGGAAGAGCGCGAAGATCTTCCGGTCGATGTAGACGAGGAGCTGGAGGCACGTGAGGACGAGCGGCGCCAGGAGGCCAGCGAGCACGTAGCCGCGCCCGAGCTGCGAGACGACGAGCAGCGGCAGGACGACGAGCAGGTTCGCGGTCGCGATCTGCGCGACCATGGCGACCGCAACGAAGGCCCAGCCGAGCGCGCCCGCCGGGCCGGCCGCCGAGAGATACCCGGTCGCGTCCGCCAGCATGAGCGCGACGTTGGCGAGGACGAGCCAGAGGAGCGCCCGACCGTGGGCTCGGCGTCGCACGGCTCCGCGTCCCGTCATTTGAGGAACGCGCTCTCGCGCGCGAGGAGCGCGAGGAGTTGCATCGAACGCTTCTCGAGCCCGGGCTCGGAGGCATGCATCGGACGGTAGTCCTGGTCGAGCACCCGGATGCCGGCGGGGTCGTGCGCGCCGATACCGAAGGTCACGGTCTCCACCTGGTCGATCAGCGCGCATTCATCCGCGCCGCATGCGATGGCATACGGATCGCCGTCCCCGGCGAGCAGCGACCGTCCGAGGGCGTAGTCCGAGGGCGGGTTCGTCACGCCGAGGAGGCCGAGCAGCGTCGCCGGAAGATCGTGGTGACTGGTGAGCCCGGCGTGACGACCCGCGGGCATCCCCGGCAGGTGGAGGACGAGCGGCACGTGCACCTGCTCCGGGGTGAAGGCGCCGTTGTGTCCCCAGTACCCGTGCTCGTTGAACTCCTCGCCGTGGTCGCCGGTCACGAGCACGATGGTGTCGTCGAGGAGGCCGCGGCGCACGAGTGCGTCGAGCATCGTGCCGACCAGGCTGTCCGCGTAGTGCACCGCGTTCCGATAGCGGTTGTAGACGCGCAGCCGGCGCTCGCCCTCGCCCAGCCCGCGAAAGCCGACCCAGGCAGCGTACGGCCGATACGCCGCCGTCGCCTCGTCGAAGTCGTAGCCCGAGTGGGTGGACTGCATGAGGGCGACGGTGAAGAACGGCCGCTCGTCCGTCCGCGCAGCGAGGAACGCCTCGAAGCGCTCCGTGATCTGCCGGTCCTTGTCCCGGGCGCGCGGGCCAGGCAGGTCGTCGGCGATCGCGTCCTGCACGTCGACGAAGACCGTGCGGCGGAAGTTCGAGACCGCCAGCGAGAGCGAGGAGAGCACCTCGAATCGGTACCCGAGGTCCCTGAGAGCGGTGAAGAGGACGGGGCCGCGCCGCTCGGCCGCGAAGCTCGGCTCGGCGGCGGCGTAGAGCCCATAGAACATGCTGAAGGTACCGAACTGGGTCGAGTTGCCGCCGCTCAGGTGGTCGAGGAACACCTGCGACCGCTCACCGAGGTCCCAGAGGCGCGGCGTGTTCTCTGGCGTGAGGGCGTCGGCGCGCCAGCTGTCGAGCACGATCCAGACGATGTTCGGGCGCCATCCGGCGCGTGCGAGCCGGAGCGCGGCGCGCGGGTAGTGCGGCAGCCCGGTGCCGCGCGCTGCTTCCCACACCTTCGCGGCCGACTCGTGGCGATGGGCGAAGCGCTCGAGCGTGAAGGGCTGGTAGAAGGGGACCAGGCGCGCCCCGCGCATCACGTCGCGCGCGTCGACCAGGTCGCAGGCCGCGTAGAGCACGTGGTCCGTCGCCGCGAGCGCGATGGTGATCCCCGCGAAGGCCACCCAGCGGCGTCGCACGGGCGCGAGGGCGGGCGCCCGCCGCGCCGCGCGCGCCGAGAGCAAGCGGAAGGCGAGCAGCTCCACGACGAAGAGCAGCCCGGCCCCGGCCGCGCACACGCGCGGGTCCGAGGGCTCGACGCGCAGCGCCGCGAGGCCGCCCGGCATGGCGATCGCGTGCAGCTCGAGCCCGCCCAGGTGGAAGCGATAGAAGGCGAAGACGCTGCGGTCGAGGTATACGAAGACGTTCATGACCGTCGCTGCGAGCGGTGCCAGGATCGCCACCCAGCGATACCCGTCCCAGAGCCGGCAGAGGAGCAGGAGGACGAGTCCGACCAGCAGGCCCGCGACGGCGAGCTGCGCCAGGAGCGCCAGGTGCGCGAACAGCCACGCCGACGACCACGGCGCCCCGCCGGCGGCGAGGATGTAGCCGTAGGCGTCGGCGCCCATGAGGGCGATGTTTGCGACCACGAAGCAGAGGAGTGCTTCCGCGCAGGCGCGCCGCGCCTCCGCCCGTCCCCCCCGGAATCCCGGCTCAGTCTGCACGCTGCTCCGAGTCCCATACGGGGGTGAGGGGGACGGAGCAACCCCAGGCGCACGCGCCCGTCGCGTGAAGGAACGCCCCAATCGCTAGCGCGTGAACGTCGCGCTCACGTTCTCGCGCTCACAACGACGTTCGAGCGGAGGCCTTGTTGGCCGTGATCAGATCGACTAGAGAAGCCGAGCCTTCCCTCGCTCGATCTTGACCACCGCGAAGAGGACGAAAGACCTGCCACGCGCATCGCGCGCGTCCGAAGAAGCCGTTCGCCGGCTCGCAGCCGTCAGCGACACCGCGCTCGCACGCCTGCCGCTCGAGGAGCTGCTGAACGAACTCCTCGTCCGCGTGCGCTCGATCCTCGGCACCGACACCGCCGCCATTCTGCTGCTGAAGGGCGGGGACCTGGTGGCGCGGGCGGCCAAGGGTTTGGAGGAGGAGGTCGCGGCCGGTGTCCGGATCCCGCTCGGGAGTGGCTTCGCCGGGCGCGTGGCTGCGGAGAAGCGGCCCATCTTCGTCGCGGACGTCAACCACGCCCAGGTGCTGAACCCGATCCTGCGGCAGAAGGGGGTCCGCTCGCTCCTCGGCGTGCCGATCCTCTTCGAGGACCGCGTGATCGGCGTCCTCCACGTGGGCACGCTCCAGCCCCGGCAGTTCGATCGACAGGACGCGCAGCTGCTCCAGATCGTCGCCGACCGGATCGGGCTCGGGATCGAGTACGAGCGGCTGTACCGGGAGGCCGAGGAGACCAGCCGCTTGAAGGACGAGTTCCTCGCCACCGTGTCCCACGAGCTCCGCACCCCGCTCACCCCGATCCTCGCCTGGGTGAGTCAGCTGCGGCGCCGCCAGCTCGATCCCGCCCGGACCGCACGAGCGCTCGAGGCGATCGAGCGCAGTGCGAGGGTGCAGGCCCGGCTCATCGACGACCTCCTCGAGGTCTCGCGCATCATCGGCGGGAAGCTGCGCCTCGACCTCCGGCCGATGCGCCTCGCCTCCGTGACCGAAGCAGCGAGCGAGGCCATGCGGCCGGCGGCTGCGGCCAAGAACATCCGGGTCGTGACCAGCCTCGATCCGCGGATCGAGCTGATCTGGGGAGATCCGGAGCGGCTGCAGCAGGTGATGTGGAACCTCCTCTCCAACGCGATCAAGTTCACGCCCGAGGGCGGGCGCGTCGACGTCGGGCTGGAGCGCGGCGTGGACTCCCACCTCGAGCTCACGGTTCGCGACACGGGCAGGGGCATCGCGCCCGAGTTTCTCCCCCACCTCTTCGAGCGCTTCCGGCAGGCCGACGCTTCGAGCACGCGGGCGCTCGGCGGCCTGGGCCTCGGCCTCGCGATCGTCCGCCACCTCGTCGAGCTCCACGGCGGTACGGTCGAGGCCGAGAGCGCGGGCGAGGGCAAGGGTACCACCGTGAGGGTGCGGATGCCGTTCAGGGTCGCCACTCACGACGCGAGCGGGCCCGAGCGCGCGCACGATGTGGCTCGGGAAACACCCGCGGGCGGGGAGCTCGCCCCGCTCGGCGGCCTCCGCGTCCTGGTGGTCGACGACGAGCCGGACACGTGCGACGTGCTCGAAGCGGTCCTGAGGGAGGCCGGTGCCGAGGTCCGGGCATGCCGGTCGGGCGCCGAGGCGCTCGCCGAGCTCGAGACCTGGTGGCCGGACGTCCTCCTGTCCGACATCGGCATGCCCGGCGAGAACGGCTACGCGCTCATCCGCAGGATCCGCGCGCAGGAGACACGGCACGGCCGCGCGATCGCAGCGGTCGCGCTGACGGCCTACGCGCGCCTCGAGGACCGGCGGAAGGCGCTGTCGGCCGGCTTTCAGATGCACGTCCCCAAGCCGATCGACGGCGACCAGCTGATCGCGGTAGTGGCGCGGGTCGCCCAGGCGGCGGCTTCGTGAGCGGCGGCATCCGCCTGCGCCGCAGGACCCTGCCGGCGGCGCGATGATCGCCGCGGGGCCGGCCGCGATCGCAGCCCGCGTCGCCGGCCTCGCGCTGCTGCTCGCGCCGCCCGCGCGCGGCGCGGAGCGGATGCCGGGCCTCCCCGAGGAGCTCGCGATCACCCGCTCGATCGACGTCCAGGACGAGGACGAGTTCCAGACCTCGCTCTCGGCGAGCCATCTCCGCTTTCCGCACGAGCGGAGCACGACCGTCCGTGCGGGGCTCGAGTACGGCGTCACCGACCGCCTGCAGGCGATCGTCGAAGTCCCGTACGCCATCCGCGATCCCGCAGGGGCGCATGAGGTAAACGGCCTCGAGGATCTCGAGCTCGGGTTCCGCTACGCCCTCCTCGACTTCCGCACCCGCCCACTCGCGCTCGACGTCGGGCTCACCCTCGGTCTTCCAACCGGCTCCTGGCGGAAAACGCTCGGCGCCGGCGACGTCTCCCTCGAGCCGAACTTCACGCTCAGCCGATGGCTCGGCCGCGTGAACGGCCAGCTGAGCTTCGCCTGGCGGCGGAGCGGGATCGGTGGGGGGGCGGAGGCGGACGACCTCGAGTACGGCGTCGCGCTCCTCTATCCATGGCGCGAGTGGTTCCTCACCTTCGAGGGAGCGGGGGAGACGAAGGAGAGCGAGACGGCCTACTACGCGGTCCCGGAGCTCGTCTGGAAGCCCCGCAGGCACCTCGAGCTGCTGGTCGCCGTCCCCGTCGGCCTCACCGCCGCGGCCGCCGACTACGGCGTGATCGCCGGCATCACGGTCGAGATAGAACGGCTCACCGGCCGCGGCGAAGACGCGGACTGAGGTTCCATTCCTCCACCGTCGCCCGGTAGCGCTCCGGCAGGGGCCAGCCGCGGAGGCCGGCGTAGAGGATGGCCGTCACCAGGCCGGGGTCGCAGCGGTCGAGCCGCCAGGCGACCTTCCGGGAGAGCCGGGGCGAGCGCGCCCGAGCGCGAGTTCGCCGCAAACCGCGTCGCACTTCTGGGGTCAATGCAGATCTGGCTGAGGCCGCGCCAGCCTCACCCGTCCTCGTCCGGCCGGACGCTCACCTCGATCCCCTTCTCCCGCAGCCACGCGAACATGCTCTCCACGGCGTCCAGCTGGGCGGGGCCCGCACCGTCACCCCGGGGCGCGCGCCGGCACCCGCCAGCCTGGCGTCCTGCGCGATCGACGGGGAGGCCCTTGACCCGGGGCTACGCCGCGACCAAACTCGCTTCGTGAAGTTCGCGGCGATTCGCGGACCGCTGGCCTCCTCCGCGGCTCTTTGCCTCGTGACCCTCCTGACGCTCTCGCTCCCCGGCGGCGTTGCGCACGCGATCGGTATGGGCCACGGCGGGCACGGCGGCGGTGGTGGGCACGTCGGTGGCGGCGGACACTTCGGTGGCGGCGGACACTTCGGTGGCGGCGGACACTTCGGCGGCGGCTCTGGCCACTTTGGCGGGGGGCATTTCGGCGGCGGTCGCTTCGGCGGCCACTTCGGTCACTTCCACGGAGGCTTCCACGGCGGTCCCTTCTTCCGTCACGGCTTCCACCACGGACCCTTCTTCTTCGGCAACGGCTTCGTCGCCTTCGGGAGCCCGTTCATCTTCCCGTATTACTATTACCCCCATCCGTATTACTCTCCGTACTGCGACCCCTACTCGCCCTACTACGACCCGAACTACTGCTACTGGCTGAGCGGCTCGTACTAGGAGCGTGACCCAAGACTGCTACCGGCTGCGGCGAACGGAGCGCGGCTGCGGCGTGCTCGCTTGCCGCTCTCGCTCGCGCTCTGTTCGCCTCGCTCGGCACCAGTCTTGGATCACGCTCCTAGTGTGCTGTCCGAGGACGTCGCCCGCGTCCGCGTCAGCTGCTCCGGATCGGCAGGCTTCTGGAGAACGGCCGCCGCCCCCATACGCGTCGCGCGCGCTGCGAGCGGATCGGCGGAGACGACGACCACGGGGATGGAGAGCAGCCTCTCGTCGCGCTTCTGCACCGCGCAGAAGTCCCAGCCGCTCATGCGCGGCATCATGAGGTCCAGCAAGATCAGGCAGGGTAGCGTTTCGGCGGCGCGCAGCAGCTCGAGCGCTTCCAGCCCGTCCGCTGCCTCCATCACGCGGTAGCCCTCGCTCGCGAGCAGGGCCGCGAACGCTCCGCGCACTCCCTCATCGTCCTCGACGACGAGGACCGGAGCCACGGGACGCTCGGACGCCATCGCTTCTCTCCCCCTCACGCGATCACGCGCGCGGCCCTGGCCGTCGGGAGGATGACCGGGACGTCCGCCAGTGCGGGTGACCGGCGCAGATGTGCCTCGTGTGCCATGGCCTACCTCTAGCCGCCCATCCTCATCTTTCCCCGACGTCTCGGTGCCCCCGCGCGCGACCCGGACGCCCCGCCCGACGAGCACGGTCCCTGCCTGTGAAATGGAGCCGACCTCACCGCCTGGGCCGGCAACGTACGATGATGCACGCCCTCGACCGGAGAGGTCAAGGCCACAGATCTTCCGGGCCCGATGGAAGTCACCCACTCTGCCACGCCATCCTCACTTGTCGCGGCCGCTCCTACCCGCTACGCGGCTCCCCCCCATCCGCGCGCGCTCACGACAGGGTCAGCGGCTGCGCGCGAAGCGTCTGGCGCCGGACGAACTCCGGCGCGAAGCTCTTGACGAGCGGGGTCAGCCCGACGAACCAGGGCAGGTAGACGCGAAACGTGGCGCTCTCGAGTGCCTCCAGGACGCCGGCCGCGACGCGGGCGGCGTCCATGCAGACGAACCTGGGAGGCATGGGCTGGCCCTTGAACTGCTCGAGCGTGAGCGGCGTGATGACGTGACCCGGGTACACGATCGAAACGCGCATGCCCTGATCCCGTACCTCGAGCAGCAGGGACTCCGAGAAGGCGTCCAGGGCGGCCTTCGAGGCGGCGTACGCCGTCTGCCCGGCGGGTGGCGAGAAGGCCGAGGGTGAGGAGACGTTGACGATGTGCCCGCTCCGCCGGCCGAGCATCCCGGGCAGGACCGCGAGGGTGCAGGCGACGGCGCCCAGGTAGTTGGTGCGCATGATCGACTCGAACTCGGGAACCGTCATGCGGACGGCGGGCTTGTAGGCCCCGGTCCCCGCGTTGTTCACGAGGACGTCGATGCGCCCGTGCGCCTGCTCCAGGCCGCGCAGCGTCGCCGTGATGGCCTCGGCGTCGCTCACGTCGGCCCTGGCCGTCTCCATCGTCCCGGAAAGCCCGCGGGCGCTCTCCCCGAGACGCGCCAGGTTCTCGGCGCTGCGTGCGATGCCGATGACGGTGGCGCCCCGCCGCGCGAGCTCGAGGGCGGTCTCGCGGCCGATGCCGGTCGAGGCGCCCGTGACGACGGTGATCAGGCCACGGTAGTCCATGCGAGCGACCTCCTGCTGGGCGAGGACATTGCGGCTCTCGGGCTTGGCGCCGGTATCGCGCTACGGCGGGCCGGTCAAGGAGGAGCCCCAGTCGAGCGCCGCCGGCACCGGGCAGGTCACCCGGGGCAGCCCGGCAGGTCGACCGCGTAGCCGCACTCCGGGTCGGCGAGCGGCATCTCGCGCGGCGGCCGGTCGTACCACGGGTAGCCGCGGCAGACGAGCGGCCGCTCCTCGTACACGGTGCAGCGACCGTCCGCGCCGAGCCGGTCGCAGGTGTAGAGATGCGCGTCGGCGGGGAGCCGGCTCGTGTAGAACGGGTTCAGCGCCGTCGCCTCCTCGCGCGTCAGCGGACGCCAGTGCTCGGCGGCGAAGATGTGGTCGGAGGGGATGCCGAGGACGCGCGTCAAAGCGGCCATCTGCCGGACCTCCTCCGGCGACTGCTCGAGGACCAGGACCTTGCAGCAGGCGCCGCACCCGTTGCAGCTGCCCCTGAGCTCCATTGTGGGGACCCTAGCCCAGCGCCCTTGCACAGTTCAACGTCCACGTGATCGGCGCCTTGCTCGGAGACCCCACCGCCTAGAACAGCCGCTCGAGCCGCCGCCGCAGGTCGTCGATCCCGTCCTCGATCCGCGCGAACGTCCTCGTGAAGAACGCCTCCAGGTCGTCGCCCTCGCTGTCGCCGATCACCCCGAAGGGCACCTCGCCCGCGGGACGGAAGCGGCTGTGGGCGAGCCGGTCACGCGCCGCCACCTGCGCGACGTCCACGTGCGGGATCGACTCGCCGAAGCGGGCGTTGATCGCGTCGATGAAGGTGTTGGCGATGAGCGCGTTGCCGGTCCGCGTCGGGTGGATGCCGTCCAGGCTGAAGATGCCGCCCAGGTAGCGCGTGGTGAGGTCCGGCGTGCCGTCGCCATTCAGGTCGACGCCGCTCGCGCCCAGCTGATCGACGGCCGCGAACACGTCGACCGGCGCGATCGTCACGCCGCGCCTCTGCTCCGTGTCCGCAATGGCCGCCGCGATCTCGTCGTTGAACGCGCTCACCTTGGTCCGCACCTGGGCACGCTCCGCACCGTTCAGTACCTTGGAGCACGGGGGCGTGGGCAGCCGGTCGGGGGCGAGGTCGATCGAGAGGAGGTCGTCCGCGGCGACCGGCTGAGTCGTGCCGTCCGCCGCGCGACAGCTCGCCACTTCCCCGGCCGCGCGGCGCAGGGCCGCGATGCCCGTCGGATCGGGGAGGTTTGCGACCGCCATGCCGGCCTGCGTGTCGGCCAGCGCGTCGAGCAACGCGCGGAAGCGGCCCCCGAACTCCTGCGGCGTGAGCGTCACCGCGCCGGGATTCGTGTCGGTCGCCATGTCGAGCACGTCGTTGTTCCCGATCCAGACCAGAAGGAAGCTCGGATGGAGCTCGCGCGCGCGGCTCACCTGCGACACCGGCTCGGCGCGGAGCGGCAGGCCGAGGATCAGGAACTTGAGCACGTCGCGGCCCTTCACGTCGCCCGTGACGAGCTCGCCGGCGATGTCCTGCGCGGCGATCGTCTCGAACACGCTCCCGGTGTCCTCGCCCGGCACGGCGAGGTTGCGCGCGGTCCTGTCCGGGTCGGCGCGGAAGCCGAGGCCGTCGCTCGTGCGCCGCACCTCGCCCCGGTCGAGCACGCCGTTGCGGTTGGCGTCCACGATCACCAGCGGCGGCGGGACGCCCGGCGCGTCCATGAAGGGCAAGGGCAGACGGACGTGCGCCCGGCGCGCGATGAAGGCGGGGGCGCCGTCCACCTGACCGGGACGCCCGACGCCGACGAAGCCGCCCGAACCGAAGCCGGCGAGCAGGCTGTCGCCGACGACCACCATGCGCCGCAGCCGCAAGACGCCCGGCTGGGCGTCCGCACCCAGCACGGAGCTCGCGAGCAGCAGCGCGCAGATGGATCGACATCGGATGCCGTTGCTCCGCATGCGAAAGCTGCCTCCTTGGCCCAGGCTCCGGATCAGGGCCCGCCGTGTCGGCGGAGCCTGGCAACCGTCTCAGCGGGCCCCACTCACCTCGACGAAGCCGACCACCCGCACCGACGTGTCGAAGTGTCCGTCACTCCGCTCGGGCAGCGGCGGGTCGGTGCGATACGTGAACTTCGTCTGGCCGCCCGGCGGAATCTCTTCGGGGACGACGTAGTACACCGCGCGGCTGGGATTGTCCTCGCCGGGCCGGAACTCGCTCCGCCACCGCCAGTCGTGTTGGATCAGCAGCTGCACGTCGCGCAGCACCTTGCCCGACGTGTTGGCGAGGACACCGGACACGACGCCGCCGTCGACCGTCACGTCGCGCAGCGCGACGCCTTCGGCCACGCGCTCGCTCGGGACCACCCGTTCCGCGGAGACGAAGACGTCCGCTGAGCGAGCGAGCCCTGGATGAATCGCGAGCCCGACGGCGAGCAGCGTGGCGATCACCCGAGGCGTACAAGGCAGATTCATGTGCGCTCTCTCCTTCGCGCGTTCGCAGGCGCGCGCGCCCGACGCTCCTGGTCAGACGCTGTCGCGCGAAAGCACATCGTCAACACGGACTTCGACTCGCGGCTACTCACCCGAGCGGGTGAGGGGCCGCGACAAAAATGGGGGATGCCGAAGCCCCCGCCCCGTCACGAGCGGCAGGTCCAGCACCGACAGCAAGCCCGGCCGCGCGTCGCACACCGCCGGAATCGCATTCACGATCCGCGTCGCGGTGAGCAGCACCCCGCCCACCGCGTGGTCGCCCGTCTCGTCCGCGAACTCGAGCTCGCACTGCATCGACGGCGTCCCCTTGATCACCACCCGGTAGCTTCCCCTGCCCTGCGGCCACTCCGGTGCGAGCTCATCGTCGAGCCGGGTCACATGCTCCACCACGATCGCCGGCTGCCCGCCGACGATCCCCTGCACCTCGAAGCGGAGCGCGGCCATCGTCCCGGGCTGAACCGTGTGCGCGCCGATACGGATCGACCGCGCGGCCGGCCGGCGCTCGTACACGGAGCGGATGTCCTCCAGCTCGACGCCCAGCCCGTCGGCCAGGAGCCGGATCGTTCCACCCCACGCGAAGGTGAGCGACCCGGGCGCAAGCAAGAGCGGCGTGTGATCGAGCGGCTTGCCGAATCCCATCGTCTCGAACAGCACCTGCGGCTGGTCGTAGGTCGCGTAGTTGATGATCTCGAGGATGCGCACCTCCTCCCAGCGCTCGCTGAGCCCCGACAGCACGAGCGGCAGGAGGTCGTTCGCGAATCCCGGGTCGATCCCCGACGTGAGGAAGGACGTCCCGCCCGCGCGGCACGCGTCCTCGAGCTTGTCGCGCACCTCGGGGAAGAACGAGCGCGGGTGCACGAGCGGGACGACCGAGCTGGACACCACGTTCTTCCCCGACGCGAGGATGCGGCAGATGTCCTCGACCGCCTCGAACGGCCGGAGGTCCGCCGTCGCGGTGTAGCAGACACAGTCGGCGTCGAGGCGGAGCAGCGCTTCGGCGTCGGTGGTGGCGCGCACGCCCACCGGCCCCGCCCCGCACAGCGCGCCCGCATCTTTCCCCGCCTTCGTTGCGCTCGACACCCAGACGCCCACCAGCTCGAGCTCCGGGTGTCCGATGATGCAGCGGAGCGCGAAGCGCCCCACGTTCCCGGTACTCCACTGGATCACGCGGTAGGGCATCTAGGAGGCTGACCCCTAGTCGAACGGCCAGTTGGTCGACTCGGTGCCGCCGTCCACCTCGACCACCTTGCCCGTGACCCAGCCACCGGCCGGCGAGCAGAGCCAGAGCGCGGCGAGCGCCACGTCCTCCACCGATCCGATCCGGCGCATGGGCGTCATGGACTCCATCTGGCTTCGGATCTCGTCGGTCAGGAACGGCCGCAGCGCCGACGTCTCCACCGCGCCCACCGCGAGCGCGTTCACGCGCACGCGCGGCGCGAACTCGGCGGCGAGCTGCTTGGTCATGAACGAGAGCGCCGCCTTCGCCGTGCCGTAGGCGACGAAGCCCTTGCGCACGATGCGCCCCGCCGCGGACGAGACGTTCAGCACGGCCCCCCCGTCGCGCGCGAGCATGTGCGGGAGGCAGGCGCGCGTGAGCACGAACGCCGACGTCAGGTTGAATCTGAAGCACCACTCCCACGACGGCAGATCCGTGTCGAGGAACGGCATGGGCGGGAAGCCCCCCGCGTTGTTGACCAGCAGGTCGATGCGGCCGAAGTCCGCCATCGTCCGCCCCGCGAGCCGCTCGAGCTCGGCCGGGTCGGTCACGTCGCAGCGGACCGCGAGCCCGCGCCGGCCAAAGCCGCGCGCCCGCGCGGCGGTCGCCTCGATCTCCTTCTCCGTGCGCGCCGCGCACACCACGTCGGCGCCCATCTCGGCGAAGGCGAGCGCGATCGCCTGCCCGATGCCGCGCCCGGCGCCGGTCACCAGCGCGACCCTGTCCGTCAGCCGGAAGCGGTCGAGGAGCGCCATCCGGGCCGGGATCGCTCCGAAGCCGCCCGGAAGTCAAGGAGGGCCGATGGCAAACGCGGCGCGCGAGCGTTAGCATGGAGCTGCTATGGCGTCCCACAAGCACATCGAGCACGCGGCCGCGACGCTCTCCTTTCAGGCCTTCTGGACCTGGCTCCAGGCGCACCCGAACTGCATCCTGCGCGCCGGCACGCCCGAGGTCGTGCTCTACGACGACGACGATCTCCACTGGCACTTCGCCGTCGAGGGGGATGACACCCGCGTCGTGCAGCTCATCCGGGGCAAGACGCTGGTGGGCGAGATCGTCGTGACGCCGAGCGACATCACCTATGTGCAGGGCGTGGCGGGCGAGGCGGAGGACGAGTACATGTTCGAGTTCATCTCCGAGACCGAGACCGACCGCATCGCCGCCTACCACGTCGTGCTCTCGCACGGCTACGACGCGGAGGCCACCCCCACGCCCGGCCGCGCGGTGCACTAGGAGGCCGACTCCTAGGAGCCCGCGCTGACGCCCGCCGACGACCACGACCCCGCCTTCGCCGCGGCCGTCCTGGCGAAGGTGACCCGCCGCCTGATCCCCTTCATGTTCGTCCTCTACGTGGTCGCCTACCTCGACCGCATCAACGTCGGCTTCGCGGCGCTCCAGATGCGGCAGGACCTGGGCTTCACGGACACCGTCTACGGCCTCGGCGCGGGCATCTTCTTCATCGGCTACTTCCTCTTCGAGGTGCCGAGCAACCTGATCATGCACCG
>Ga0209376_1003057_pt1 | contig 15424 bp, 14 predicted proteins | sample GraSoiAngelo_134_FD_185891 | JGI IMG/M metagenome (GOLD analysis project Ga0209376, IMG submission 185891) | Grasslands soil microbial communities from the Angelo Coastal Reserve, California, USA - 14_0929_05_30cm (SPAdes) (version 2) | ecosystem: Environmental > Terrestrial > Soil > Grasslands ... | reverse complement strand
AAAGCGATCCGTGCCAAGGAGCGCGAGATGAAGTCAGACGGATCACTGACGAGAGAGGAACGCAAAGAACTGCATCAGGACCTCAACGAAGCCAGCAAGAACATTGCGGAGCAGAAGCACGACGCGGAAACGCGGTAGGCGAAAGGGGTGAGGCGTTAGGCGAAACCCCGGAAGAGAGGAAGGGCGGCCGCTTCAGACGAGGCAGCCGCCCTTCGTGTTTTTCTGGTGTTGGTCTTAAGCGAAACGGGGGTTGGTGCCGAAGCCGAGAAGGAGAAGACCTGATGCGAGTTTCGATTGCAGGCCTATTCCTAGTTGTTTTCCTTTCACATGGATGCATGGGAAGGTTTAGCAACATTGTGGACGATGATCCCATTACGGATGGTTTTCGAAAGTCTCTTCCGCCTCCACACGCACGTACGGTAGTCTGGGGTGGACATCCTAGCGCTACTGGAACAGCAGTGAGTTGGCTACAGAGACAAGGCCTGCGAATAGTCGAGCGGTCCAAATTACAGAAAGTGCTTGACGAGCAAACTATTCGCCTCACTCACACGTCTGATGACGAGGCGCAGGTTCTGCGGGTAGGCAAGCTTCTCGGCGCTGAGGTCGTGGTATTCATAGATTCCCCAGTGACTGGTGGCCATCAGAGTTCTGGCGGGGCCTACGGGAACATCGCTGCGTCGGGGAGTGCTACCGTGTACAGCACGAGCATCTGGGTACGTGGTGTGGATATTGAATCGGGGGAGGTTTTGTGGAGTGCTACGGCTCGCTATCCTGAATCCTTCTCAAACCTTGACGACATGCTCGTGCGGTTGACCTGCCATGCCCTCGCGACTGCTTGGGGCTTTCGGCAGGTTGGAGAACCTGAAACAGTACTATTTCCAAAGGACATGTGCTTGGCAGGTTCAGATTCAGGCAGGTGAAACGATGAACTGCCTTTCCTTGGGGCTCATGGCTGAGAGGCTCGATTCCAAAGAGACCGTGAAAATTGAAGAAGTGGTGGTCTCTCACATGTTCGAGATCGCCGCCACCGGCCGACCACCCGCTCACTCCAAACAGTCAAGTCACGCTGCCGCCGCTCCCGTAATTCCTCATCGCTGCTTCTGGTTCATGAAATACTGGAACCAAAGGAAACCGAGGTCCGACGAATTATTCGCAGCCTGAGCTTCCAGTGAGTCGATCTGTAACTGCATTAGTTCCATCTGTCGTTCCAACTGCCTCGCTGCGCTATCACTGTACCCCGCGACGGGAGCCCTAGCACTTGCGCGGCTCGCACTGTCTTCATATACCCGGAGCCTCTCCCTGTCGAGCACTTCATAAAATGCTTGAAGCGCAGGGTCTTGGACAGATCGCGGTGGAGGCTCGACATCTAAACACTGAGGCGGGATTGTCCCCCGTTGCTTAAACTCTTCCCAACACCCTTGGGAGCTATAGACTTTGGCCCGCTTGCTGAACCTGTCCACCTTTTCCACGAAGTCCTTGTACCAGGCATCTGAATACTCGACATCTGATGGAGACGGAGTCGGGACATTCTTTAGCAAAACATGCTTACGACAATGGAGCGGGATTACCTTCCCTTCCTCTGCCTGTTCCAAGCACCACTGGGACTCGTAGCTTAGGATCGACTGACCTGGCGTGAGCTGGTTAAGGCGTTCCTCGAACGTGCTAGCTCCTAATGGTGTCGCGCTTGTCACAACAAGTAATAGGATAAGTGAACATAGTTTACCCATACCCCACCCACCTTTCCACCCGCTTGGGGCGTCCTTTCTCGTCTGGGGTGATCGTCTCCTCGATCTCGCCACCAGCAATAGTGAGGGCCGCATGAGTCCTTCTTTATGGGTGAGCATGCACTGCGCGAGGGGACTAGTTTGGATTCAAGTCAATACTTATGCTATCCCCCAAACGTAGGGGGGCATGTTAGGAAAGGACGGAGCCGCAATCAAAGCGAGCCGGGTCACGCGAAGAAGAACGGAATTCTTACGGACAGTTGTGCGGGTGTTGAGGAAGGTCCAGAGAGCCAAGCGCCGGGTTGCTGGGGAGCAACAGAAGCAGCAGCGCCGGCAAGCCCTCATGGCCTACCGTGAGTCGAGGCCAGACCAGGGAATAGGCGCTCTCTTTCTGCATTCCCACTGCATCCACCGTGCATGAAATTGTTGAAAATGTGTCGAAAACTGCACAACGCTGGACAAGCTATGCTTGACAATCAATGCAACCTTAAGGGAAACTTCTGTTTACTCCCCCCTGGCAGTTGTAGAGGAGGAACGCGGCGTCGGCTGCGGTATGAACTGTTAGAATGTACGGAGTAGTCTAATCGTTCAAGAAGGCTGGCATCGCACACCATGATTAAGGCGTTAGAAGCGGAGGAGTCCCTTCATCTTGAAAGTTCGCCTCCAAAACAAGCCTGACATCAGAGAGCTCCCAGCTTACTCCATCACGGAAGCTGCTCATTACCTTCTAATTCCGCCGTCTACCCTTAGGTGGTGGGTAACCGGGCGACGTTACGATAGGGGGATTCTTCGCGTGTCAAAACCCATTATTGAACTGCCCGAAGAAGATGGCAAGGGGCTTTCCTTCATGAATCTGGTTGAGATCCATGTTCTAGATGCGATTCGAAGAAAACATGACATAGCCCTAAATAAAGTCCGCAAGGCTCTTCAGTATCTCGGACATCACCTCCCTTCTAGGCATCCTTTGGCCGAACGAGAGTTCGAGACCGATGGAATTAGCCTGTTCATTGAACAGTATGGCAAGTTAATCAACATTTCCGAGGAGGGGCAGCTTGCTATTCGTGAGTTATTGGAGGCTCACCTTAAGAGGATCGAGCGAGATACCTCTGGCCTTCCGATAAGACTCTACCCATTCACTAGAAAGAGAGCACCTCAAGAACCCATGGCCGTCGTTATCGATCCGTATGTCTCCTTCGGTCGACCCGTTCTAGTGGGTACGGGTATTCCGACAGCGGTGATCGCTGCACGTTATAAGGCCGGAGAATCGGTGGACGATCTAGCCGACGACTATGGTCGCAGCCGCGAAGAAATCGAAGAAGCTATCAGATGCGAGCGCTTCCGCGAAGCCGCCTAACGAGCCCATCCTCTTCTTAGATCGATCCCTTGGGAAAAAGCAAATAGCCTCTGCCCTGCGCGCAGAAGGTGCTGATGTCCGAGTTCATGACGATCATTTCCCAAGTAACGCCAAAGATGAGTATTGGCTGACGGAGGTTGGGCAAAGAGGGTGGATTGTTCTGACAAAAGAGACCAAATCCGTCACCATCCAGTTGAACGCGACGCTTTAATGGCTGCCGGAGTAGGCGCTTTTATTCTACCGAGAGGTAACACGACCGGGTCAGAAATGGCCAGAGCGTTCGTAAAGGCTTTACCTAAAATTAAAAAATTCATCAGGAAACACTCTCGCCCTTTCATCGCTCGGGTCACGAGTGGAGGATCTATAACGATGTTAGACGCAGGGGGGCGGAGACCTTAAGCCATCTACTGAGGAGACACGCCTTCCTGAAATTTTCTCCACTCCCACGGCGGGACCGGGTCGGGATCTGCCCAAAGCCTCTGTTTGGCGTCCCTCGCTTCCTTTTCTAGCCCTGCCAGCACAGTATCACCCGGCGCATAATGTCTGTACCACCACGCCAGCCCTGCCTTGACGAGCAGGTAGAAGACGCTCAGCTAGCCGACCAGGCTGTATCTTTAGCCAGAGAGGATGGCCGAAGTGGTGGATGGAATAGAGAAGGAGGTTGGTGCCGAAGCCGGGATTTGAACCCGGACACCCGTGAGGGCGCTAGACCCTGAATCTAGTGCGTCTGCCAGTTCCGCCACTTCGGCACGTGCGGGATGCTGAAATAAGCCTACAACTGCGTTCTCGCTTCGCTCAAGCCCTCAACGTACCAACAAAGAGTACGCCTCGGGGTTTCGCCTGCTGCGGCCTTGTTCTAGCCTTATTTGAGCATCCCTAAGAATTATTTCCTCAAATTTGTTCGCGGTCGCTCACTCCCTTCAACCTACGAGAAGAGTACGCCTCGGATTCTCGCTCGTTGCGGCCTAGTTGGAAGCCATTTTGAGCAGCCCTTCTGAAGGGATAACACTAGCAGGGAAACGCATTATCCCCGATCGTCCGAGTTCCGTCAAGGTGCGCTGTGCGCAGGATGACTGCGTGGTGGAGCACTGACGGACTCACCCAACCTTAGAGGGTGAGTGAGTTGGATACCGATGGATCGGCAAGGAACTACACGACTCCCAGGCCCGTACGAGGGGGATGTCGCGCGAATCTCCGCTCAGGACGATCCGTTCCCGTACCAAGCCAGCGGCGGCTAGCAAGAAAGGGGCTGGAATGAAGGGTGCCTCGTCCGCCATCAGCACATCGAACCGTACCCTGCCGAACAAGGGATCGGATACCACACGCGCAGCCGTCGTGACGACGACCCGCTTGTTTTGAATGAAGGCCTGGCGGTTGGTGCCCTCTTCCGCCGCCAGCAACTCTCTGATCCGCTTGGTGCCGCCTAATCGGGCGATCTCCTCCTTCAGCTCGTTGTATTCCGGGCGCAGCTCCTTTGGGATCGCCGCTTCCGCGCTCAGTTCTTGAATGCGTCGCTTCGCCACCTCCAGTTCTTGCAAGAGTCCCTGCACCGTCGTTTCGTAGATGTCCCGATACTCGACAAGCGAGACCACGTTTTTGCCCAACGTCTGCATGGCCACTCGCCTCCAGATCGGGAGCCCCTCGTAGTCGGCCAGCGTGGTGCTGACCTCCTTGATCTTCCCCTGGAGTTCGCTGAGCTGAGTTAGAAGCCGCCATTCCAGGTGCTTCACCTCATCGAGCTCTTGTTGTTTCTGTGCCTTATAGGCCAGGAGCGGCGTCAGCTCGCGGAATCGGTCGTACTTGCGACGGAGCGTAGCTTTATCGGTTCTTGACCTCTCGTAGAACCGGTGCATCTGTGTCTCGAACCCCAGCTCCGACAGCGCCATCCCCACTGCCTCCCCCAGCACGGGCATTTCGTACCGGCTGACCAAACTCTTGAAGGGCAATCCGGCACCTCGCAGGGCTCGAGCGACTGTGCCTATAACCTCATCCGCTCGCCGGTGATCAGGACTGACCAGTAAGATCCTCTTATTGTCTCGGACCAACTCGATCACTAACGATGCTAGTTTGGCCTGCCGGGCCACAGGATCTTCATTCCACACCGTCGTCAGCACGGACGTGGAAGCCGAAACCGGCGCCGTGGCGCTCTGCGTTGACTGCTCCGGATTCAGCCAGGGGAGGAGTCGTTCAGCCGGCCCCAGCTGGTACGCCTCGGATTTGAGTGCCATCTCCGCGAGCCGCTTCGAGGCTGAGTCGAGAAACGCAGTGGTGTCCGGAACAATGGTAGGGGAACTGACGGTCTGGCCGAAGGCGTCAAACGTGTGGATCAGCACGGCCTGCTCAAGACGCCCGACCACAAACCCCTCGGTCGTCTCACCGTCTCCCGGCGGGATGACGGTGACCGGCAGATCCTCGAGCAGCGGCGCCTCTGCCGGCACGTCAAACCGGTAGAGGTGGAGCGTTCCTGCCGTCGAGACGAGACGGCCTTCCGACGCCGTGACCGGTGCGTCCAGACCTCGGGCCGACGCGCCATCGCGCTCAGCCGCGAGCCTCCGCGAGCAGTGCTCGATCAGATCAATCAATCTCATTGGGCGGCAAGGAGATTCGCGGTCATCGTCACTCACGAGAAGGGTTGAGCCGGATAGCGTGGGACTGTGTTGTACAGGCCTGGCTGTATCTTAGCGTCAGAACAAAGAGGCTGTCCACAATTGACTTTTCCCCATGCGCTCAGTATGATTTTCCGCTTCCCACAGAAGGAGTTAGCCTTATGAAGGTGATTCTGCAAGAGACGGTTGAAGGTCTGGGGCACGTAGGGGACCTCTTGGATGTGTCCGATGGCTTCGCCAGAAACTACCTGCTCCCCCGACGCAAGGCGCTGGAGGCCAGCAACCGTAACGTCAAAGCCCTTGAGCATGCCAAGCGCGTGACAGCTGAGAAGGCCCGGAAAGAGAAACTGCAAGTCGAGGCCTTCGCAAAAAAGATCTCCGCGGTCTCGCTCACGGTCATGGCTCAGGTGGGCAAGGACGATAAAATGTTTGGTTCCGTGACGGTCAAGGATATCGTGGAAGGGTTGGCCGAACATGGTATTGAAGTAGACCGCAGGAAGGTCCAGCTTGCGCAGCCGATCAAGGAGCTTGGAACGTTCACGGTGCCAGTGAAGCTCCACCGTGATGTCACCGCCAGCCTGTCGGTCAACGTAGTCAAGAAGCAGGAGACTGTCTCGACCGCAGAGGCCTAGGAACCAGTCGGCTGAAGGGTCGGATCGCGGTGGGGTTCGTGCGCACACTCAGAAAGAGGTCGTCCTCCGTATGAGTCACGCGGTAGGGTCACTGAAGGCCTTGAGAGCAACTGATCCGGCAGTGTTCGACGCCATCCGTGCCGAGGAAAAGCGCCAGCGCGAGAAGCTGCTGCTGATCGCCTCAGAGAATTTCGCCAGCCCCGCCGTGTTGGCAGCCCAGGGCTGCCTGATGACCAACAAATATGCGGAGGGCTATCCGGGTAAGCGGTATTACGGCGGCTGCCAGTACGTGGATGTGGTGGAAGACCTGGCGATTCAGCGAGCCAAGCAGCTCTTCGGCGCCGACCATGTCAACGTGCAGCCCCATTCTGGGTCACAGGCCAACATGGCGGCGTACCTCTCGGTCCTGAAACCCGGTGACGTGATCCTGGGCATGGACCTGGCGCAGGGAGGACATCTCACTCACGGCAGCCGCGTGAATTTTTCCGGCACCCTCTTTCGCTCCTTCTTTTACGGCGTGAACCGAGAGACGGAAGTGATCGACTACGACGCGGTTCAGCGCATCGCTGAGGAATGCCGCCCTCGGATGATCGTGGTCGGAGCCAGCGCCTACGCGCGAATCTTGGACTTCCCACGGTTCCAAAAGATTGCCCAATCGGTGGGGGCCTATCTTCTGGTCGACATCGCGCACATTGCAGGGCTGATCGCCACAGGGCTTCACCCAAGCCCCATCCCTTATGCGGACTTCGTCACCACCACCACCCATAAGACCTTGCGGGGACCTCGTGGCGGCATCATCATGTGCAAGGCGGAGCACGCCAAGGCCGTGGACAAGATCATCTTCCCGGGCACCCAGGGCGGACCCTTGATGCACGTGATCGCAGCCAAAGCGGTGGCTCTTCACGAGGCGCTGTCCCCGGCGTTCAAATCATACCAGCGTCAGGTGGTCGCCAACGCCCGGACTCTTGCGGCGGGGCTTGCCGAGCACGGATACCGGGTCGTCTCTGGTGGAACCGATACGCATCTGTTCCTGATCAACCTGGGCGCGAAGGGGCTGACCGGCAAAGAGGCTGAGACCGCTCTCGATGCGGCCGGCATCACCGTGAACAAGAACGCCGTCCCCTATGATGAGAAGCCTCCGGCTGTCGCCAGTGGCATCAGGATGGGGACTCCCATCGTCTCCACGCGAGGCATGCGGGAAGCCGAGATGCAGGAGATCGTCTCGCTGGTAGACCGAATCCTCCAACAGCCACAGGACGCGCGCAGGCAGCGGGAGGTGCGCAAACAGGCGAAAGCGCTCTGCGGCCGGTTTCCCGTCTTTCATTCGTACGACACCACGTCCGCCTAACAAGAGGGTCGCCCGCTGTGAAGTGCCCGTTCTGCGACACGCTCGAGGACAAGGTGGTAGACTCACGAATGGCCCGGGAAGGTGGGGTCATCCGCCGTCGCCGCGAGTGTCTCTCCTGCAAGCGCCGCTACACCACCTACGAGCGAGTGGAAGAGAGTCTGCCGGTGGTGGTCAAGAAAGACGGGAGACGAGAGTCGTTCGACCGGACGAAAATCCTGTCCGGTCTCAAGAAGGCGTGCGAGAAACGGCCCATCAGCACCTCGACGATTGAAGCGCTCACGGAACGAATAGAAAAGCGCATCCAAGAGATGGGTGACACTGAGATCCAGAGCCGCACCATCGGAGAAGAGGTGATGAAAGAGCTGCATCAGCTCGATCAAGTCGCCTACGTCCGGTTCGCGTCGGTGTACCGGGAATTCAAGGATATCGATCAGTTCATGGACGAGCTGAAGGCGCTGGCCCATGAGCGGCGAGAGAAATAGTCCTCCTCCGTTTCGTCCCCACATTCGTCCCCCGGTCAGGGTGGCGTCTTCATTCCTGAGGCAATAAGCCAGTGAAACGAAAACAGGCTAAGAAACGAGGTCCCGCGGCCGCCACGCACGTGGCGATCATCGGCACGGGACACGGTGGGACGGCGTTGATGGAGATTCTCGCGAAAGACCCCTTGGTTCAGATCGTAGGCGTCGCAGAGGTCGATCCCCGGGCCGCCGGTCTGCCGCTCGCCCGTCGGCTTGGGATCCCGGTCACGCGCGACTACCGAGAGCTTCTGGCGATGGAGCATTTGGACCTGGTCATCGATGTGAGCGGCAACGACCAGGTTGGACAGGTGCTGCAGGACTTCCATCGGATGGGAGTCGCGGTCATCGGTGGACCCAGCGCCAAGTTCATGTGGCAGCTGATCGAGGCACGCATTCGGGCCACGGCCGAGATCGAAAAGACCCTGAACAAGTACCAGTCCCTCTATCGACTCTACGTCAAGGAGGCGGGGGCGGCCGTGACGGAGGAGCGCACCCGAATCGCCTGCGAAATTCACGACGGCCTGGTTCAGAATCTGGCAGGGGTCAATTTCAAATTGGATCACTGTCATGAACTCATTCGGAAAGATCCGAAGGCCTGTCAGGCCGTGCTCCGTGAGACCAAAGCCCACCTGAAGATGGCGATCCAGGAGGCCCGACAAGTCATTTTCAATCTGCGTCCTGTCCAATACGACAAATTGGAGTTGATTCCGGCGCTCACGAATTATCTGAAGTCATACGAAACGCAGTACCATATCAAGACCGCCTTTTCGATGGCCGGCGATGAGAAGACGCTGTTCCCGAAAACCAAAATCTTTCTCTTTCGCATTATCCAGGAAGCGCTCAGCAACGTGCAAAAACACGCCAAGGCGGATCGTGTCGCGGTTCAGCTTGAGATCGGCCACAATGTGCTGATCGCGACGATCACGGACACAGGCGTGGGGTTTGAAATGGAGGGGATCTCGCGGGACCCTGAGAAGTGGGATCACTTTGGATTGCAGAGCATTGTCGAGCGCGCACGATTAGTTGGCGGCGACGCCAAGATCGATTCAAGGAAGGGCCGCGGCACAAAGATCGTGATCGAGGTGCCGCTCACGAAGAAGGAGGCCGCGAGAGATGGAACGAATTAAAGTGCTCATCGCAGACGATCACCGGGTCGTGCGAGAAGGATTGGCCGCCATCCTTAAGAGCAAGGAAGACATCCAAGTGGTGGGGGAAGCACAAGACGGGCTGGAGGCGGTCGAAAAAGCTCGTTCGCTTCTGCCGGACGTCATCCTGATGGACGTCAGCATGCCCAGGATGGGAGGGGTGGAGGCCACGAGACAGGTCAAGCGGGAGTTTCCGCACATGGGTATCGTCGCGCTGACGATGTACGAGGAGCAGCAATACATCTTCGATCTGGTGCGCGCCGGCGCGACCGGATATCTCCTGAAAGACACCGACTCGGCTCAGATTGTGGCCGCGATTCGAGCCATCTACCGAGGAGAGTCGCTCATTCACCCGTCGGTGGCCAGCAAAATCCTGGCGGAATTTTCTCTGCTGGCGCAAAAAAAAGGCAAGAAGCCTTCATGGGTCGAGCACGACCTGACCGAACGCGAGATCACCGTGTTGCGGTTGGTGGCGGACGGGAAGACCAACAAGGAGATCGCCAACAACTTGGACCTGAGTGAGAAAACCGTCAAGAACCACGTCCGGAACATCTTCCACAAGCTGCAGGTCTATGACCGGACCCAAGCAGCAATCCTGGCAATCCGGAAGGGTTTGATCGAGTTGGAGCCCCCTCCGTCGCGCTAAGCCTACCGGCCCACCTGGACCTCAGTAGTAGACCTGTGTAAAAGACACAAGTGTTTTGTTTTTGCCACGATTCCTTAACAGACCATCGGCTTCATTTGTTCTGTAAATTTAAAGACTTATAAGCACATTCCTGTTTATGAGGAGTTGGTATGCTACTTGCTCATTTCCTCTACGGCGAATGAGGAGAGGAGATTTCGTGCGACAGCAACAGTCATTAGGACAATCAATTTCCTGCTCGGGAGTCGGCCTCCACACTGGGCTCCCAGTAACCCTGACGCTTCGCCCAGCGCCACCGGACTCCGGCATTGTATTTGTTCGGCATGGAGCAGGCGAGCGGGTGTCCCTTGGCGCCCTGGTCCGAAATCTCGTTCCGACAGAACTCTGCACGGCGATCAGCCTGAACGGGACCTCCGTCAAGACCATCGAGCATCTGTTGGCGGCATTGGTGGGCCTAGAGGTTGACAACGTGTTTGTTGAACTGGACGCCGAGGAGGTCCCGGCCATGGACGGAAGTTCCAGTCCGTTCGTGCGCCTCATCAAGGCCGCAGGGGTCGTCCCGCAGGAGCGGCGGCAGCCTTTCCTGAAGATTACCCAACCGATCGAGGTAGTGGATGGGGACCGGCGTGTGATTATTGAACCTTCTTCCCATCCCCGCATCACCTATTCGATCCAGTACGATCACCCTCTGATCCAGAAGCAGACCTATGTCTATAATTGCTCGGTCTCCGCATTCGAACAGGACATTGCGGACGCGCGGACCTTCGGGTTTCTTCAGGAGGTGGAAGCCCTCTGGTCAAGAGGTCTGGGCAAAGGGGGATCGCTTGAAAATACGATCGTGCTCTCTGACCGCGAAGTCCTCAACCAGTCCGGACTTCGGTTTCCCGATGAGTTCGTCAGGCACAAAACCCTCGACCTTATTGGCGACCTGGCTCTGCTTGGAGTGCCGTTCATCGGCCACTTGATCGCCGATCGTTCCGGACATGCACTCCACACTCAATTGGTGGAGAGGATCCTGGAGCAGCCGGACAAATGGGTGTTGCTCAACCGTAGCGAACAACTCGTTGCTCTGGAGTCCCAACCCGCGCTCAGCGCTTCCCGATCTGTACAGAATATCCCCCTGCAAGCGTCCTCCACGTTTTAACGCATCTCTCGCTTTTCAACCCAACGGTCGGCTTTGATTGGCTCGAGAGCCAGAGTCTCTCTCTTTGCAGATGTGAGGAGGGGAGAAAGGACGCCGGGGGCAAGTGGCCTTGCCCCCGGCGGTGTAGCAGGAAGGGGGCTTACTTCTTCTTCTTCTTCGCCGTTTTCTTGGCCAAGACTCTCACCTCCTTCCGCACGACAGGCCCACGCGATCACTGGGATGAATCACACCGCTTCGATCCGCAGCAACTCCTCGGCGTGCATCGAGCGATCCGCTTGTCGCAGGATCCGGCAAGCCTCGCTCTGGAACACTCATGATTACGTACTTGCTGCGTCCGAGGAGGATCTCTCTACACTGGTCGGGAACGTCCATGACGAGAAGGGGCCTGGCCTCCTTCTCGTCGATGATGATTTGGCTGGGAAGGCTGGCGAGTTTCGCGTTGCCAGCTCCAACGCGGCAACGAGTTCCGGCGAGTGCGAAATATTTTTTAATGGCGGTAATTTCCTCTTCCAACCGCTTGCGTGTTTTCTTCAGCTCTTGAAGACGGTGCTTTCGCGCGCCGAGCCACTGCTCAAGCCCGCCGACAATATCGTTCAGCTCTTCTTCAAGCAAGAACTCTTGAGCGCATGCCTGCTTTGTAGCAAAGCTGCTGATGCTTGTCAACCAAGAATTTGCCGATGCAGGTATCGATAGCTTGCTCGGTAAAGATGCTCGCGTGATGAGAGACAATGGATTCGCACGCAGAGACGTGTTTGCATGATCGGGCGTGCACTACAACACAGTTTCTCTAGGCGGTCGGAACCACTGCGTGCGGAGTTCTGGCTGCTTTGCCTTCCCGCTCTTCTCCTCAACCTGACCCGTCACACCAGCCTACGATAGGCTATCTCGATTTTGCACCCACTTCACGCGCCGACTCCATGCTTCGCCGCTCTATCACTTATCAGCGCATCATCGTGAACTACCAGGACATGTTTCAGATCTCGGACCCGGTCCTGCGGAACGCGGCGGTGCTCAATGTCACCTTCAACCAGCAACTTGACCGGATCCAGGAGGGGCTGACCGGGAGGATCAAGGCCACCTGGTGGAACAAGACGCTGGAAGGGGAACTTCTCGGAGTCTGGAACGGCAACCGGAGCGATTTTTTCGTGCGCCCGTCACTGGCCTACGTCTTCACCGATGTCTGGAAGGGTTTCATCGGCTGGGACATTTTTAACGGCCGGCGAGAGTCCTTCTACTGTTTCTTCCAGCCGATGACGGCCTTCTTCGTGGAGATTCGGGCCACGTTCTAGCCCGGATAACTCATGAATACTTGCTGCGGCGACCGATGCTCTTGTGGGGTGCCCATTGCTCCTAGATTGCAATGGGCCATGGGCTTTTCTCCTCGACGTACTGATCACCCGTTGCACTTAAAGGAGCAACGGGTCCCCGGTACGCCTGCGTCGTCCTCACTTGCGAGAAGCCTCCGGCGGACTTCGGCCTCAGTCACCCCGCGACAGTATCCATGAATTATCCGGGCTAGGCTCCGGCGTGGTATCATTCGGCCATGACAAGCGATCAGCTTCCGCCTCTCGCGATTCGTGAGGAGCTCAAGACAATCGCAATCAGGGCCGCGTGGGCAGCTGGATCCATTCTCCAGGAGCATGCACGCCACGGATTCCGCGTCGAACATAAGGACAGTGTCAACCTCGTGACCGATGCAGACCGGAGGGCCGAGGAGGCGATCGTCCACACCATCCGCATTGAGTATCCCTCACACCAGGTCCTGGCCGAAGAACGAGGACTTCAGGCGCAGGATCAGTCTCCCTTCAAGTGGGTGATTGACCCGTTAGACGGCACGACAAATTTTGCACATAGATTTCCGGCCTATTGCGTCTCGATCGGTTTGGAATACCAAGGCCGGGGCATCTTAGGAGTCGTATTCGACCCGACGAGACAGGAACTCTTTGTGGCGGAGGCTGGCCGAGGAGCCTTCCTGAATGGAACACAGATTCATGTGTCGCGCACAGCGAAGCTCGATGAGGGATTGCTCGTGACAGGCTTCGCCTATGACATCCGAGAAAGCCCACACAACAACCTGGACCACTTCGCACGCTTCGCGCTGCGCGCCCAGGGCATCCGCAGGACTGGGACCGCGGCGCTGGATCTCTGCTACGTCGCAGCCGGCCGCTTCGACGGCTTTTGGGAGCTGAAGCTGCATCCCTGGGACACGGCAGCCGGTGCGCTCATCGTGTTAGAGGCGGGAGGGCGAGTCACAGATTTCAAGGGCGGGCCGTTTTCCATTTACGGCCGGGAGATCGTGGCCAGCAACGGGGACATCCACGACGCCATGCTGGCTATCCTGAGCGGACACTGACGTCTGCGTCCTCCGCCTAAAGACCCGAATCCTTTGTCGATCACGCTCGCAGACAGGCTCGCTGAATCCAAGGGAGCCAGCAGAAAGTTGCGCGCCTTCACCTGGGTTAGCCGGCTTGGCCAGAAACCGGCGTCGGCGCCACAGGGGCTTGCCCCGCGGCCTTCCCGTCCGGCGACCAGCCACCACCTAAGGCCTTGTAGAGCTGAACGACCGACACCAAATGGAGCCGACGGGTGGCGGCGAGCGACAATTCCGCGTCGAAGAGATTCCGCTGGGCAATGAGGACATCCAAATAGTTCGCGAGCCCGCCTTTGTAGCGCAGATTGGCCAGATGCAAGGCCGACTGCAGCGCATTGACCTGCCTCTCCTGTGCGGTGGCCTGCTCACGCGCTGTCGTGACCCCCACCAACGCGTCCTCCACCTCTCTGAACGCGACGAGGATCGTCTGCTCGTATTGGGCAACGGCTTGCCTGGCTTGGGCCTCGGCCGCTTTCTGTTGAAAGCCCAAAATCTGCGCGTTGAACAGGGGGCCAGCCAAGCTTGGGCCTACCACACCGAAATAGGTCTCGTTGGCCACCAGCTGGGACAATTGTGGACTGGCTACACCAAGAATGCCGGTGATGCTGAGCTTGGGAAACCGATCTGCCTTGGCCTGACCGATCCTGGCGGTCGCAGCCGCCAACTGTTGCTCAGCCTGCACGACATCCGGTCGGCGCTGGAGCAGGTCAGAGGGAAGGCCAGCCGGCACCACCGGCGGCATCACCTGTTCGGTGAGCGACCGACCCCTGGAGACTTTGCTGGGATTCCTCCCCAGCAATACACTGAGCTCGTTTTCTTTCTGAACGATCTGACGCTTGAGTTCCGCGATGCGAGCCGCCGCATTCTGCCGCTCGGCCTCGAACTGGTCGAGATCGAGCTTATTAATAATCCCCTGCCGGAGCCGCGCCTGGGCGATTCTCACCGACTCTTCCCATGCCTGCAGCGTGCGCTTGGCAATCTCCAATTGCATGTCGAACTGCCGAAGATCGAAATAGGCCTGCGCCACCCCGCCCACGATTTGCAGGATGAGGGCCCGTCGGTTCTCTTCCCGAGCCAATAAGTCGCCGAGAGCCGCCTCATTGGAGCGGCGGATCCGTCCCCAGATATCAAGTTCCCAGGCGAGATTGCCCTGGACGTAGTAATTGAACGGGTTAGGGAACCCCGGAAACTGGAAATTCTTCGTGCTGCCGAAGACCGGCGCGTTACCAGTCCCGTTCATCTGAGGGGCAAAGTCAGTTTTGGCGACGAGCAACCGAGCGGCGAATTCTTCAACTGTCGCGACAGACCGCTTGAGATCCTTGTTCTCCTCCAGCGCGATGCGGATCAGCTTTTGGAGTTCCTCATCTTGATAGAGTTCCCACCAAGGCACATTGGCGAGGGACGGTAAATCCTTCTGCTCCCCGCCCATGCGAAAGGAGTCGGAGGTTGGGATGTCGGGGCGAGAGTAATCCGGCCCCATGGCACAGGAGATCAATAGCATCGAGAGCGCTGCCAGGGCTAGGCCACGCATATCAATGTTCTCCTTCCACTGGTAACGGAGCTGGTATCGCGTGCTCTCTTCCAGGCCCTGGACCCGGACCAGCACCACGCCGACTGAGCTTCCGGATCAACATGAAGAACAGCGGCACGAAGAAGATGGCCAAGAAGGTGGCCGCGAGCATCCCGCCGAACACACCGGTGCCGATGGATTGCCGACTGGCAGCCCCGGCGCCTGTGGCGGAGACCAGAGGCACGACACCCAGGATGAATGCCATCGAGGTCATGATGATCGGCCGGAAGCGAAGCTTGGCGGCCTCGATTGCGGCATCGACGACTGGCATGCCCGCCTCGTACCGTTTATTGGCGAACTCCACAATGAGGATCGCGTTCTTGGCGGACAGCCCGATCAACGTGACCAATCCAATCTGGAAGTAGATGT
>Ga0209376_1003055_pt1 | contig 15426 bp, 8 predicted proteins | sample GraSoiAngelo_134_FD_185891 | JGI IMG/M metagenome (GOLD analysis project Ga0209376, IMG submission 185891) | Grasslands soil microbial communities from the Angelo Coastal Reserve, California, USA - 14_0929_05_30cm (SPAdes) (version 2) | ecosystem: Environmental > Terrestrial > Soil > Grasslands ... | reverse complement strand
TCGCAGATACCAGCGATACTGCCACCACGGTTTTTCCGCGATCCTCATGCGCGCTCCCGTGCTTCGTGCCGTCGCACCCGTGGCCCGCAGCCTGTCACAGGCCCGCGGGCCGCGCGATCGCAGTGGGGCGGCCACGACTCCTGTCAGGCATCTCATCAAAAACCCGGCGCAACGGCCGGCCATGGCCGCTGCACCGGGCGAACCGCGCGCCGGGAGCGCGCCGGCGCGCCGTGGGGGTCGTTACTTGCTGTCGCTCTTCATCTTCTCTTTCGCCGCCGCGCACTCCTTCTTGCTCATTTCCAGGAAGCCCTGGCCCTTGCAGGAGTTCTGGCCTTTGCAGGCGTTGTGGGCGCTCTTGCAGGCCGACTGGCCCTTGCAGGCGTTCACGCCGGCGCACTGGGTGTTGGCCTCGGTACCCGCCACGGCGGTGCTGATCAGGCCGGTGCCGAAGAGCATGGCGGCGGCGGTGGCGACGGCCAGGCCGGAGCTGTTTTTCAATTGCATTGTGCATTCCTCGTGCTGTGAAGATCTGGCCGGGTGAGGCCCGGTTACACAGAAGACCGGGGCGAGGGGCGATTTGTCACGCGGCGGCATGGTCAGCCGCGGCGCGGGTGTCCGTGCCGTGGCCGAACCGATGCTGCAGCCAGTGATCGACCGACAGCGCGCCCGGGCCGGCGATGGCCAGCCACAGGAACAGCGCCAGGTACTCGAATTCATCGAACCCGAGCAGCGTCTCGAGCGAATCGACTTCGGCCCATTTCGCCGAGCGGATCGCGACGACCATGGTGACGGCGAGGGCGCCCGCCGAAATGCGCGTCAGCAGGCCCAGCAGCAGGAACAGTCCGCCGAAGAATTCAACTCCCGACACGAATGGCGCCAGCAGGTGCGGCAAGGGGATTCCCCAGCCGATGAAATTCTCGGTCACCTGCGGCAGGGTGGTGAGCTTGCCCCAGCCGCTCCACAGAAATACCCAGCCGACCGTGAAGCGGGCGAACGAGGGAGCCAGCCAGCCCAGATGCCCGGCGACCCGCCGGGGCCAATCGATCAGCCATTGAACGAGTGCCTTCACGGGTGCTCCTGTCTCGAGTTCGGTAACAGTTGGGCGAGAGGACCGGGCGGTCTGGCGCGATATTGCCGGAGCCGCCGAGGTGCGTGCGTATAATCTTCAGTCTTCAGGTACTGCAGCACTCATGCGCAATTCTGAGCCTGGATCCCCGGTCTCCTCAATCGGCGGAGGCGTGCCCGCAGCGGACGCGCCCATCACGCGACTGCTCGAATCGATGCGTCCGGAGCTGCTGCGCTTTGCCCACTGGCTGGCTCGCGACCGCTCGATTGCGGAGGATATCGTGCAGGAGGCGCTGTTGCGCGCGTGGCGATCCCGGGACGCGCTGAAGGATCCAGGCGCGGCGCGTCCCTGGCTGCTGACCATCGTACGGCGCGAGCACGCCCGGCTCTACGAGCGCAAGCGCCTCGAGCTGGTGAGCCTGGACGAAGCGCTCGAGACCCAGGCGAGCCCCGGGTTCCCGGAACCCGGCGGCGAGCTGTTTGCGCTGCGCGATGCGATCATGAGATTGCCCATTCAATATCGCGAGCCTCTCATCCTTCAGGTGGTGGGCGGTTTTTCCACCGAGGAGATCGCCCGTGAGCTGGCGCTGTCCGCCACCGCGGTGCTGACGCGACTGTTCCGCGCACGCAATAAGCTGCGCGTCATTTGCGGCCTGACGGCCGCCCCCGACGTCGCCGCCCCGGAGAGCCTGCCGTGAGCTGCGACGAGGCGCGGCTGCTCATCGGTGCGGATCCGCTCGCCACGACGCCCGCGCTCGAGGAGCACCTGGCGACGTGCGCGGCCTGCGCCAGGTTCCGCGACGAGATGCGCTCTCTCGATGCCGATATCTGCCGCGCGCTGGAGCGGCCGCCCGACATCGCACGCCTGCGCTCCGCGGGGCCGCCGGCCTGGCGACAGTGGGCGCTGGCTGCCAGTGTCGCACTCGCGAGCTTTGCCGTGCTCGCGGTGTGGCTGCTGCGGCCGAGCGACACGCTCGCCCACGAAGTGGTGGCGCACGTCCAGGAAGAACCGCGGAGCTGGCTCGCCACGCAGCACGTCAGCGCCCAGGGCATAGCCCAGGCGTTGCGCGGCGCCGGCGTCGCGCTCGACGTCACCTCGGACAGGATCAGGTACGCGCAGAGCTGCTGGCTGCGCGGGCATTACGTGCCGCACCTGGTGATACAGACCGCGCGCGGCCCGGTCACGGTGCTCATCCTGCGCCACGAGCAGGTGCGCGCGCGCCGCACCTTCCACGAGGCGGGGATGACCGGCATCATCGTGCCCGCAGAGCATGGCAGCATCGCGCTGCTGGCGCGCGGCGCGGGTGATCTCGACGACCTCGCCGGGCAGATGCAGCACCAGGTGCACTGGCTGCCGGACGCGCCCTAGCCCCACGGTCACTGGAGCTTGGATGATGAGCTGGATCAATCGTCGCGAGCTGTTCGCCGCTGCCGGAGGGGTCTTCGCGGCATGGCTGACGCGCCGCCGCGCGGCCGCCGCCGCGGCCATCCCGCCCGCGCCGGTGGCGCGGGTCGCGGTGGTCAAGGACACCTATTTCGGGGAGACCCTCAGCGACCCCTACCGCTGGATGGAGAACGACAAGGACCCGGACTGGCTGCCGTTTCTCAGGGGTCAGAATGAGCACACGCGCGCGGTGCTCAACACCATCCCCGGTCGCGACCGGCTCCTGAAGCGCATCCAGCAGCTGTCGGGCGACGCGGCGGCGACGCTGCTCGTGCAGCGCGCCGGCGGCAGGCTCTTCTACCAGCAGCGCCCTGCGGGCGCCGACAACTTCAAGCTGTTCGTGCGCGAGGACGGCGGCGCCAGCCGCGTGCTGATCGACCCGACGCTGCTCAGCAGCGCGACCAGCCACCTGTCGCTGGACTGGTGGCGGGCATCCCCCGACGGTTCGCACGTCGTTTACGGCGTCTCGAAGGACGGCAGCGAGGACTCGATCCTGCACGTTCTCGGGGTGGCCGACGGACGCGAGCTGCCCGAGCGCATCGCCAACACCGAGGACGCCAACCCGCAGTGGCTCGCCGACGGAAGCGGGTTTTTCTACAACCAGCTGACGGGCGCCGTCGACACGCCCGAGCGCTACCTCGACAGCCAGGCGCGCTTTCACAAACTGGGCGCCGACCCTGAGTCGGACCCGATCCTGATGAAACGCGGGCTGGACCCCCGGGTGCAGTACGAGCGCATCCAGATGCCCTATGTGGTGGTCCACGAGGGCTCGCGCCATGCGCTGTTGCTGCTCGCCGACGTGCGCGAGGAAACGCGCGTCTTCATCGCTCCGGTCGCCGATGCAGCGGCCAACCGGGCGCAGTGGACGGCGGTGGCGGGCTTCGAGGACGAGATCACCGACACCGCGATCGATGGCGACACGCTCTATCTGCTGGCCAACAAGGGCCATCCGCGCGGCCGCATCCTCAGGACGGCAACCAGCGCGCCCTCGGTCGCGAGCGCGACCGAGGTGGTCCCCGAAGCAAGCATGGTCATCCACGGCATTGGACGCGCCCGGGACGGCCTGTACCTTCATATGATCGATGGGGGCTTGGGCAAGCTGCGGCGTCTGACGCGGGATGCTCAGGTCGTGGACATCACGCTGCCCTTCGACGGCACGCTCGCGGCGCTGGCGGTGACGGCGAGCGAGGACGGCGCGCTGTTCTCCTTCACCGGCTGGCTCACCGCGGCGGATATCTGGAGCGTCGACGCGCGCGGCCGGGTCACGCCCACGGGACTGACTCCCAAACCGCCGATCGACGTCAGTCCTTACGAGACGACGCGCTTCATGGTCAAGGCCCGGGACGGTACGCCGATTCCCTGCTCGCTCATCTACAGGAAGGGACTGAAGCGCGACGGCAACACGCCGGCGTGGATTTCGGCCTACGGTTCCTATGGTATCAGCGCCTATACGCCGGCGTTCGCGGGACGGACGCTGGCGCTGATCGACGCGGGTTTCATCGTCGGCTACGCCAACGTGCGCGGCGGTGGCGAATACGGCCGCGACTGGCACAAGGCCGGGCAGCTGGCGAACAAGCCCAACACCTGGCGCGACCTGATCGATGTGTGTGAGGAGCTGTGCGCGAGGAAGTACACGTCGCGGGCCCGTCTCGCCATCGGCGGCCGCTCGGCGGGCGGCATCACCGTGGGGCGCGCCATGACGGAACGCCCGGAGCTGTTCGCCGCGGTGATCGACGGCGTGGGCTGGTCTAATCCACTGCGCTACGTCGCCGAGCAGAACGGCTACGGCGAGGAGCCCGAGTGGGGCGCGATCTCCGAGGCAGCGGGCTATCGCGCGCTCAGGGAGATCGACAGCTATCAGCACGTGAAGGACGGGGTGGCATACCCCGCCGTGCTGCTCACGACCGGAGTGACCGATCCCAGAGTCGGCCCCTTTCACGTGGGCAAGATGACCGCGCGGCTGCAGGCGGCGAGCAGCTCACGCAAGCCCATCCTGCTGCGCGTCGACTTCGACGCCGGCCACGGCGTCGGCTCCACCCGCGCGCAGCAGGACCGCGAGGCAGCCGATACCTATGCGTTCCTGCTGTGGCAGACAGGGGTGAAGGCTTACCAGCCCGTCTGAGCGGCGGTGTCGCTGACACGGTTGCATGTTCAGCTCCTGGCGGGACCAGCGTCCCGTCGGCCAACATCACAGCATGACCGAGCGCCAGCTGAGACGGAGCGATGGTTGCGTGAGTGTCCGGCAACGTACCGATCTGGTCACGGACTTCACACAGTGTCGCATAAAGAGAGGATCATTCCTGACGACATGGTTACCACGACTTGAAAGCGCTTGACGGACAAGGTGGAACGACTCTGGGGCGAAAGCGCAGACGCGAGCCGCGACGCAGAGGTGATCCGGCACGCGGCATGCCTTCGAGTCGACGCGCGATCAGATTGAGTTCTCTCGTGCCTCGCGTCCTGGGGTGGGCTTCGGCCGATTCGCCCTGGGACAATGGCGAGCTGCTGCGCGCAGAGCTCTTCAGCATCGAGCGTCTCGAGCAGCACGCGGCAAGCCTCGCGGCCGCACAGCAGGTCACCCGGCGCCGAACGGCCCGCCGCTCTCTCAGCGTGCGGCTCAGGGACAATGAGTCGGCCCTGCTCGCGGCATATCGCGCCATCGTCGCGGCGGTGGCCGAAGGTCGCGCGATCACTCCCGCTGCCGAATGGCTGATCGATAACTACCACCTCGTCGAAGATCAGATCCGCGAGGTGCGCCAGGACCTCCCGCCGGCTTTCTATCGGCTGCTGCCCAAGCTTGCCAGCGGGCCCTTCAATGGCTATCCGCGCGTGTTCGGCCTGGCCTGGGCTTTTGTTGCCCATACCGACAGCCGTTTCGATCCGGAAACGCTGCGCCAGTTCGTGCGTGCCTATCAGCGCGTTCAGCCGCTCACCATCGGTGAGCTGTGGGCAGTCGCGATCACGCTGCGGATCGTGCTGGTCGAGAATCTGCGCCGTGCCGCGACACGCATCGTAAGCAGTCGTGCCGCACGCCAGGAAGCGGATGCCGTGGCGGACCGGCTGCTGGGGGTCGACGGGTATCCGGCGGAGCCCGATACCCTGGTTCGCAGCCATGCACGCCACGCCGCGCTTGCGCCCGCCTTCGTAGTCCAGCTCATCCACCGGCTGCGGGATCAGGATCCGCGAGCAACCCCGGCTCTGCGATGGCTGCAGGAGCGGCTGGCGGCGCAAGGAACAACGTCCGAAGCGATCGTGCACGACGAGCATCAGCGCCAGGGCGCCTCGAACGTGACCGTGCGCAACATCATCACCAGCATGCGGCTGCTCTCGGATGTGGATTGGCGGGAGTTCTTCGAGAGCGTCAGCCTCGTCGATGAAGCGCTGCGTGCGGGCAGCGACTTCGGGGCGATGGACTTCCCCTCCCGGGACCTTTACCGGCGGGCGATCGAGCAGCTGGCGCGAGGCTCCAATCGGACGGAGCTGGAGATTGCCCAAGCAGCGCTGTCGGCTGCCGGCAAGGCCGTCGCAGGCCGCGAGCTCGATCCGGGTTACTACCTCATCGCTGCCGGGCGACGCGCCTTCGCAGCCACGGTCGGCTATCGGGCCTCGGTATGGAGTCACTCCGGCCGATTCAACGCAGCGCCTGGCGTCGGCAGCTATATCGGCGCCATCGCGCTGATCACCGCGGTCGTGCTGTCGGTGCCGTTGCTGGCGCTCCACGCCGGGGGAATCGCCGGCCTGCGCCTTGCTGCACTCGCGCTGCTCGGCCTCATCCCGTCGATCGATGCGGCCGTCGCACTGGTGAATCGGGCCGCCATGATGAGGTTCGGCGCAACGACCCTGCCGGGCCTTGCGCTGCGCGGCGGCGTCCCGTCAAGTCTGCGGACGATGGTAGTCGTGCCCACACTTCTCACGACGCGCGCGGCGCTGGAAGCGCAGCTCGAGAGCCTCGAGGTTCACTACCTGGCGTCGCCCGAAGGCGAGCTCTACTTCGCGCTGCTTTCGGACTGGACAGACGCCCCCAGCGAGAACGCCGCGGGGGACGCGGCGCTGCTCGACATTGCGGTGGCAGGCATCGAGCGCCTGAACCGTCTTCACGGCACGGGCGCTGCAGGCGATCGCTTCCTGCTGCTGCATCGTCGCCGGGTCTGGAGCGACGGGCAGAAACGGTGGATGGGATGGGAACGCAAGCGCGGCAAGCTCCAGGAATTGAACCAGCTGCTGCGCGGCGCGACCGACACGACCTTCCTGCATCCAGGGGGGCGACCGCCTGCCGTTCCGCCCGACGTGCGCTATGTCATCACGCTGGATGCCGACACCCGGTTGCCGCGAGAAACGGCGCTGCGGCTGGTCGGCAAGATGGCCCACCCGCTGAACCAGCCGAGGTTCGACGCCGCAAGCGGCGATGTCCGCGAGGGATACGCCGTTCTGCAGCCGCGGGTTGCGCCGTCGCTGCCGGTCGGTCGCGAGGGGTCGCTGTTTCAGCGCGTCTTTTCGAGCGCGAGTGGCATCGATCCGTACTCAGCCGCAGTGTCCGACGTCTACCAGGATCTGTTCAGTGAAGGTTCGTATGCCGGCAAGGGCATCTATGACATCGACGCCTTCGACGCCGCGCTGGCCGGCCGTGTACCCGAGGACACGCTGCTCAGCCACGATCTGTTCGAAGGGATATTTGCGCGCGCCGGTCTTGTTTCCGACGTCGAGGTCGTTGAGGAGTTTCCGTCGCGATACGACGTAGCTGCCGCGCGCCAACATCGCTGGGCGCGCGGCGACTGGCAATTGCTGCCGTGGATCCTGGGCAGGCGCGATGACGTCGCCGGCGGCCGCGGCACGCTGCCACTGATCGGCCGGTGGAAGATGTTGGATAACCTGCGGCGCACGTCGTCCCCGCCGGCAAGCGCACTCGCGTTGCTGGCGGGATGGCTGCTGCCGCGACACGCCGCCCTCATCTGGACGGCTTTTGTCGTGTCGACGATCGCCCTGCCGACCCTGCTGCCGGTGCTCGCAGCGATCGTGCCGCGCCGCGCCGGCATCAACGCCCGCAGCCACCTGCGTGCGCTGCGCAAGGATGCCGCGCTTGCAGCTTCGCAGTTTGCCCTGCTGATTGTCCTGCTTGCACACCAGGCGTGGCTGATGGTCGATGCCATCGGCCGAACACTGGTTCGTCTGCTCGTGACACGGCGCAATCTGTTGCAGTGGGTCACTGCAGCCCAGGCGAACCTCAGCTCGCGGCTCGACCTCGGCGGCGCCTATCGGCGCATGAGTGGCGGCGTTGCGATCGCCGTCGCCGCCGCCGTCCTCGTGGAGTGGCTGCGGCCCGATGCCTGGTGGGTGGCGGCGCCGTTCGTGATCCTGTGGATCGCATCTCCCGCCGTTGCCGTTTGGATCAGCCGCTCTCCGCTCGTCGAGGGTCGCCTGACGCTCAGCAACTCGGATGCCCGCGCCTTGAGATTGGTCGCGCGGCGCACCTGGCGCTACTTCGAGACGTTCGTTACTGCGGACGACCACATGCTGCCGCCGGACAACTTCCAGGAGGACCCGCGGCCGGTTCTGGCCCATCGCACCTCTCCCACCAATCTCGGCCTGTACCTGCTGTCGGCGGTCAGCGCCCGCGACTTCGGCTGGGCCGGCACGCTGCAGACCGTCGAGCGACTGGAAGCGACGCTCGCGACGATGAGCAGCCTGCAGCGCTTTCGCGGTCATTTCTACAACTGGTACGACACGCGGGATCTTCGTCCCCTCGACCCGCGCTACGTCTCTTCCGTGGACAGCGGCAATCTGGCGGCGCATCTGCTCGCCCTGGCGAACGCCTGTCGCGAATGGATCGACGCGCCCCTGTCACTTCGCGAGCCGTTTGCCGGTATCGACGATGCCCTGACTCTCGCGCGCGAGGCCCTGCGGGAGCTTCCCGCCGACCAGCGAACCCAGGCGATCACGCATCGTCAGCTCGAAGACGCCCTCGATGTCCTCGCGTCCGCGCTGGGCAACGGCGCGGCCGTGTCCGGGCAGCTCGCGGCGCGACTCGCGCACAGCGCAGCGCACGCCGCGACCCTGGTCGACATCGCGCGAGTGCTGGCCGGCGAACTCAGCGCCGACGCGGGCGCCGACATACTCTTCTGGGCGGAGGCGGCGCAAGGCTCGATCGAGAGTTGGCGCCGCGATGTCGCGCAGACCGACGAGCAAGCCCGCAGCCTGCAGCGGCGCCTGGCAAGTATCGAGATGACGGCGCGCGCCATGGCCGAGGCGATGCAGTTCGGCTTCCTGCTCGATGCTGAGCGCCGGCTTCTCTCGGTCGGCTACCGCACCGCCGAGGGCGCTCTGGACCCGAGCTGTTATGACCTGCTGGCCTCCGAGGCGCGCCTGGCGAGCTTCGTGGCGATCGCCAAGAGCGACGTGCCGGCGCGGCATTGGTTTCGCCTCGGGCGCGCGGTCACTCCGGTCGGACACGGGGCGGCGCTCATTTCCTGGTCGGGCTCGATGTTCGAGTACCTGATGCCGTCGCTCGTCATGCGTGCACCGGCCGGAAGTCTTCTGGAACAGACCAGCCGCCTGATCGTCCGGCGCCAGATCAGCTACGGCGCCGAGCTCGGCATCCCGTGGGGCATTTCGGAATCCGCCTACAACGTGCGCGACCTCGAGCTCACCTACCAGTATTCGAACTTCGGTGTGCCCGGCCTCGGGCTCAAGCGCGGCTTGAGTGAAAACGCAGTGATAGCGCCGTACGCTACGGCACTCGCGGCGATGGTCGATCCGCGACGCGCGGTGCGCAATCTCGAGCAGCTCACCCTGTGCGGCGCGCGCGGACGCTACGGGTTCTATGAGGCGCTCGACTACACGCGCAGCCGCCTTCCGGAAGGCTCGCGGGTTGCGACCGTGCGCGCGTTCATGGCCCATCACGCGGGCATGACGGTGGTGGCTCTCGCCAATGTGCTCCTCGATGGAAGGATGCGCGAGCGGTTCCACTCGGAGCCGAGCATCCAGGCGACCGAGCTTCTGTTGCAGGAGCGCACGCCGCGCGATGTCTCGGTGGCGCATCCGCGGGCCGAGGAAGTCACGACGGCGGCGCGGATCGTGCAATTCCCGGAGGTGCGCCGTCTGCTCACGCCGCACACAGCCACGCCGCAGGCGCATCTGCTCTCGAATGGCCGCTACTCGGTGATGCTCACGGATGCAGGCTCGGGCTACAGCCGCTGGCGCGCGCTCGACATAACCCGCTGGCGTGAAGACTCCACGCGCGACGATAGCGGCAGCTATTTCTTCCTGCGCGACATCGAGAGCGGCGCCGTGTGGTCCGCGAGCTATCAGCCGAGCGGCATCGAGCCCGACAGCTACCAGGTGACCTTCGCCGAGGATCGTGCGGAATTCGTACGCCGTGATGCAATGGTCGCGACGACCCTGGAGATCGTCGTTTCGCCGGAGGATGACGCCGAGGTTCGCCGCGTATCGATCGCGAACGGCGGCAACCGCGTGCGCGACATCGAGATCACGTCCTATTGCGAGCTGGCGCTCGCGCGCCCCGCAGCCGACGCGGCGCATCCGGCGTTCTCGAAGCTCTTCGTGCAAACCGAATATGTCGCCAAGCAGGGCGCCATCCTGGCAACCCGGCGGCGGCGCTCGCCCGCCGAGCCGGAGATCTGGGCGGCCCATCATGCAGTCGTCGAAGGCGAGACGCTCGGCAAGCCGGAGATCGAGACCGACAGAGCCCGGTTTCTCGGCCGGGGGCGCGGGATCAGGAGGCCGGTCGCGGTTTTGGATGGCCGGCGTTTGTCCAATACGGTCGGCACGGTCCTCGACCCGGTGTTCGTGCTGCGGCAGCGTGTCCGGGTGCCGGCGGGCGCGACCGTGCACGTCGCATTCTGGACGGCTAGCGCATCGTCCCGCGAGAACGCGCTGGACCTGGTGGACAAGCATCACGAGCCGAACGCCTTCGTACGCGCATCCACGCTGGCCTGGACTCAGGCGCAGGTGCAGCTGCGACATCTCGGCATCGATGCGGCTGAAGCAAGCCTGTTTCAACGCCTCGCGGGCCATGTGCTCTTTGCCGACGCGTCGATGCGTCCGTCGACCGACACCATAGGCCGCGGCGGCGGGGGGCGGGCGGCGCTGTGGGCTCACGGGATTTCGGGGGATCTCCCGATCGTCCTGTTGCGGATCAATGACGTCGAAGACATCGGCATCGCACGACAGCTGTTGCGGGCTCACGAATACTGGCGGATGAAGCAGCTCCCCGTCGATCTCGTGATTCTGAACGAGAGAGCGGCTTCCTATGTCCAGGACTTGCAGGTCGCGCTGGAGGCGCAGCTTCGCGTGAGCCAGTCAAGGCCGCAGCTCGGTGCAGACGAGGCGCGCGGGGCCGTATTCCTGCTGCGCATGGATCTGGTCCCGGAACAGACGCGCGCGCGGCTTGCCGCCGTTGCTCGGGTGGTGTTGGTTGGACAGCGCGGCAGCCTGGCGGACCAGCTGGACCCTCTGCACTCGCACGCCGCGCCTGCCCCGCGGCCGCCGCCGAGCGAGCCGCCTGTCGAAGCGCCGGCGGTCGATCCGGCGTCGCGCGAGCTCGAATTCTTCAACGGACTCGGAGGATTCGCCGCGGACGGGCGCGAATACGTCATTCTCCTGGGTCCGGGGCAGTCGACGCCGGCTCCGTGGATCAATGTCATCGCCAATCCGGGCTTCGGGTTCCAGGTCGCGGCCGACGGCGGCGGTTTCACATGGTCGCTCAACAGTCGGGAGAATCAGCTCACGCCGTGGTCGAACGATCCCGTCACGGATTGCCCGGGCGAGGTGCTGTATCTGCGCGACGAGGAATCCGGCGAGCTGTGGGGACCGACAGCCGCACCGATGCAGGATCCGGGCGCGTCCTACCGGGCCCGGCACGGACTGGGATACAGCCGCTTCGAGCACGCCTCGCGCGGCATCGCGCTCGATCTGCTCGCGTACGTGCCGACGGGCGACGCCCTCAAGATCTCGCGCCTGAAGATCCGCAACACCTCGCCGCGTCCGCGCAGACTCTCGGTCACGGCGTATGTCGAATGGGTGCTCGGGTCTTCGCGGCCCGCCTGCGCGCCGTTCATTGTGACGGCCATCGATCCCGACACGGGAGCCATGTTCGCGCGCAACCCGTGGAGCGCCGAGTTCGGCTCGCGTGTGGCGTTCGCGGATCTGGCCGGACGGCAGACGCAGTGGACCGCCGATCGACGGGAGTTTCTCGGACGACATGGCACGCTCGACCGGCCGGCCGCCCTCGCCGGGGGCACTGCCCTGTCGGGACGCGTAGGCGCCGGTCTCGATCCGTGCTGTGCCCTGCAAACTGCGCTCGAGCTCGCGCCGAATGAGACCGTGGAGATCCTTTTCTTCCTGGGCGAGGCGGCGAATGCCACGGACGCGCAAGCCATGCTCGCACGCTATCGATCGGCCGATCTCGATGCCGAGCTGCGCGCGGTGATCGAGTACTGGGACGAGGTACTCGGCACGGTTCAGGTGAAGACACCGGACCGCGCCCTGGACATCCTGCTCAATCGCTGGCTGCTCTATCAGACGCTCGCCTGCCGCATGTGGGCCCGATCGGCCTTCTATCAGGCAAGCGGCGCGTACGGCTTCCGCGACCAGCTCCAGGATGCCATGGCGCTGGTCGTGTCGAGACCGGCGCTGACACGCGAACATCTGTTGCGCGCGGCGGCACGCCAGTTCATCGAGGGCGACGTCCAGCACTGGTGGCTGCCGCAGACCCGGGAGGGCTCGAGCGGTGCCGGAGTTCGTACGCGCATTTCCGACGATCGGGTCTGGCTGGCGTACGCCACGGCCCACTACGTCGAGGCGACCGGGGATCTCGCGCTCCTGGACGAGCGAGTTCCCTTTCTAGAAGGCCGCGCTCTGTTGCCGGACGAGCACGACGCTTATTTCCAGCCGGTAGTCTCGGATCACGCCGCCGCCCTCTTCGAGCACTGCGCGCGAGCGCTCGACCAGAGCCTGCAGGTCGGAGAACACGGTCTGCCTCTGATCGGCACCGGCGACTGGAACGACGGTATGAACCGCGTGGGCGAGAGGGGCAAGGGCGAGAGCGTCTGGCTCGGATGGTTCCTGCAGGCAACACTCGTGGCGTTCGCGCCTCTGGCGCGAGCACGTGAGGAACACGCGCGCGCGACACGGTGGCTGGCCCACGCGGCAGCGCTGCGAGAGTCGCTCGAGCAGGAGGCGTGGGACGGCGACTGGTACCGGCGAGGCTACTATGACGACGGAACGCCGCTTGGATCGGCGGGCAGCGCCGAGTGCCGCATCGACTCCATCGCACAATCCTGGTGCGTGATCGCCGGGGCGTCCGAGCCGGCCCGTGCCCGGCGTGCCATGTCCGCCGTAGAGAGCGAGCTCATCCGGCGCGATGCCAGTCTGGCCTTGTTGTTTACGCCACCCTTCGACCGCACGCCGCTCGATCCGGGCTACATCAAGGGCTATCCGCCCGGTATCCGGGAAAACGGCGGGCAGTACACTCACGCCGCCACCTGGTCGGTGATCGCGTACGCAATCCTCGGGCAGGGGAACAAGGCGGCGGAGCTGTTCTCGCTCCTCAATCCGATCAACCGCACCACCACGCGCGCATACGTACACCGCTACAAGGTGGAGCCCTACGTCGTCGCCGCAGACGTCTATTCGGTAGCGCCGCACGTCGGGCGCGGCGGCTGGACGTGGTACACCGGCTCGGCCGGCTGGATGTACCGGGCCGGCCTCGAATGGATTCTCGGATTTCGCGTGCAAGGGGCAACCTTGCTCCTGACGCCATGCATCCCTGAGAGCTGGCCGCACCTGGAGATCGTGTTCAAGTATCGCACCGCGCGTTACCAAATCCTGATCGACAATCCTGGCAGTGTCAGCCATGGGATCGTCCATGCCGAGTGCGACGGCAAGACGCTGAGCGATGGGCAAACGAGGATTACGCTGGTTGATGACGGCAAGACCCACAGCGTGCGGCTGGTCTTGGGGCAAGGCTCTGCGTAAGTCTGGCCGGCGGCGCCTGCCGTCATGAGGGTTCGCCCGCCGTGGGGATGGCAACACCTCTGAGGACCGCGGGACGGGCGAGGAACGCATCGAGGGCGCGCGTGACGTGCGGGAAGCTCGCGATGCCCACGAGCTCGCCGGCCTCGTAGAAGCCGATGAGGTTGCGAACCCAGGGAAAGATGGCCATGTCGGCGATGGTGTAGGCGTCGCCCATGATCCAGGTGCGCCCGGCAAGCCGCGCCTCGAGCACCTCGAGCAGGCGCCTGGATTCCGCGACGTAGCGCTCGCGCGGTCGCTTGTCCTCGTAGTCCTTGCCGGCGAACTTGTGGAAGAAACCGAGCTGGCCGAACATCGGGCCGACGCCGCCCATCTGGAACATGAGCCACTGAATGCTCTGGTAGCGGGCGGCCGGATCCCGCGGCAGGAACTGGCCGCTCTTATCGGCCAGATAGATCAGGATCGCACCGGATTCGAACAACGGCAGTGGCTGCCCGCCGGGACCGTCGGGATCGAGGATGGCCGGGATCTTGCCGTAGGGATTGAGCGAGCGGAACTCCGGCGACCGCTGCTCGTTGCTATCGAAGTCGACGAGGTGGGGCTCGTAAGGCAGGCCGGTCTCCTCGAGCATGACGGAGACCTTGACGCCATTCGGGGTGGGCAGCGAATACAGCTGTATCCGCTCAGGGTGCCGCGCGGGCCACTTGCTCGTGACAGGGAAATCCGCAAGCTCGCTCATGGTGATTCCCGAGCCGATGACACGGGCACGTGGCGCGGCGGCGCCGTCGCGGCGCGCTGGACGCTCGGCCGGCAGCGCCGGACCGCAGCGCTCAGCGCTCGCGACAAGTCGGATCGCTCACGAGGGTGGCGACACGAAGCGCACGTAAGGCTTCGGCGAGCGCCAGCCCTTCGGGTAGATCTTCTTCGCCTCCTCGTCAGACACCGAGCCTGCGATGATCACGTCCTCGCCCTGCTTCCAGTTCACCGGCGTCGCCACCTTGTGTCGGGCGGTGAGCTGGAGGGAGTCGAGCAGCCGCAGCACCTCGTCGAAGTTGCGCCCGGTGGTCATCGGATAGCTGAACATCGCCTTGATGGTCTTGTCGGGCGCAATGACGAATACGGTACGCACGGTCTGATTGTCCGCAGGCGTGCGCCCGGTCGAGCTGGCGCCGGCCGCTTCGGGGAGCATATCGTAGAGCTTGGCGATTCTGAGCTCCGGATCGCCGATCAACGGATAGTTGGGCGCGGTACCGGTCACTGCCTTGATGTCATCGAGCCAGCGCGCGTGGTCTTCCACACGGTCAACGCTCAGGGCGGCGATCTTGCAGTTGCGGCGCTCGAATTCGGGCTTGAGACGCGCCATGTAGCCGAGCTCGGTGGTGCACACGGGCGTGAAGTCCTTCGGATGCGAGAACAGCACGCACCAGGAGCTGCCGATCCATTGATGGAAACGGATCCGTCCCTGCGTGCTGTCCGCCTCGAAATCGGGGGCGATGCTGCCGATGCGAATACTCATGACGACCTCCTGGCTTGGACTTGCGAGGGAGGCTATTCCCTACTGCAGGGACCGGGCAATGCGCAAGCCGAACCCATGGCGTCGCTGCATGCTCTCCGGCGGCCGGCGCCATCGCTGGCTCCGCCATAAGGGACCGAAGTCACGCCTATCAAAGTCTAGGGAACGCAGCACGCACGGGACGGTCGAATCTCCGAATCCACGAGGCCAGCCATGACGGATACGGTCGAAAGGAAACAGTTCGCCGACATTTGGCGCAACTACCGAGGCACCCTGTTGTTTCTGTTGCTGATGCTCGGCTTTCGCTCAGCCTGGGCCGACTGGGTCACCGTGCCCACGGGATCGATGAATCCGACGATTCTCGAGGGCGACCGCCTCCTGGTCGATAAGCATGTCTTCGGGTTGCGTATCCCTT